>ERZ1673737.3993-NODE-3993-length-10740-cov-4.273280_pt1 | contig 10740 bp, 13 predicted proteins | sample MGYA00580211_ERZ1673737 | MGnify/ENA primary metagenome ERZ1673737 (study PRJEB41218, sample SAMN15661789) | gut metagenome | host: Homo sapiens | place: Canada: London | collected 2015-08-20/2019-03-30 | study: EMG produced TPA metagenomics assembly of... | reverse complement strand
AAAAAGGAGGCTTGGTATGCTTTTCCTCCTAAGAAACTGTGCAAGGGACCCGCGAAAGGCAAACGGGCTGAATACCTTGGAGGGAATGGCTCAAGAACGCTGTATATATGATTTGAGGTATGATGTTGATCGTATTCTATCTCGACACGCTAACATGGACTTAGGGGAATCAATTTACCTCGGCATCAAGAACCATATATGCATGCAGACAAGATGAGGGGACTTGAGATTACGATGGGCTGGCAGTCTGAACTCATGGAATCCAAATTGCCTCGTCTTATTACGTGGACATGGTTCTGTCTAGCTATGATCTGGTCTGTTGTGATTTTATGGGGAGGCGAAACAAAGGATTGGAGTGGTGCCATGGCATTTGGACAACTTCTAGCGGCATGTGTATCGATAATTGCACTTCACGCTAATAAATGAGATCGTCAATTTTCAATCGAACAACAATTTCCAATTCATATTCCCAAAATATAACCAATTGTAGGCTTTCTATAATATACGTAAGTGGGCAAGATGTAGTTCTTTATCAGTGACATGTATGACTGTCACTAAGCTAGGACAGTAAGCTAAAACATCAGTCTCGCAGAACAGCCGACATTTGATATTAAACCCCTGTGACTCGTTTTCGATTTGCGTCCCTATTACTTCTTTCGCTTCGGCTAGCTTAGGAGGTCTCTTGTACTAGGAACTGTAAGAGGCGTATTGTGTCATTCTTTAGCTCTGTCGGTATGTTATCAAGTATACGCCTGTATGTCTCATTGAGACTCAGCGGTAATATGTGAGGGCCTTCTCTATAGCTGCCTCATGACGACATTGAGCCACACTGTCTATTGACAGAAAGCCCACCTAAGCAAGGCATCAGCAAATTACAAGTTCCGGTAGATTCCAAGTAAACGCTTTTCTGTAAAGTCATGCCGTTGAGAAAGCTGTGCTGTAACCCACGATCGGATATCGGATTTGACAGTCTGTTTCTCGAAGTGTCGACAGTTTTGCTGTCCTATCAAGGGGCTATAGAGAACGTGAGCATGGACTAGCTCTAGCCTGGATAGAAAAGGCAAGCGAGAATCATCTGACGACTTTTCGGCTGCCTGCCCACTCCGATAGCTGGCTAAGAAATACGGTGGATCGACAAGTGTAGTGTCAAAAATACCAAATTACGTACAAAAAATATCAAGGAAAGTCGGTCACCCAGTAGTTAAATACTATTATGATCTTGTTGCGTTCCAATCATACATCTCTACCGTCCCGTGTACAGTATCTTCACAAATCACAACACCTTTTAGGATATACGCTCTGAAATGCACTCTCGTTTATTTAGTTTCTTATTAATTTCACCCCTCGGAGACTTTAGGTATTTATCACCACCTTAGAAGTTTTGATCTTCTAAAATTACTATCGCTTTGTCACTCATTAAGGTCCCACTGGTCGTTGGTTGAGAAGCTTCACTGCCGATAAAGGGCTGACTCAGCATCTTAATCACATCCATATCGAGTGGCTCTTTTTGTTCTGCATGCTTTACCAGGCAGCCATGGATACATGCTTTGATGCGACATATTTTGTCATCAGGCGATGTAAATACAGTCGCTGATTCTCGTTGCACCCGCATATAGTTTGGGTCAAAAGTGACCCCAGGCTTGAATTGCACAAGCTCAAATTGGACTCCACTGGGCGCAAAAAGTCGAGATCGAGCCTTGAACGCTTCCGTAAAAAGTAATTTCAGGTCTCTTTCAAGCTGGTACCTCATGTCTTCAAGCTCCTGATGATTGAGCAATGGACTGAGCAGCTCCAAAAATTGATACTGATGATCCTCAACTTCTGTTCGGATCCAGCATTGCTCGAATTCGCTATTCCTGCTAAGCATTGACTCAATGGCAGCTTTATGTAGCGATTGCAAGGTACTCCGAGGGCCTTGAATGCGGATTTGTTAGTGCGATTTCACAAATGAACTCTGGTAAAAACATACACATTTTCTGGATGACATCTTGTAGTTCTCTTAGCATATAACCCTCGAAATGCAACGCCGTCCAGCAGTTCGAGAAGAAGATCCGTTCTCGCACAAAGCTGAAGATTAAAGCACGCATAGATGCAGTTGGACTGGAAATAAGCTGCCCAATCCGCCCAAGGATACCCGTGATAAACTTGCTGAGCTCAGGATGTCTTTGCGGCTTTTTACGTAGGTTCTGGATGCGTTTATTCGACAAGCACTGCACAAGAAAGCCTGCTAACTGATGGGCGCCTTCTTCTAGCTCCGCCAAGCCCTTCGAAAAACTCGAGGAGCAAGTGAAGTCAGACTTCATATCGTCAAGAATATCTTGAAGCCGATACTCAGCACTGAGCTGCTCTTCCAGTGCCGTTATCTGGTCGGTCTTTCTATCCAACTCTTGATCTTTCCCCTTGAGTTTAGCCGCTAAGCTCTTCACTTCTTCCAACGGGGTACCAAATTGATTGGCTCGAACCCTCTCCATGTCTCTAAAGCGGGATATCATTGCGTTCAGGTCCTTGTTGGCTTCTTGAAGACGTGTAATTTCCCCTTCCAGCTCTGCTGTTCTTTCGTCGCGATGCACATTTAGAAGATTGATCTCTCGTCTCAGCAATATGTTACTCCTCATGAGAACACTCGGTTCTAGAGCCTGTCTGCCCTTGTATCGTCCATCATGTTCCTCATTCGAAAAATCTAGCACACCGGTCTGGTAGTGGCGGCTATTTGCGACCGAGGCGCTTGTCTCTGTTTCGTAACTTAAGGTCGATCTGTTCCGAATTGATTTCCTCCCATAAATCTGTTGAGTTTATTTATATTAGTTAGCACCCAAGGGTATTCCAGCTGGAGCATCATGCGAGTTAAATCTCCAGCATACCTCAACTGCAAGATCAGAGATTTTGCGGTTCTTTGCAACCACTTGATTTGTAAGAGAGTCTTCTGAAAGCTCTCTCTTTACACCGCGCCGACTTCGAGGCTCCGAGATCACACCATCCCTTTCATCACCTGGCCTAGGACGAAGTTTGGAATCCAGTATAATTTTATCTGGTTTTGATGGACTGCTGTCATAATACCAATAATCCTTTCGCCTGCGTCCTGAACAAGTGGATGCTTCGCGAGATGATCCATGACGAGATGCGCGGATTTTCTGATTAGTTTTAAACATGAATAGCTATGTTCGGATTGCTCAACACGTGCGATCTAACCATTCACAATATAAACAATTTTTTGAGGACGTATTGTGTGAAACTTGATACTCACTCCAGGTGCTGTCTTTGGATCAAAGGTTGGGGAAATGTCTTGGAGGGTGGGAAAAAGAAAAGGGGGGAAGCGAGTGCTCAGCGAGTGGGGAAGTTCAGTTGCGGTGTGATGGATTTTCCAGGCACCCGCAGACGTACCCCTGCTAGTGCAAACGCCGCCTGTGGCTGTGAAATGGCCCCCATGTTAGGCTGACTCTGGCCTGGATTCGGAGGGTTTAAATATTTTTATTCCGATTCAACGTGGGAAGACAGGTAAACCCAAGCCAAGGATGCCTCAAACCAGGAATCTCTCAAAGCCTTTGGCATACAGAAAACGCCGGTTTGAAGATATTGCAGGCGAAGATGAGGATCATGCCATTTCAATCAGATCCAATGGAAACGAAGGAGAAGATCAACCGGCAATTTCATTGGCTACAACTCCCTCAAAGCGCAAGGGTATCAAGCCAAAGCCCACCTTCCTTGTTGGAATCGATTTTGGGACTACCATGACATCGGTGTCATACTACAAGTTCAAGCCTGGAAGGCGTCCAGGAGCAACAAACGCCAAACAGGCGATCAAATCCATCATATCTTGGCCCGGGGCTGCATCAAGTCAGAATAGAGGCGAGGTTCCTAGTGAAAGCTTATACGCGGATGGAAAATACTACTGGGGCTATGGTGCCCAGCAGAAAGCGCAAGAGGTGCTGTCAAATGAAGTAGTGGACGCAGCAAACAAACCAATTAGGTTTGCGAAGCTTTTTCTGGAAGATTCTTTATCCAGGGCAGATCTCGAATCACCCAGTTGTTCTTCAGAAAGCCCCCCTCTGGCTTCAGCATCAAGAGCGGCTCCATATAAAGAGCTGAAAGAGACATTAGAGGCGTTGGAAAAAGATGTCAGGGACGTTATCAGAGACTACTTAATCGAGGTTCTCGGACACACTATGGCTCAACTTATGAAGTATGAAAGCTTCAAGAGTACCAGCGAGGTTGAATTGGCTCTCTCCGTTCCCGCGGGATGGCCCCTCAAAGCATCATGGGCACTCCAGGACGTCTTGAAGCAAGCTGTTGAGATGGTTGGCTTTGGCCAAGGATTTAACTTGTTTTTAGTAAATGAGCCTGAGGCTGCATCTGCGTTTGTTCTTGACGTACTTGTCAGTCAGAAAATGCTTGCAGTATGTATCTCATCGTCCGGTCTGACTTTTGGCCCAAAATCTAACACTTCACTTTCAAGACCCACGAGACATTTCTCGTATGTGATGCTGGAGGCGGTACAGTTGTCAGTTGTGGTCCCTGATTAAGCAAGGACTTGCTGAACTAAAAATTCTGAGCAGGATGTCACCACATATACTATCGATTCCAAAGGTCCTTTTCGAATTACCGAATCTGTTGATCCAAATGGTAAATACCTGGAACCTCAAAATCAATCATCTCTCTAATGTCTCTTTTAGGTGCAAACTGTGGCTCTATATATGTCAATGAAGCCATGGAGAAATACTTCAAGAATGTTTTGAGTAATAACGAGGCTCTGGAGCGAAAGGGTATATCAGCAGAAGAGCAGATACAGCATTACGTTCTTCCTCGATTTGAATACGGCTTGAAAAGGATATTTGATTCTTCAAAATCAAAACCATCTGAGTTTGAATCCTTTATCATCCACGGTATCGAGCCAGATAGTTCCAAGGGATTTGAGAAAAACCGAATCAAGATACCATGGTGAGACATGCCACCTTCCCAAAAAGAAACTTGGCCCCGACCTCTTCAAAGCCTTCCTTTAACAGCTCTCTTTCTAGCTTTGAAATCCGAGGCTGGTTCCAAAAGAGTTTAGACGGAATTTTCAAACTGGTCCAACAGCAACTGGATTCGTCTTTGCGGGAGAACAAGCCGGTTCAGGTAAGAATCTACATCGTTCAGGGAGTCACTTCAGACAAGTCTGATGCTATGTTATTCATAGAAAGTGATACTGGTTGGCGGTTTCTCGCAGTCCCCCACTGTGAGGCATGCCTTGAAAGCGTATTTGGATCCAAAAATAGCTCTTTTGTATCAACCAGATGGGTACGGACAGAATCAACAGCTTTATCCCTTATTATCTGACTTTATTACTAGGGAAGCGGAAACGCTGGTCTCTCGGGGGGCAGTATATCGTGCCATAGACAAAACCAAAGGCCCTTCGCGCAAGATCATGGCAAACATCGGGATCCTGCAACACGAGGAACAGAACTCCAGCTTTGCCGGTCACAGAGACGCCCATACTCATGCGAAACCAAGCAAGGTGAACAAAAGAAGATATATAAATGACTGCGTGAATTGGATCATCAGAAAGGTTGGTTCCGATGTTTCTTTGTGTTCGATCCAGTCTACCTCAGGAATCTCACATATGGCTTCCCCTTAGGGTCGGGTTGTTAAATCTGATGAAGTTTATACCGAAAGACATCATCAGATCTTCAAGGAAGATGAGAATTGGGAGTTCTCGCAGCGGCTTTACTATTCGGTGAACGACGGAGTTGAGGATCACTATCGTCTGGATCACCCAAAAAATGCGGGTGAGTTGTGTCTTTCCCTTTATCGCACAATATTTAAGAGCCATCAGCTAAACATTCCATATTTATAAGGATACGAGGAAGCAGGTATGATTAGTGTAAATCTGAATAGGTGGAGAGAGGAGTGCTCTATCCCACTCAAAGGCTCCGCCAGAAACAGGTACTACGAAGTCTTCTACGATTTTCGAATGGAGCTACATGGCAGGAATCTCAGGGTTTCGGTTGTATACCCTCCAGGCCAACAAGAGCAGAGTAGTCTCGAGATATGCATAGCGGCATCATTTACGCCGGGGACCGAGTGAGTCAGCATTTCGGTTTCTATATTTTGGAAAGCATGACTAGTTCCAAGGTTTCTGTGACACAGCTCTCGTTTGGATTCATTTAATAGCTATCTTCAAGTTCGAATTCAAGTTGAATCTATTCCTCTGTTTCGGTCTCATCGTCCGAAGATAGGATTATTGGGCAGGACAATGCTGCCCCTTTAGGGTAGCCCTGGTTAGCCATCATATTTTCCAACTTTTGTCTCCATCGCATCGAAAACTCTGGACCAACTTCATCTTTCCATTCACGCTTGAATTTCAACGGTTGATTAAGGTACCGAAAGTCGTCTGATGAAAGAAACTTTTGACCAAGCTGCAAAGTTTTGAAATAGATACCCTCTTGGAAAATCCTATCAACCAGGCGAGAAAGGCTTTGATAGTCTAGCAATTCGGAGAAGACAAAAAGGCCGCAACTCGGTAGATCTGTATTACGGGACGCGCCATCCACAAGAACTCCTTGTTGTCCGCTTTCAAGGACAAGTCGCGGAAGCTGAGGCCACATCTCGATTGTTGTGCCCCTATACTGAACTTTGTTTCTGGTTTGGATTCGTGAGAAGTACAAATATGTCAAGGGCAGATCTTCTTGTCCAAAGCCATGGTTTGAATAGACGTAATGAACAAGTTGTGCCACGCGTGGGGACCTGTCAACTCGAAACCCAGTGGCCATCCCACTCGATTGATTCACACGCAGATGATTGTCTATTCTCTGACTTCGTTTGTAAAAGAAACTGGACAGGGACAGCATCGAAACTGCTGCTGTCAGATTATCCATTATAGACTGATTCAAAGTGCGCTGCAGTACACTTTCAATGCTGGACTTTTCCACCTCTGGGTTAGCATCGTATCCGAAAGTGGCCATGCATCCAGATTTAGTGGCGAGGATGTCCAAGGCACCCTCTGAAACAGCAAGACAGGCGAGCTGTCGTACAGGCTCCCAGTGATCCGTCATGAACATAGACAGTGAGATATTCAAGTAGAAGGTTTGCTGGTACTGGTAGTCCTCATGTTCCTGTCCATGGACCCCAGTCCAAGTACTTTCTATGGAAAGAAGTGTTTCTGAGGACACTTTCCAAGAGCCTTCAAGGCATTCTAATGCAGCTGAAACCCAGGATTGAGCATCATGTTCAGATTGGAAGAATGATAAAAAATCATTGACATCATTCTCTGTGACTCGAATTAAGATGTATCTCGATTCGATTATGGCCGCGTCTCGGATTACCCCTTCGGGAAGGGTGATATTGAGAAAGCTAAATTCTTCGTCGGATTTTTCGGTCATAAACGACGTCTGCGAATACTCGGTGGGATGTGACGAAAAGCCATTCTGGCTTGATATATGCGACATTCGTCTGGAGATGTTGGAGAAGACATCTGGGTCAGAATGGCCGAAATTACCGATTGACAGAGAGCCTAGCTGGCCTAAAATAGCCTTTCGGTAACCATCCCTAGCCCAGTCAAAGATATAATCAACTATTAGCAGAAGCTGCAAGGCTGCATCTCGATGGCGGATATTCCCACTCCATAGTTCCACGACGGCCTGTGGCACATAATCAGGAACTTTTTGGGATATTCAATCGACGGAAAGCCACTGGAACTGAATCCAACCTACATATCGCGTTATGTTTTGACCAACTTCAACAAATCCAGCGTACACATCCCACTGTTCTCCACGTGTCGCGATATACCATATAAGGGGATCAGTTTTGTACTGTAATCCATCTCCTGTGGCAGTGACCAGGTCTTGCTGTATTTTCAATAAATGGCGAATACAGAATGCAGATTGCATATGAGTCTCTGCTCGACTTCTTCCTTTGCTTGATTTGGCTTCCATGATCAGGAATGGAAAAAGCAGAGGCTCATGGCCCCCTGAGTAAAAGGGACTGAACTTGATTGATTCCCGTAAGGGTGTATTTCTCGTCCCAACGTATCGCTTGTCAGTAGAATCGAGGACAAGCCGGAAGTTTTCTGTTTGTCGTAATCCATATATGCGGTCCACGATCTCTGAGTTTTTGAACTTGAGTGGTTGTAAAGATATTCGAAGTGGAGGGTCGTGTTTAATTCTGGCCTCCGCTCGGTCAGAAAAGAGGATATTAATCCCACTGCCGAAGCTGTGGAGTGTTAGAATCGGCTTTCAATCTCCAGATATAAATCTGTATAGTCTTACTTGTCTCCCCAGTCTTTTGGGCATCGACAAGGTTTCCGATTTTTCCGTCGATACTCCAGCATCTCCACATCCTCGTTCAAACCAGTTATCGCCGCGGGTATTTCAGATTCCCATATCCTATTACGACACTGGGGGCTGCATTTATTGAATGAGCGTGATTTGAATCAGCATAGTTCGACAAACTTCAGTTAATCTTTATCACTTACCAAGCTACCTCCACCGTGAATCTGTACATGATCTCATTTTCAACTTTGAACCTCCATCCGAATTCATTTCCACTATCCTCGCGATAGCAACGATCGGCCAGGCTGGATAGACGTTCAGCACGCTTTGGCAGCTCCTTTCTCCATGGTTTCGTCGAAGTATCTCTGGATATACTCTCAACAAATGAGTCGTACATTCTATGACCGAGCTCTTGTATATGTGCAAACCGTTCCTCATGAGATTTCGGCCACCGATCTCGCTCGTTGGGGGTAAGGAATTCGATTCCCAGCTTTGTAGCTTCATCAGAACGGCAGGCAAACTCGGTCGGGTTCATTATGGATTGGAGCAGGGCAAATTAACTCAAGGATCGGTGCTTCCATGACTCGAGGGGAAAAACAAGGAAAAAGGAGAAGGAACAAAAATACTTAAATGCAGCTAAGTGGACTGGACTATGCCTTAGTTTCAGTTAGTAATACCTGATTGTGTTTATTCGGGCGGCTAGAGAGTAAATTTGATTGGTGTATTTGTTTTTCTAATTTCAGAGACCTCAAGTGTTAGACATGGCAATATATCGCCGGACCTTGTTTTATCGATTTATTTGTGTTGGAGTTCTCTTTTGATGCAAAAAACAAATCAGAAATCAGAAGTCACAAAAGAAAATATATCTTTCACTTGAGCAGTTTGTGGTATGCACCAACCAGGCATTGAACAGACCTGGAAAGTCTGCCCCGCCCGGGCGGGTGGGCCAACAATCTGGACATTCACCTGGGCACCTTCTTACAAAGATATGGATGATTCTAGGATTCCTTAGGTGATCCCCGCCCCTATGTACTTATGTTTCAGACTCACCTTTGTTAATAAGCTCAAAATGACAAAGCGGCGCTTCTATCTTTCTGGCTACTATATAGCCTTCTATCAGGGAATCTCCAGCACATACGACCATAGGGTGTGGTACTGCCGGATCGTACTTGATCACGTGATTAAATTCGCCCAAATAGTTTTGCTCAGTGTTATCCTGATGAAAGACCATGCGAGAGAATCCTTATGAGTAAACGCTCAAATTCCTAAATTCTTATCCTCTCACCCTTTCCCATGTTCCCTTCAGGATTTTTTCATACCTCTCGCGATTATACTAGGCAACACTGACTGCATTTCAATATCTACTGGTTCCTCATCTCGCGGTCTTGGCGTCTGCCTCAGGCTGAAGTGTAGGAACGGCTGTCGGAACAGCAGCATTGGTGGATACCGGAGAAAAGGAGATACTATAGATCCGAGAGATTAGTCATTATTATGCCCACATAAATTGCCAACAAGGGGCAGTATAGCAATTCAGACTTGTTGATATCCGATTGGTGCACCAGTATGATCCACTAAGCAGTATTCCGACTAGTTATAGGCTGATCTTGAGTGCCTGAGGCGCTCAGGCCACAACATGCCCCTAGGCCTCAACAGTGAGCGGGGAGGCTGAATGGTGAGAGACCGTTGCTGGACGCTCCTTGTGCGTCTTTTCAATTCATCCTTCGTCGCTCTCCACATCGGCCGCTCGCGAAATCTTTCTCTTTATCAAAATTGATGGCGCGGCCGTGCCTCAGCCAGCCAATCCGCCCCTTCCCTAGATAGCTTTCCGTAGTTGGCTCTCTCTTCCATCTCAATACACACACATCACCACTTTCATGTCTGCTTCCACTGCTTGTCGCCAACAAAAATCTGCAAAAGCACGTTTGGGGGCAGGGCTTCACCCCTCTGGGTGAAGAATAATCAGGTGGGTGAACTGCCGCCTGAAGCCGCCTGAAGGAGCTGAAGCCGGCCTGAATAAAGCGGCGAGTCGCCCACGACCAAACGATGGGCGCTAGGTGAGGTCGGCCATACTTTTGGCTGTTGTATGTTTTTTTAATTTTTTTTACACTTTCTTAAAATATTAAGGTGGATTATATTCACTAAATGACCATAGCTGATTGTCTCAAATATGTTTCATAGCTCAGCCAGACGTTTTCCCCGCGTCGCAAGATATTGTAGTCTTCTTGGGTGTTATATCCTTCTCAACATCTTCAAATATATTATATTCCGGGTACTGCAAAAGTTATCCCCCATGATACAGTTTTGTCCTGTAATTGAACCAGCTTCAATTCTTAATATAAGATCGTGTGATAAATTGCAAAGAATTAACATACCGGAAAGTTATATTTGATCTAGAACTGAGTGGTGGTTAGGTGATCTTTATATCGCAATGTATGGATATACACCAATTTTTATTTATATATCATCATGATGCCAAGGCATCAACCAATAAGCTCGC
>ERZ1673737.3990-NODE-3990-length-10751-cov-3.529918_pt1 | contig 10751 bp, 8 predicted proteins | sample MGYA00580211_ERZ1673737 | MGnify/ENA primary metagenome ERZ1673737 (study PRJEB41218, sample SAMN15661789) | gut metagenome | host: Homo sapiens | place: Canada: London | collected 2015-08-20/2019-03-30 | study: EMG produced TPA metagenomics assembly of... | reverse complement strand
GCTGGAAGAAGGCGACTGGAAGCTGACGATGAAGAGAGAAAAAAAGATCGTTGCGGCGGCTCAGACTCCGGTCATCGTGCAGGGCGCAGGCCAGGGAACACTGCTCCAGACGGCTGATGTGACGGCTGTAGAGTCTGTCTCCGGAGACAAGGAAGAGAAGAAAGTTTCCGGGATCTCTGAGAAAGTGATCACCTGCCCGCTCGTCGGAACCTTCTACTCTTCCCCGGCTCCAGATGCTGAGGATTATGTACAAGTTGGAGATACCGTGAAAAAAGGTCAGGTCATCGGGATCGTGGAAGCCATGAAGCTGATGAACGAGATCGAGAGTGAGTACGACGGGATCGTGGAGGAAATCCTCGTGAAGAATGAGGAGACCGTCGAGTATGGTCAGCCGTTATTCCGGATCCGGTAGGCGCTGGCATTCGGCATGGCCGAACGGTAATAAATGTTTCAGGCAGATGGTCTGATCCAGCCGGAAGAAAACACCGGTTCAGATCATCTGCAACAGGAGGAAAAATGTTAGGAATCAAGGAAATTCAGGAGATCATTCCGCACAGACATCCGTTTCTTCTCGTGGACTGCGTCGAGGAGCTGGAACCGGGCGTGAGAGCGGTCGGATATAAATCTGTAACATATAACGAGCCGTATTTTGCCGGCCATTTCCCGCAGGAGCCGGTAATGCCGGGCGTCCTGATCGTTGAGGCGCTGGCACAGACAGGCGCTGTCGCGATCTTAAGCGTTGAGGAAAACAAAGGAAAGACTGCGTATTTCGGCGCAATGAATAATGTAAAGTTTAAGAAGAAAGTAGTTCCGGGCGACAAGCTCCGTCTGGAATGCGAGATCATCAAGCAGAAAGGACCGGTCGGTGTTGGAAAGGCGGTCGCTACCGTGGACGGCAAAGTCGCGGTATCTGCGGAACTCACATTTATGATCGGTTAGGACTGGTGAAGAGATGTTTCAGAAGATTTTAATCGCAAACCGCGGCGAGATCGCCGTTCGGATCATCCGGGCATGCCGGGAGATGGGGATCAAGACGGTTGCCGTCTACTCCGAGGCAGACCGGGACGCACTGCACACACTTCTTGCGGACGAGGCGATCTGTATCGGACCGGCGCCGTCCACGGAGAGCTATCTCGATATGGAGCGGATCTTAACCGCATGCGTTGTCATGAAGGCAGATGCTATCCATCCGGGCTTCGGATTTTTGTCCGAGAATGCCCGCTTCGCGGAGCTCTGTGAAAAATGCAATATCCGCTTTATCGGACCGTCAGCTGAGATCATTAACAAGATGGGAAATAAGTCCGAGGCAAGAAAAACTATGATGGCGGCGGGCGTTCCTGTGGTTCCGGGAAGCAAAGAGCCGGTCTACACCGTGGAGGAAGGCCTTAAGACCGCGAAAGAGGTCGGCTTTCCGGTGATGATCAAGGCGTCCAGCGGCGGCGGCGGAAAGGGAATGCGCGTTTCGAGGTCGGAGGAAGATTTCGAGGCGAACTTCTTAAATGCCCAGATGGAATCCGTCAAGGGATTTTCCGATAATACCATGTATATCGAGCGGTTTGTGGAGAATCCGCGCCACATCGAGTTCCAGATCTTAGGCGACCGTTACGGAAATGTGGTCCATCTCGGTGAGCGCGACTGCTCGATCCAGAGGAGACACCAGAAGGTTCTTGAGGAATCCCCGTCAGCGGCGATCTCCGGGGAGCTTCGGAAAAAGATGGGTGAGACGGCAGTCCGCGCGGCAAAGGCGGTCGGATATGAGAATGCGGGAACCATCGAGTTCCTTTTAGATAAAGATAAAAATTTCTATTTTATGGAAATGAATACGAGGATCCAGGTGGAGCATCCGGTGACGGAGGCTGTCACGGACATGGACCTCATCAAAGAGCAGATCCAGATCGCGGCGGGGGAACCGCTCTCCGTGAGCCAGGAGGACATCAGGATCTCCGGCCATGCTATCGAATGCAGGATCAACGCGGAGAATCCGGAGAAGAACTTTATGCCATGCCCGGGCATGATCACAGATATCCATCTCCCGGGTGGCCGGGGAGTCCGTGTGGACACGGCGGTCTATAACAATTACCGGATCCCGCCGAACTATGATTCCATGATCTTAAAGCTGATCGTGCGGGACAAGGACCGGGAGTCCGCCATCGCGAAGATGCGCAGCGCCCTCGGGGAGCTTGTCATCGAGGGAATCAATACGAATCTGGATTTCCAGTATGATATTTTAAGCGATCCGGATTTTCAGTCGGGAAATGTGGATACAAACTTCATTCCGTCGCATTTTCCGGAGTATACCAAAGAATAGATGATACCAGTTCAGCCGTGTCTAACTATGTGCATGGCTGAACGTGCAATTTCCATAGTCTTGAAAGGAGCTTTTATATATGCTAAGGGATATGTTTAAAAAAACATATACGAAGATCGATATGAAATACCGTGCGGGAGAAAAGGAATCTGCCAGAACGGCAGAGGAGGACGCGCCGGTGATCCCTGCCGGGCTGTGGAAAAAGTGCAATAAATGCGGAAAGCCGATCTACACGGACGATGTAAGGGCGAACTTTTATATCTGCCCGAAGTGCGGCGGATACTTCCGTGTCCATGCGTACCGCCGGATCGAGATGATCGCGGACGATGGGAGCTTTGAGGAGTGGGATAAGGAACTGGAAGTGTCCAATCCGTTAAATTTCCCCGGATATGAGAAGAAGCTGGCGGCAGCCCGTGAAAAATCAAGACTTAACGAGGCCATCGTCACAGGAACCTGCACGATCCGCGGACAGAAGACCGTTGTCGGTGTCTGCGACGCGAGATTTTTGATGAGCAGCATGGGCCACAATGTGGGAGAGAAGATCACGAGAGCCGTGGAGCGCGCCACGGAGGAAAAGCTTCCGGTGATCCTTTTCGCCTGCTCCGGCGGCGCGAGAATGCAGGAGGGCATGGTCTCCTTGATGCAGATGGCGAAGACTTCCGCGGCTTTAAAGAGACATCACGAGGCAGGGCAGCTTTATGTGAGTGTCCTGACGGACCCGACAACGGGCGGCGTTACGGCAAGCTTCGCGATGTTAGGAGATATCATCCTCGCGGAGCCGGGGGCACTCATCGGTTTTGCGGGACCCCGTGTCATCGAGCAGACCATCGGGCAGAAGCTGCCGGAAGGTTTCCAGAGAGCGGAGTTCCTTGTGGAGCACGGCTTTGTCGATAAGATCGTGAAACGTGAGGAATTAAAAGAGACGCTGGCGATGATCTTAAAGCTTCATAAGAAGCCGGAGAGCGGATGTCTTGCGGACTGGAAAACGGAAAACACAGTTGACAGGGCGGCGTTTGAGGAAAAAGAGCAGAATTCTTCTGCGAAGAGAGCGCATCATGGTTCCGGAAAGGCAGCAGGAGCAATCCGCAGCGCATGGGATTCCGTCCTGCTTTCCAGAAAGGCGGACCGTCCGGTGGCTACGGATTATATCCGTGCGATCTTTGATGATTTCATGGAATTTCACGGAGACCGTTACTGCAAAGATGATGGTGCCATCGTCGGCGGAATCGCTTCCTTCCACGGAATGCCTGTGACAGTGATCGGGCAGGAAAAGGGTAAGAATACAAAGGACAACATCAAGCGCAACTTCGGAATGCCGTCCCCGGACGGATACCGGAAGGCGCTGCGTCTCATGAAGCAGGCGGAGACATTTGGACGCCCGGTAGTGTGCTTTGTAGATACCCCAGGAGCCTTCTGCGGACTGGAAGCCGAGGAGCGCGGACAGGGAGAGGCCATCGCGAGAAATCTCTTTGAGATGTCAGATCTCACCGTTCCGGTGCTCTCCATCGTGATCGGAGAGGGCGGAAGCGGCGGAGCGCTTGCCATGGCTGTGGCGAACGAGGTCTGGATGATGGAGAATGCGGTGTACTCTGTTCTCTCCCCGGAAGGTTTTGCATCGATCCTCTGGAAGGACAGCAAGCGTGCGGACGAGGCGGCGCGGGTCATGAAGATGACCGCGGCGGAATTAAAGGAACTCGGAATTATCGAGCGTGTGATCCCGGAGCCGGAACCGGCAGACCCTGAGACGCTTCCGGAGATCGCGAAGACTATGGAGAATGCCATGGAGGAGTTCTTTGAAGCGTGGACACAGCTTGACGGGAAGACGTTAGCAGAGCGCCGGTATGAGAGATTCCGGAAATTTTAGGCAGCGCTCCAGCAGCGTGCGGACCAGCATATGGTCATGTTAGAGATGGAACAAATACGGGGAGTTATAATTTAGGAGGAAATATGGAGGCAGCAATCGGTCTGAAACCATTAAAAATAGGGAACCTCGTGGCGAAGCACCCAGTGATCCAGGGAGGAATGGGGGTCGGCGTGAGCCTTTCGTCCTTAGCCGGAGCAGTCGCGAAGGCGGGCGGAATCGGAATCATTTCCACAGCCCAGATCGGATTTAAGGATCAGGATTTCGGAAAAAATCCGATGGCGGCGAATCTGAGAGCGATCCATTCCGAGCTTAAGAAAGCCAGGGAGAAAGCGCCCCAGGGGATTCTGGGCTTTAATATCATGGTTGCAACGAAGGAGTACGCGTCCTATGTGAAAGAGGCGGTGAAAGCCGGAGCGGACGTGATCATCTCCGGCGCCGGTCTCCCGATCGACATGCCGAAATTTGTCGCGGAGGCGGAGAATGAGAACGGAGGTTCTGAAAAGAAAGAGCGGCGTACCATGATCGCGCCCATCGTTTCCTCTGTGAAATCTGCTCTTGTGATCTGCAGGATGTGGGACAGAAAGTACCACACAGCACCGGATTTCGTCGTAGTGGAAGGACCATGCGCGGGCGGTCATCTCGGATTTTCCAGGGAACAGCTCACTGAGCTTGGAGCTGACACAGACCATGTAGCCGAGACATTTAATGAACCGGCTTATGATAAGGAGATTCGCGGAATCATCGAGACGGTGAAGAGCTTTGCGGAGAAGTATAAAAAACATATCCCGGTCATCACGGCGGGGGGGATTTTTGATCATAAGGACGTTCTGCACCAGTTTGAGCTTGGCGCGGAGGGCGTTCAGGCGGCGACGAGATTTGTAACGACTGAAGAATGTGACGCGGATATTGCATACAAAGAGGCATATATCAACGCGAAAGAGGAAGACATTGTGATCGTTAAGAGTCCGGTTGGAATGCCGGGCAGAGCGATCAAAAATAAGTTTTTAGAGCGTGTTGCTCAGGGACCGGTGAAGGTGGAGCGGTGCTTCCGGTGTCTGGAACACTGTAATCCGGCGGAAACACCGTATTGCATCACGAAAGCGCTGATCAACGCCGCAGAAGGAAAGATTGATGAGGCGCTGCTGTTCTGCGGAAGCAATGCATACCGTTGTGAGAAGATCGAGACGGTGCCGGAGGTTATGGCGGCGCTGTGCGGAGAGTAAAAAACTCAGAGAGGCTGTTGTGCAGATCATGTGAATCAGCCAGAATATAAATTTTCAGGAAAGCAGTTTTATAAAGTTCATAGATCCCGTATTTCTGTCATAAGATAAAGAAATTCAGGTGGTGGTTTGGCGTATCTGCGCTTCGAGTGCAGGCAGCCGAAGCGTCGCCGACTTTGACAGAAATGCGGGATTTTTTATGTTAAATATGCTCTGGGCAGGAATGATGGCAGCCGGGATCTTCTGGGCGGCGTTTCATGAAAATATGGGAGCAGTGACGAACGGGCTGCTGGATTCGGCGAAAGAGGCGGTGACTCTGGGTGTTACAATGCTTGGGATCATGTCGTTCTGGTGCGGGATCTTAAAGATCGGGGAGAGAGCGGGACTCATCGAGGCGTTGACGGAGAAGATGCATCCGGTGATCCGGTTTCTCTTTCCGAATCTCCCGGACGGACATCCGGCAGGGAAATATATCGCGACAAATATGATTGCGAACATGCTGGGGCTCGGCTGGGCGGCGACACCGGCTGGATTAAAGGCGATGGAAGAGTTGGGGAAACTGGAGGATGAGCGGCGGGAGGAAAAAGCGCCGGATAAGAGGAAAAACACGGCAGGGCAGAGCAGTCTGGCGAGACAGTCGGGCACCGCCAGTAATGAGATGTGCACGTTCCTGATCGTAAATATTTCCTCACTCCAGCTCATCCCCATCAACATGATCGCCTACCGCAGCCAGTACGGCAGCGTCAATCCGGCGGCTATCGCAGGTCCCGCGCTGTTGGCAACGATCGCCAGTACAGCGGCGGGAGTGGTGTTCTGCAAAGTCATGGACCGGAAAAAAGTTGATTTTTGAAAAAAAGTCTACTATAATAATACCATTATGTGGCTGAAGCCCATACTCTAAAAGAGTCCCCCGCCCAAGGCGGTTTAAACCGAGAAATATTTACTGCCGTAAAGCATCAGAACGGGCTGGTGCGTGGCTGATAAAAACAGATGAGATGATAAGAATACCAGGAAGGTTGCTGCATACAGAACGTATGTCTCTTTCTGGTATTTTTTTGCAGCTGAGGGTTTAAGGATATTTCGAGGTGATAAAAATTTAAAAAGGGGATAAATTCATGAAAAAACAGACAACAAAGATAATAATAGCGGCATTGACTGCAACGGCAATGGTGTGTTCCATGGCTGGCTGTGCCGGAAAAACTTCAGGAACGTCCGAGACCTCCGGCGCGGAAATTTCGTCTGCGGCGGAGAACACAGAGGCAGCTGCCGGAGCAGAGCAGGATAATGAAAAAGATTCCGTCATCGTTGTGATGGGACCCTCCTCAGAACCGGAGGCAGGATTCGACCCGGCATACGGATGGGGCGCGGGAGAGCATGTCCATGAGCCGCTGATCCAGAGCACGCTGACGGTCACAAAAGCAGATATGACGATCGGTTATGATCTGGCGACCGATATGAATGTCAGTGATGACGGGATGACGTGGACTGTGACGATCCGTGGCGACGTAACATTTACGGACGGGGAGCCGCTGACCGCGGAGGATGTAGCATTTACCTATAACACGATGCGGGATACCAGCTCGGTCAATGATTTTACGATGTTGAAAGAGGCGAAAGCTCTGGATGATACCACCGTGGAGTTCGACTTGAGCCGGCCGTATTCGATCTGGCCTTATACGATGGCGATCACAGGGATCGTCCCGGAGCATGCCTATGGACCGGACTACGGCTCAAATCCGATCGGCTCCGGCCGCTATATTATGAAACAGTGGGATAAAGGGCAGCAGATCATCTTCACGGCAAATCCGGACTATTATGGAGATGAGCCGAAGATGAAGACGGTGACGGTTTTATTTATGGACGAGGATGCGGCCTATGCGGCGGCTCTCTCCGGGCAGGTGGATCTTGCATACACTTCCGCGGCATATTCCGACCAGACCGTGGATGGATTTTCCCTGCTTGCATGTAAGACGGTTGACAATCGCGGCTTTAACCTGCCGGCGATCCCGGCGGGGGAGACAGATGAGAACGGAGTCCCGCTGGGAAATGATTTCACCAGCGATATCAATGTGCGCCGGGCCATCAACCTGGCAATCAACCGTGACGAGATGATCGAGCATGTGTTAAACGGATATGGAACGGCGGCCTACAGCGTCTGTGATCAGATGCCATGGTATAATCCGGCGGCGAAGGCTGATTATGATCCGGATATGGCGGCAGCGATCTTAAAGGAAGCCGGATGGACTGCGGGAAATGATGGAATATTAGAGAAAAACGGCGTCCGCGCCGAATTCACGATGCTCTACCCGACCGGGGATTCTGTTCGTCAGGCTCTTGCAGAGGACACTGCAAACCAGTTGAAAAAGATCGGAATCAAGGTGACGACAGAGGGTGTCGGCTGGGATACCGCCTATGACCGGGCACAGTCCACGCCGCTTATGTGGGGCTGGGGCGCCCACACACCGATGGAGCTCTACAATATTTACCACACAGCTCCGGGGAAGAAATATGCGGAATATTCTCCTTATGCCAACGAAAAAGTGGACGAGTATATGGATGCGGCCCTTGCAGAGAGTGATCTGGAAAAGTCCTATGAACTCTGGAAAGATGCGCAGTGGGACGGAACGACAGGAATCACCCAGGACGGTGATCTTCCGTGGGTATGGCTTGTAAATATTGATCATTTATACTGGGTGAAGGATGGTCTTCAGGTGGCAGAACAGAAGCTTCATCCTCATGGACATGGCTGGTCGATCGTAAATAATGTCGACCAGTGGACATGGAAATAAAGAAAACGGGTCTGTGGTTTGGCAGACAGGCAGTGCGGATGTGTCTGATGGTGCTTCTGGTGAGCATTCTGGCGTTTGTGCTCCTGGCAGTCTCCCCCATAGATCCGCTTCAGACAAATGTCGGCCAGACGGCTCTGGGTTCCATGAGCCCGGAGCAGATCGCAAGACTGAAAAGCTACTGGGGAACCGATCAGCCGCCGGTGGAACGGTACTTAAACTGGCTGAAAGATTTTCTCCATGGAAACATGGGAACATCCCTTTTATACCGCCGTCCGGTGGCGGAGGTTATCGGTGAGAAGGTCATGAATTCCATCTGGCTTTTGTTTGTGGCATGGCTGTTATCCGGTGTCCTTGGCTTTTTTCTCGGAATTCTGGCAGGAAAAAAGCGGGGCGGGGCAATGGACCGGATTGTCACGGGATATTCCCTGTTTGTGGCGAGCACCCCGGCGTTCTGGGTTGCCATGATGTTACTTATGGTGTTTGCGGTGAAACTTCACTGGTTCCCCATCGGCTTCAGTGTGCCCATCGGCATGGATGCTGGTGAGATATCTGCCGCAGACCGGATCCGCCACGCAATTCTTCCGGCGGCAGCCCTCAGTATAACCGGAATTTCCTCCATCGCCCTGCACACGAGAGAAAAACTCATCGAGGTCATGGAGAGCGATTATGTGTTGTTCGCGAGAGCCAGAGGCGAGTCGGACTGGTCGGTCTTACGTCGTCATGGACTTCGGAACATTCTTCTGCCGGCCATGACGCTGCAGTTCGCGTCGGTGAGTGAGATCATCGGCGGCTCCGTCCTTGTAGAACAGGTATTTTCCTATCCGGGATTGGGCCAGGCGGCTGTGACGGCAGGACTTGGAAGCGATGTGCCGCTTCTTCTGGGGATCACAGTGGTTACAGCGGTGATCGTTGCGGCGGGAAACCTTGCGGCGAATGTTCTCTACGGCGTGATTGACCCGCGGATCAGAGAGGGGGCGAAGCGCTGATGAAGAAAAATCGCAGAATACAAGGCGCTGCATTGCTGATCCTGGCGGCTGTGTTGTTGGCGTTCATTGCGCTGCTTGGAAGCTTCTGGCAGGAAGCAGCCATTACGACGGATTTTACAAGGAAAAATATAGCTCCGTGTATACAATATCCTTGTGGGACGGACTGGATGGGCCGTGACATGTTTGTGAGGACAGTTGCAGGTCTTTCCTTAAGTATCCGGATCGGACTGTTGACGGCGGCAGTCAGCGCGGTAATGGCCTTCGTGCTGGGACTCTCTGCGGCAGTCTGTGGGAAATTTGTGGACAGTGTGGTGCAGCTGCTCATTGATATCGTCATGGGAATCCCCCACATGCTGCTGTTGATCCTGATCTCGTTTGCCTGCGGACGGGGATTCTGGGGTGTTGTCTGGGGAATCGCGGTTACCCACTGGGCATCTCTGGCGAGACTGATCCGCGGGGAGGTCTTACAATTAAAACAGAGCCAGTATGTAAAGATTGCGGAAAAGTTGGGAAAAGGAAAGTTTTATATCGCCTTTTTCCACATGGCGCCGAATCTGATCCCGCAGTTTATCACGGGACTTGTCCTCCTGTTCCCCCATGCGATCTTACATGAAGCCAGTATCACGTTTCTGGGATTCGGACTTTCCGCGGAGAGTCCGGCGATCGGTGTGATCCTGTCGGAGAGCATGAAATATCTGGCTATGGGAAAATGGTGGCTGGCACTGTTTCCGGGACTTTTTCTCGTGGGAACAGTGCTGCTGTTTCATTACATCGGACAGGAACTCTGCAGGATCCTGGATCCGGGCAGTGTCCATGAATAGGAGGCGGAGAAGATGAAGGATACGATTCTGGAAGTAAAAGACCTCTCCGTCACCTTCACCCAGTATGACAGGGGATTTTCGAGACGGACGATCCACGCGGTGGAGAAGATGGATCTTACCGTGAAGAACGGTGAGATCGTTGCTGTGGTGGGCTCCAGCGGCTCGGGCAAGAGTCTTTTAGCCCATGCGATCATGGGAATTCTTCCATATAACAGTGAGATGAATGGGGAGATATGGTTTCTCGGGGAGCGGTTGACGGCAGAACGGGTGAAAAACCTTCGCGGACATGAGATCGTTCTGGTTCCGCAGAGTGTATCTTATCTGGATCCGCTCATGAAGATCGGGGAGCAGATTCAGAATGGAAAAAAAGATGTGTCGGTGAAGGAAAAATGTCTTGCGGTACTAAAACGATATGGACTTTCGCCGGATATCCGGGAAAAATATCCGTTTCAGCTCTCCGGCGGCATGACAAGGCGTGTCCTGATCTCCACGGCAGTGATGGAGAAGCCAAAGCTTGTCATCGCGGATGAGCCGACACCTGGACTTCATATGGAGGCGGCAACCCGTGTCATGGGACATTTCCGGGAGATGGCGGATGAGGGGGCAGGTGTACTCCTCATTACTCACGATCTGGAGCTGGCGCTCCTGACAGCCGATCGGGTCATCGTGCTCTATGGCGGAAGAGTCGTCGAGGAAACAGATGCGGCGGCTTTTCAGGACGAGAAGAACCTCAAACACCCGTACACGAAGGCGCTGTTCCGTT
>ERZ1673737.3986-NODE-3986-length-10759-cov-4.522422_pt1 | contig 10759 bp, 8 predicted proteins | sample MGYA00580211_ERZ1673737 | MGnify/ENA primary metagenome ERZ1673737 (study PRJEB41218, sample SAMN15661789) | gut metagenome | host: Homo sapiens | place: Canada: London | collected 2015-08-20/2019-03-30 | study: EMG produced TPA metagenomics assembly of... | reverse complement strand
AGAAAAGTCGTCAAACCGAAGCTCTGCTGATGGATGACCTAAATCTCTCCAGACCCCGGTGTCAGGGCCCTGGGATCTGGCTGGTTCAGTTTTGCTGTGCCGCAAGGCTGCCATGTATGACTGCAAAGGCATTGATTCTCCCGCAAGACGCATAAAAGAGGCCACCGATGAGTTTCCATAGTACTGCTGCTCTCCGGGCGAGTCCGTGTCTTCGGCATCTTCTGCAACTGATATTGCACCCATAGCTGTGACATTACCGTGTGAGTTGACAGCCGGGGAATGGTAGATGCTTGATTCACGTGGCCGAACAGACCCAGGAGAAAGATAGGCGGCATGTGGGGTTCTGTAGTTTTGTTCTGCTACCGATTGCCTTCTTTGTGCAGTAAATCGTGGAGGTTGAAATCCAGATGTTGAGGACAGGGGGCTCTGCGCGGGCAACACGGGCGTCGCACCTAGTCCGAGAAGCCCTTCAGCGGCAACAGAAGTTCTAGACTGTGCATCCAGTGGATCCAAGTCCATGCCTTGCCCCAACTGACTCTCGGGCCTTTCGGATGCCATATCATCTCCATGCTGTGGCAATCCGGGGGGTACATCAACACCACCTTTTGCACATGCTTCTTCAAGGTCTCGGATGCGAGCATGGAGAATCTTCAAGTACTCATCATTGCTCGCAGACCGAGCATTATCCAGCTTATATACGCATTGTTCGACAGTGTATGAGCGTCGTACACATGGGCCACAGATCGGCTTTGCACCGTCACATCGGACCTTTTTATCGCGACATGACTCGCAGGCGAGAGCGATCTTACGACGACGAGGTGTCTCCCGTTTCGCGATTCCACTTTTAGGAGGCATCTGTTCAACACTTGGTCCAATCAACCCGAAGAGGCAGTGATATATGACGACCCACAGCGATATGCGCGATTGGCATTCCGGGTTGTTGCCGAAGGTGGGCGTTCGCTCGTGGTCAGGGAGAAGCAATTCCGGGATGTACCCGGATGATAGTCACGTGCCACACTCGTTGCCTTGATGGTCGCAACCATTCCCTATTTAGAAGAAAGCTAATGCGGGGGAGAAGTACAGGGAAAATTAGGCCAAGGACTATTTTCATCAATCTAAGTTTGCGGTAAAGGTGCTGACTGGCTGAAATTCCGGTCTCACTTATCAGGCCCGGGAACGTCATGGGGTGGAACCCCGGAACACACCCGGAGGTCACCTTGCAACCCGGGTGCATCCCGGGCTTCATGTGCTCCCTTGTCATAATCAAGAGGTCGCCCAAATGAAATTAATTGGCCAGAATACTTCCGATATCTAGCATCTTCTCAACCCGCAACTAGCCACCGTTCAATTCTGCATACTGTTATTCTCGAAAAACCTCCGACGCTTCCGTCTGAACCTATACCGGTCAACATCAAAACATCAAGGCCACTCCGTTCTAGCTAGTCTATGTCGCTGGCGCATAGCATTTCGTCACATTTCAATACCTACAGGACATTCAAGTCGTGATAGTCTATTCATCAGACACCAAAATGGAATACGAGAAGCCCCTGGTTCAGAGGGACCATGATGTCCTCTCTGAATCCTGCCCATGGCAGGTTGACAAACCCCAACACCTCTCCCGAAAGCGAGTGTCAGCTGAAGAGGGCCTTCAGTGGGGATCGGATCCCAGTTTCTGTTATCATGGCTTCTCTTGTCCGATCGGTACTTGGACAGAAGAGCGCCTGGTACAGAACCTGATGCGAAACATGGCCAGCATGTGTACCAGTGTGGACATAGACTTTGACATTTCCGAATCTACAAACTGGTTACCTCCCAACGCTCCTCAAAAAGATCCCTCCGATTCCTTAGGCTTGAATGGGTTCACACTTCCCATGTTCCAGCCCTCGATTGTTCAGACAAATGAAAGACTCTCCGAAACACCTTCGTTGTCTTCCTCACCGAGTCAAGGACAAGCACCCTCACCAGAAACCACCACATGCACTCGGCGAGCAAGCTGCGTAAAAATGGAAAATAAATCAGGGCAAAAAAAGAGGAAATGCGTCCAAAAGCCAGGCCAAAAATTATGCCATTGCCGATCGGAAAAGAAACGAAGAGAGATTATTGGAGAGAGATACCGAGAACTCTGTCAAATTGTTCCGGGGTTGGAGAAACACTCATATACAAGGAAATATATTCTTGAGGAAGCTGCATTGTGGATTCAGTCTTTACTTCAAGGGAACGATGCCCTGCAGCGGCAACTAGGGAAGCTGAAAGCGCAGGAAAACATGAACCGGTTGCGCGTATTCCCTGCTGAGGAGGACGATCAAAAGCTCACATATTAGGTCTGGTATACACATGCCTCCTTGTATTAATATTCTTCATGATTATGACAAACTCCAATCTACAATAATGAACATTTTTGGCGAGTCTATTGCCAAGCAGATTAAGAAGGCCGTCAAATTGCGGAATGTGCTATATTTTGAAACTCATTCCAACCCACATACAACATAACTTATAACTTATAATAACAAAGGACAGAGTATAGCAAGCCCATTGGCGTCAGCTAATGAGCCGCTGGGTACATACAATAAGGCCCTCCCAACAGGATTAAACATTCCTTTTCTTTACCAGTCGAGCCAGTAACAAGGTTTCTAGAGCCCTCGTGTTAAAAAGGGGTGATCCATTTCCCAAACCCAGTCCCCGATTAAGGCTAGGAAAACTTATTGTGTGGGCTGGAGTAGACATCAGCTTGGTGTGAAAGATAAGATCCATGACTTCTGCAGTATCCCGAGTGAAGGTGCAGCGGATCCCTAAACATTCGGTACGTAGTAAAAGTGCGAAACAATCGCCTGTGATTTGATAAATGACCAAAATGCTAGTATGTAGCGACTAAGTAGGTAAAGTTATGCGTTTATAACTCAACACGACTTCATAGGCAGCGATACAGAAATACTATCTCCTTCTACACTCAAAGAATTTATTCATAACAAAAAATAAAACAACCAAAAATTAGTATACAACAATCTACAAGGGCGGCCCGATAGTAGCAAGACCCTTAGCGAAGCGCCGAATCTGATCAACATAATAAGTCTAGTAAAATAAAAAGTCAGCAAACAAACACAACGCAAAAGCAGATATCAAATCCACAAGAAAACGAAAGGAAACAAGAAACTCACACTCTCAGCCCCAGCCCCAGCAAGATGCAACGGCAAAAAGCGCGTATACCAAGGAATAGGCGCCTTATTCAACTGTATGCCAGCATCCCCCTCCGCAACGCCCTCATCCAACAGAAGCAAAGGGAACTTCGGATCAATAGCCGCCGGCCGTCCAATGCCCACAAGATCACAAGCCTCATCAAGAATAGCCGACTCAGCACCAGCCCGCGTCCGGAATCCACCAGTCAACATAAGCACAAGGCCCGGGTGACGTTTGCGTACCTCCTTAGAGAATTCAAGGAAGAAAGCCTCGCGTGCCGCTGTACGGGCCGACTTAGGCAGTTCGGTCGTTTCTGCGTCTGTTTTGGCGTGCCCCATCATCTTGGGGTCTTCGTAGGTTCCGCCGCTTATTTCCATGAAGTCGATTCCGGCTTCTGCTAGTAAGGCGATTTGTGTCATTGTTTCTTCGAAGGTCGTTGAGCTGTGGTCGGCTGAGTTTAATTTTATGCCGATGCAGAATGTTGCGGGGACGACTTTGCGTGTTTCGGTTAGGATGTCTAGGACGAATTTGGCGCGTTTTGCGGGCGTGCCGCCGTAGGCGTCTGTTCGGAGGTTTGTCTGGGGTTTATTAGTTTGTGGGGGTCCTTTTGATATTACGTTGAAGGGTTTTCGTGGTGGCTGTGCCATACCTTGCTGTTGAGGAATTGATCTAAAAAGTGTCAGCCGTATACTCATACAGAATCCAATGACAAGACCTGGAACCAGAGCCAGAATTAGAGCCAGAACCAAAGGTAAGAACATACCAATCAAATACCCGTGAGCACCATGCAACTGAACCCCCGAAAAACCAGCATCAGCCATAAGCCGCGCAGTATCAACAAACTGCCAAATAACACGTTCAATATCGGCATTCGTCATCTCCTTCGGCTGCGACCAAACCAAACTAGCAACAATCCTTTCAATCAATCCATCCCCGATCTTAACCGGCACAGCAGAGGGTGCCAGAGTTTGCGCAAACATACCGCGGTACCCAGAAACGCGGAAAGACTGTCGTCCCGGGTGACAGATCTGCACGATGGCTGGTGTGCCGTGTTTCTGGGCTGCGTCGGCGTATTTCTTCCATGAAGAGACTAGTGTACTGTCGGTGGTTGCGCCTTTGTATTCTGTGTGTAGGGCTGGGTCGAAGGGACTGCCCATATGATTGACGTCGACTTGGACGTTTCCTTTTTTGGGATTAGATTGTGGTTATGTACATGGGGTAGGGAATGGGGTTGGGTTTGTTTCTTACCTGTTAGGATACTACCCCATCCGCCCTCAGACCATTGAGAGTAAGCGTCGAGGAGAGGGTCCGTTGGGTGGTTTGTCTTGGCCATCATCTCGGCCATGGCGGCCTGGTTGGTCGTTAGTATTGTGACATTTCGAAGGAATGGGGGTGTGCATACCTTGCTCAGTCTGTTCGGTAGAACAAGTCCACATGGCAGCTTGACGGGGTCTGCAAGAGGGGAAGGCATTGTGTAGCACTTCTAGCTTGATATGCTAGATTCGATATACAATATGCAAGATATTGTATATCGCGAGGGGATATTCACAAGATAAACAAGCACAGCGGCAAATCCGTCAATCCAATTAATTAAAGTCAAAAAATAATCCTAGTCAACAGGTATTCACACATTAATAAATAAATCTGAATTCACGGAAACCCACGATAGAAGCACCTCGAACCAAAGGGAAGTTTCAACATGAAAATTGCAGGACCTCGGCCTCGTGCGGAGAGATTGATAACCCCGAGTGAAACCACAAATGAGAGGCATTAGATGTAGATTTTACTATGTGGGGACATGTGAGGCAGAATGATGTGCGCCACATGGTTGTGGAGCTCAGGGGAATATCGGGCGGGAAGTTGGGTTCATCCGACTGCCGTTTGAAGGGTGTGTGGTAAGATATACGGAGTGTGAAGCTTATGGAAGCAACCCTGAAGATGAATAATAGCGGACTGAATATAGTACACTATATACAGTGGAGAAAGTAGATAGTTTGTGTTCATTTATATGGCAAAGTTATTTCCTAACTATTCCCACAATGCAAAGTCCTCAAAAGGATCCGGAAAGCAAGTAAGTGATGGGTATTCAATCAGAAGAAAAGAAGGGGAAAACAAATATCGTGTCCAATCCCAAAAAGAGAAGGATGAAAAAAGGGACAAGAAGAGCACGCTCGAAACCAAAATAAGTAGAAAGAGGAAAAGTCACAAGTGACATGCGAGTCCATCACGCAGAGATCCTAAGCGCTGACAGTGATTAGAACAGATGTTTTTTCAAGGACAAAGATGAAACAATGCAAGCGCCACGAATGATGAGTGGTAGCAAAAGAAAAGAAAACAATCAAATCTTACAGCTTAGCATTCTTCTCCTCGGTAGGGGAGCCGTTCGCCGTGATGGGCGGCGAGATTGTGCCGAGGCTGGAGAGAAGGTGACCGACCTCGCGCTCCAGAGCGCGGACCTCAGTGTGAGGGTCGTACATGCGGGCCTTGATCCAGTTGTCCATCTCGACGTCGCTCATAGAGCGGAGCGCAGTCTCGCGGTCCACCTTGTCCTCCTGGGCGGCGCGCATCACCTTGCGGGTGACAACGATGCTGACCTCGCGGATGCGGGTGATGTCCGGGTAGAGGAGGCCACGCTCGAGCTCCTCGGAGGTGAGGGCTTGCGAGAGGGCTTCACCGGAGGCGTAGATCATGCTGTCGGTGACGCGGACGGCCTTGGACAGGATGCTGCCCAGGCCGATACCGGGGAAGACGTACATGTTGTTGCCCTGGCCGGGGTAGTAGGTGTGGGTCTCGCCAGCGGAGTTGGTGAAGGTGCAGGTGGGGAAGGGGGAACCGGAGGCGAAGAGGCAGCGGCCGTCGGTGTTCTTGACGGCCGTCTCAAAGTCACACTCGGACTTGGAGGAGGGGTTGGAGAGGGGGAAGATGAGAGGGGCGGTGTTCCAATCGGCCATCTTGCGGAGGATCTCAGGGGTGAAGACACCTCCCATAGTGGAGAGACCCATGAGAATGGAGGGCTTGACGTGGTCAATGACCTCCTCGAGGGTCTTGTACTGCTCGCCGTTGTTGTCCTGGCGGGCGAAGTAGACCTTGTGGTCAGCGAGCTTGTCACCGCGGTCGGCAGTGACGAGACCCTTGGTGTCGACGAGGTAGAAGCAGTTGCGGGCCTCGTCCTCGGTCATGCCTTCGCGCATGAAGAACTCGACGATCTGACGGGCAACCCCGACACCGGCGCTGCCGGCACCAAAAAACACAGCGCGGTGCTCCTTGCAGGGCAGACCGGAGCGCTTGACAGCATTGATGACACCGCCGAGGATAACAGCGCCAGTACCCTGGATGTCATCGTTGAAGCAAGTGTATAGATCACGGTAACGCTCAAGAGCGGGGAAGGGGTTCTTGAAATCCTCAAATTGGATGACAATACTAGAAGTTTTGTTAGACTAAACATCACCCGAGATGCATGTGAAGGTGAGTCACTTACCCGGGCCAGCGCTCAGTGAGAGCAGCCATCAGCTCGTCCAAGAACTCCCGCTCCTCCTCGGGGGAAATCTTGTCACGGCGGCTACCCATGTACAGCGGGTCTTCCCGGAGGGCCTTGTTACTGGTACCCAGATCGAGAGTCAGAGGCAGGGTTGCCTCAGGACGAATACCCGCACAGGCAGTGTACAGAGCAAGCTTGCCAATGGGGATACCCATGCCGTTGATACCCAGATCACCCAGTCCGAGAATACGGGAGCCATCGGTGATACATGTGATCTCAACATTGGGCTGGGGCCAATTGGCAATGACGGAAGCGAGATTCCCGCGATCCTCCCAGCTTAGGTACATTCCTGCAGAGTTGTTAGCTCCGGTTCTAATTCGTCTCATGCGGGGGAATTACCTTCGGGCTGCTGGTAGATCTCGGACCAGCGTTGGCAGGCCTCGCCCACCACTGGGGTGTAGATCAGAGGCGTCAATTCCTGCAGGGATCCATGGATGTTAGTTTTGCTCCGGTCCAATCACGTGCGTTCAACGTACCCTGAGGTGGTCGGTCACGAGACGGTAGAATAGGTGCACATTGTTCTTGCGCAAAGTGCTGAGGTAGAGGAATTTGTCGATAGAGGTGTTCTTGAGACCGAGCTGGGCCAGGCATCGTGTCTTTTGGGTCTCGTAGCCCTCGGCGCGAGGGGGAGTGAGGCCGTAAGTGCGCAGGTACTTGCGGATGTATGACGGGTTGGCGGTATCGTAGTTGGCGTCACTATACGAGGTCAGTGATGCTCGTCGCATCTCGTCGCGATTGACTTACGCTGGCGAGCCGTGGTTGACAAAGGGCGCCGGGGTGGCATGCACCGGCCTGGTTTGAGTAGACACTTGAGGGTATCGAGCCATTGTGATCGACTGAGGTTGCTTACTCAAGTTCGAAGTGGAAATGTATGAAGAAAAAAGAGATCTGGGAGCAGATGTCGAGCAGTTTTTATGTACACGCAACATATTAAATTTCCCCAGGGGAGCGAGCATTCCGAGTGGAAAAAGAACCAGAGAATTAACCGGGACAAAAGGCAACGTATAGTAACAAAAGAGTCATGATTCGAGATCGGGAAGACTCGGGGAGGTCACGGAAGGGACCCATGTGGGTATCATCTTCGGTGGTGACAGCGAACCGTTGTTCGTGAAAGAGTTAGGAATCTGGATCCAAAGCTTTTTCTTTTTTAATTTTTGGAGAGAGCAAGGGGAGGGTGGAGACGCCGACTCCGACAATGCGGAGATCAGTTGAATATTGGAGATGAGACATCACAGGGATTGCAGTGTATAGTTGCGGGATTTATGTGACTGGGAGCTACAGTACGCAGTACAGATGAGTCTTGACGTGTGTGATGCATATCACGAGAATGCAAGTACAGTAGTTTACTCCTGTGAGTGCTGACATTTACGTGTAGAACTGTGAATACTTCCAGCTCCCTCTGATTGGACGTTATAGCCGGGGAGGGACCGCCATGGATCTTGCGCCTTTGACTCCACAGCTACGAGCTACCAGAGCCGCAGACAGTGCCGAAGTGGAGTTCTTAGCCTGTTGCAAGACTTTTTCCCTCCTTGCCTTCTAGAAAGATCACGGGAAAATAGATTCGGCGGCCGGCGACGGAGACTGCCGCTCAATTGTCGCTTACATAGCCTCGATAGGAAAACCATCCGGTGTCTTCCCCCCCCCGGTGAGTCCTTTCGGTGTGTTTCGAATCCGCCGTCTTGGTGATATCTGCTCCGTGAATGGCCTCAGCCGCCGACAGGCCCCAGGGCTATATACATATCCAGCACGGCCACTATTTTTTTCCCATTCGGACTTCCCTTTCCAGGGCTGGAACAGCATCCACTGGCCACATCAGCTCGACTTCGGAATCTAGGGATCTGCCTCGCACTGATTGGATCCCTTGTCCGTTGTGTCAGGCTTCTATTAATAATTATTAGACTCTTCTCTGCTGCGTACAGGGCATCATCTGAGCGGATTCGTCAGTGCTTTCCCAGCACTTCCCAACGTTGGGAAGCCTTGTCAGGGCTTGGCCTGTGAGTGTCGCGTGGGAGATGCAAGGAGGTGAAGCTATATACGTATTCTCCCCTGGAATGAGATCATATGTCGGAAAATGCCTCAGAATGTCGGGCTGTTGCTGAGTACAGGTCTTTTTGTTTTCTCAATGAAAAAAGGGAAATTTTTTAATACATATTTTAGTGTATACCCTGGTCTAGACAATGGAGACCCTTATGGACATGACCCAATGGTTAACTCCATAGCTCTCCCCAGACGATCATCCGAGCCATACCGATTAGTCCAGCTAATACGGAGTACAGCTATCCATCCGTACAATATCCCTAGTCCTATCCAACTATCTAATTAATTATATCCAATTGGATTCAATTGAATTGAATTCAATTGTCGGTTATGTCGAATAGCTAGTACAAGCAAACATTGACGTGACATCAGGTGTCGTCATGTGCCCAAAACAGGTTCTCCTTAGCTCAAGCTCCCATCAACATCCCCATCATCACACCTGGACATCCAAACCACACCACAAATCATTTCACCCTAAGCCTGCCACCTAGAAATCTGCCCATCGGGCCTAATCCAGAATGCCCACCGAAACAGAACCGCTCCTCCCAATCTACGAGGACGACACCTCGCGTCAGCGTCGCCTCCACCAAAAACTACATAGCTACCAGATGGTTCGCGCCCTCTCCGAAGGGTACATGCCAACAACCGAACAAACAATCAGCAATCTCCGCACCCTCCTCGCTTCAGATGTCCTCAATCTCGCCAACAAGGACATCGGTAGCGTCGGTCGCCAGCTAGTGCGGGACAGTCGACTGTGGATCCAAACCTTCATCGAGTTCCTCGCGGCGAAGAACAGCCACGACCAGCTCCAGGAATTCCTGTGGCGTCTGGCCCGTTCGCGGGTCTCGGTGGATAGTGGGAGGCTTTCGCAGCAGGCTGCCCACGTGAAGGCGCGGGCTGATACTAAAGCTGGTGGGTCGCTCTACCTTAGCCTATGTCTCTCCAGGATGGGGAGGCTTGGCATTGGGTTTCTCTGTGCATAGTCATTCGCTAATGCCTTTTTATAGCTTATGATAGTTTCCGCACAGTTGGGGGTTTGCTCTTGACAAATGCTGATTTTCGGCTTTTTGTTGATGATGTCGTTACAGTTGGGAGGCAGATCTTTGCTGATACTGCTGAATCTCTGGCTGAATCTTCGAAGCATGTTGCGGAGCAGGTTAAACCTTCTGAAGAGGAGGCTCGGGCGCTGAATGGGGCTGGTGCTGACGCTGGTCATGAGTTGTCGGCGGATCAGGTGAGGGAGGAGATTACACACGTCGCAGATGTTGTTGGCGAAGGCGCTGCGGATACTGGACATGATGCTGTGGAGAGTGCGAAAGAGCATCTGTCTGGTCGAGAGAGGGATACCTTATTGTTCCGATTGAAGCAAGCTGTTACAAGGCTTCGCGAGAGAACTGACTACTCCGACTCGGTCTCAACTCTCGCTGAACTGGTTAAGCGCTATGCTAAAATCTACGCCGATGCTGCACAGGAAACTACCTCTGTCGCTCAAGAAGATCTGGATGTCAATGTCGATCTAAAGCGAGCGGTCGACGAATTCTGGGTCCTCTTACGCTCCTTTGGGGACGCTAAGGAATGGGATCGGCTTCAGCAGAAGTTCCATGATGTCCTTCGCCACGCGAATAAGGATCCCGAATTCGATGATCTGTTGGGAGAGGTCGGAACCTCGTTGCAGGATATGCTCACCGATCCTGCCTTTTTCGATTCGGCGCCACAGAAGCTGGACGAACTCAAGCAACAGTCCGAAAAAGTCGGCTCAGAGACGACTCTACGGAAGGACGTGGACAACTTCCTAGCACAAGCGAAGCGGACGTTACGCAGCATCCCCGAAGACCCCGCCGTGTCCAAATTAATCAACGCCACCAAGAAGGTATACCAGCATGCCTGGGCCGCCTACAATGATAAAGAAACCGACCTCCCGGCCGACATATTGAACGTCTTCTTCCCAGTCTTCCTCCGAACAATCCAATATGTGCCAATCCCACGACTGGAAATATCCGCCCCGGAAAT
>ERZ1673737.3982-NODE-3982-length-10765-cov-4.549860_pt1 | contig 10765 bp, 4 predicted proteins | sample MGYA00580211_ERZ1673737 | MGnify/ENA primary metagenome ERZ1673737 (study PRJEB41218, sample SAMN15661789) | gut metagenome | host: Homo sapiens | place: Canada: London | collected 2015-08-20/2019-03-30 | study: EMG produced TPA metagenomics assembly of... | reverse complement strand
CCTCGCTTCTCACCTTTTAAGCATTGATTCATGTCCATCTAGTCTCTCCTTTCTTGCATTGTCCATTGTCCATTCTCTTCTTTTTGCTATACACTCCTTTCTACTTTGAGGCATTCGCCCTCGCATTCTTTTGGAATATCGGGATATATCTCCGGCCTAAGTCTTTGACAGACTTGCCACTTTCTGGCTTTAGCATCGCATCTCACATCGAATCTCGAAATTCGTCCTGCATTCTGGACAATGCACGTTCTTTCTACTCTCTTGCCCGCTGTTGGCTTGTTGGCCCAGCTGAGCGCTGCCAAGTACAGTCTCAAAGACGACTACGGCTCCACCGATTCGTTCTTTGACAAGTTCAACTTCTTCACGGTATGTCCTATCCAAATACCGTTGTCAACAAATAAACAATATACTAATTTCCACAGGACTCCGACCCAACCAATGGCTACGTGAGCTACGTCGACCGCGACACTGCATCCAGCGGCGGTCTGATCAACGCCTCCAGCAGCAACGGCGTCTACATCGGCGTCGACCACTCAAACACCGCCAGCAAGCCCGGCCGCCAAAGCGTCCGCCTGGAAAGCACCACCACCTACACGCACGGCCTAGTCATCCTCGACCTAGCCCACATGCCCGGTAGCGTCTGCGGCACCTGGCCCGCCTTCTGGATGCTGGGCTCAGACTGGCCCAATAATGGCGAGATCGACATCATCGAGGGCGTGAACGGCCAATCCTCCAACCAGATGACTCTGCACACCAGCTCCGGCTGCTCAATCTCCAACTCGGGCTTCACAGGCACCCTCGAAACAGCCGACTGCTACGTCGATGCCTCCGGCCAGTCCGCTAACGCTGGCTGCGCCATCGATAACGGTAATACGCAGTCGTTCGGCTCGGGCTTTAACGATGCTGGCGGTGGCGTCTACGCCACTGAGTGGACTGGCTCTGCTATCAATGTCTGGCATTTCCCTTCTTACTCCGTTCCCTCGGATATCTCCTCTGGAAACCCTGTCCCCTCGAACTGGGGGACACCCGCCGCTCACTTCGCCGGAAGCTGTGACATCAACTCGCACTTCAAAGATCTGCAGATCGTCTTCGATATCACGTTCTGTGGTGACTGGGCTGGTGACTCGTCTGTTTGGGGCCAGGGTAGCTGTGCTGGCAAGGCTGATACTTGCGATTCTTACGTCCAGAACAACCCTTCTGCCTTTGAGGATACTTACTGGAGTGTCAAGTCTCTCAAGGTCTATCAGGAGTCTAGTCAGCTGGATATTGATGTTGGCATTAACATTGATGTCGATCTTGATCTTGGTCACGGACATGGTCACGGAGACAAGTCCAAGTCCAAGTCCGACAAGTCCAAGTCTTCGAAGCAGTCCACACGTGATACAGCTCCCTATGTCCGTCCTGGTCCTCGTCCTTCGACCAAGCACCGTCGTGACCACTACCGTCGTGGCCACGGCCACGGCCATGTCCACGCCTAGATGGTGAGACATCACAGTGACAGCGACATCAACGTCGATATCGAGTGTCGCGTTGACATGACAGAATGGTGAATTTGTTGTCTGCGATGACGTTCAAGCGGAGTGACATGAGATGAAGAGAAGAGACCGTTGTTGAAAACCTCCTGGTGTGGCTTTTTTTGCTTGGTTTCCTTGTGTGATGATTGCATGGGGGCTTTCCCCCTTATACGCTGCTATCCTGCCTATGCCTGTGCTAGTCAACGGTTATGGTGGGATCTGGTGTTGCGGCTGACGACGCATTTTACGGTTTATGTTTATGGGCGCGGTTTTTGTTTTCTGAATACCCCTTCCCTTCGTTAGAAATAAGATCGCATTTGCTTTGCATTAATTTCTTGTAGAATTCTGTAAGGTAGAGGTAGTACTTTGTAGCGGAGAAGGTCTCAAGAGAAATATCTATATACCAATGTCGATGAATACTGACTGCCAAGGACCATGGATAAACACGAATAAACATGTATAAGTTACTTCATAACGTTATAAGTTAATAACTTTATGTACGATTTGACATTAACATTAAAACCAAAATCAACACCAACCATGCAAGCCATCAAACTCAAGGCTTATAAGCAAGGACATCACGCTGGTCATCAGTGATACGCCCCCACTCCAACAAAAGCCTAAAGAAATAAATCTCCATATCCTCCTTCCTGAGCGCCCTGCGCGCCCATTCTCGTCCCTCCTCGGCAATTGCCTTGCCCCGCTTATCATGCGCCTTCATGCGCACCTGCGGGGCACCAGGACCAGGACCCTGATCGCCTGCCGGGGCAGGGACACCCGCGAAATAAGCGAGCGTACTCCATAGCCCGTGTAGACGGATGTCGACGGGTACAAAGTGTAGCCAGGAGGTGACGCGGGAGTCGAACCATTGTCTGAAGAGGCCTGTCTTTAAAGGGAGGCTGTGGCTGTGTAAGAAGGGGAGGAAGCGGCCACTGAAACCGGCGCCGTCGAGGTCGAAGAGGAATTTGTGGGACCAGTGGGCTTGGAAGTCGGCCCAGCCTACTGTGCCCATTTCGGCGGCTTGTTCATCGCAGTCGCCGCAGCGGACGATCGGGTCGGCTAGGTGGACGTTTGCTTGGAGGTGGAGGGTTTTGGTTGGGGCGGCGCCGTCCATTATTTCGTAGCGGAAGGTGCCTGTGCCGTCGTTTGTTGGGAGGAGGACGGAGACTTGGTTGTTCGTGTTGTTGTTTATTAGGTGGGCGAAGCGCTGCCGGGGCATGCCTTTCCATTCACCGAAGCGGCTGACACCTTCTGATGTGCTGCCGACCCAGTAGAGGGAGGTTTTCTTGTGGCTATATTCTGGGTCGGGGTGTTCGTCTGTTGGTTGGTATTTGACCTTGTCGATGTAGTTCCATGGGCTAGGGAAGAGGATGTCGTTGAAGCCGGATAGGGCACTTTGACTGAAGACTGGGACTAGGTCTTGCGAGACCTTGAATGAGGCTGGGGAGATGAGAAGACCGTGGATGAATGCGAGATCGGGTTGGTGGCAGATATCGGAGGCGATATTGAAGTCCAGTGGGAATTGGCCCATGGAGTGAGGACCCGCGCATGATAAACAAATATCACGGCGGTTCCAGATTCTCTGCGAACGTGCCTTGGATGAAGGTGGGCATACAGCGCTCACATATGGATCGAAGACACCTCTCCACGCACCATCAGTGAAGATGGTGGTGTTGGTCAGATCGGCGGGTTCGATTGGACCCCAACCCTCTAGTCTATTCGTCGACCAAGCATTCACTGCGTGCTCTTCGGGGGCCATCTGCTGCATCTGAGCCCGGCGATTCAACATTGAGACCTTCTCCCAAGGGACTGCAACACGCGGTTCATCGTTCAAATTGAACACCAGGTCCATATCCGGGAGAAACTCGACAAAGTTCTCCATCATGTCGGCAGCCCCCTGCACCATCCACGCATGCGTCGGCTTAATCCCTTCTTGCACTCTAGCCTTGCCATTTCGGATGCTGATGGCGCCGAGATCATTGAACGGATTGGTTGCTAATTGAGATGTCATTTCCCGTATTTGCTGGGGAGCCAGGGCTCGGAAAGGAAGTAGGTTGTGATAAATCTGATCGAAATCGTCGATGATTACTGACGACTTTTTAGTGGCGTATTGATACCATTTGTCGAAACCAGGTGGCGGATGCTGGTTATATCGACTCCGGTATTCCCCAACAGCATCTTGGAGGGTCTTGCTCACAGACGCCTGGGCCATATAATTGTCATGCTGAATTCTGCCGTCGTGTAGAAGGAAATCAATTGGGTGGATGGGAGAAACGCGATGCTTGTTCACTGCGAAACCCAGACTGATTCCACAGAGAATGACGAAAAGTACCTGTACAGCAATATTGGTGCGATAAAGGGGTTTGTATTCTTCGTCGTGGACCACTCGCGCGAGGAGGAAGAGGATGGCGCCCGTTAGAGATGCTACCATCGGGAGAATCGAGTGTGTTAGGGAGATGAATGGGTAGGACGATTGTCCACCCACAAGGGTCGACACAGAAGAGAAGTATATAACTATAAAACCACCGATGATTGCCACACCAAGGATGTCAAAATGTGGTAACTAGAGAAGTCAGTTGGTAATTTAGCAGATTTTCTGGACAGACTAACCATATGCCAAGCTGATAAGATCAGGAGTAGCAATAGCACAGCTTGACTGAAAGCACCACGCGAGTATTCGAGATCCAAAGTGGGTTGCCCAGCGAGTTCGGGCGAGCTATCTGATACCTTGAGTCCTAAGATACACCAGAACACAGAAAGACCCTAAACGAAATGTCAGCAGACGTCGCACCCAATTGAAATGTCGCCACTTACAAGGAGACCAGCTCCAAGGAACATCAGAGTGCGCTTTCTCCGCGCCTCGTCGAATTGACTGCCAATTCGGCATAACTCAGTTATCCCAATCAGTAATGCAGAGTCTGAAAACACATTGAAGATCCTAAAGAACCGCATTTGCGATGCGCCATGTAACACCACAGGACAGATATAGGTCGAGCGATTTCCGGCCGAGAATGACGAAGCTAGGAGTCCACTAATCGATAGAAAGGCAGCTGCAATGACGCCTCTAAAGCGGCTCTGTGTAAGATAATGGAAGCTCCGGCGGCAAACCGAGTAGGTCACCTGCAGCGGCAGCTTGAGAAACCGCTGCGCAGGAACATACGTCTCCACTTGTCGCGATCGCTGGTTACGCCAGTAGTCGTAGAGCGAAATAACGAACGGAATGGCATACTGTTGGCGACATGTTGTCAGTCCAGATCGAATGGCCGGGCTATTCAGTCACATACAGCATATCCAGAGGGCACACACTCGCTGTGTCGAGTAACTTGACGGAAAGACTCGACTCGCAAGCCACCCAGCCCAACCAATAGACTTAGTTTTATCCACCACGATCGGTTCCGCAACGAAGGACGATTTTCAGTTTCGCCAAATGTGAATGACGAGGTCGAGGCGCGTGAGGGAAGCTCATACTGCTCCGCGAGGGGGGCACCCGGTCGTTTGAATGTGGGCGACGATGGTTGCGACCCCGATGGAACAAAGCGACCCCATAGCAAGAGGACCAGCCCGGTAAGGAAACAGACCAGAACTGATGTACTAACAGGGCGATCTGAGGCGACACGACAGTCAGGTCACGTCATGGAACTGGCGCATACTCGGTGGCGACTTACCAAAAGCGAACGTGGTGTTGTATGAGGTAGTAAGGAATAGGGAGCTTATAAGGAATACTCTGCAAGAATGCGATCATAAGCTTGTGTCTTCACGGTGATCCCGCCAGTACTCACCCCACAGAGACCTTCAACCCGAGGTCGGGAGATAATTGGACCATCTTGCGCCCGGTCGTCTATACGCGCTTGAGAGCGTCTCCTGCCATCGCGTGCAACTGATTTCAAGAGAAGGGAAAAATCAAAGAGCAGTGGAGCCTCAGGGGATTGACAGAAAACATGGCACAAGAGGGCAGGGTGGAAGGGTCTGAGATCGGCTAATCAGAGGCATTGGGAGTGCTGATCCATTAGGGTTGCGTCAACGGGCGGGCTAGGGACATTGGCATCAACCACGGGCCTTGCATGGACACTGTATCTTTGCCCAATGGCGAAAAAGTGGACATTCCCAGCCACTGGTTAATGTCCGGATCTGTTAGCTCCTTGTGTTAGCCGCTGTTGTTCTGGGGTTATGGCTGGTCAGCAGGAAATGCCGGGCCGATCAGCGGCCAGAATCAAGCCTTAGTTGATTCCTGACCCACTTTGTCACCGTGAGGTCACTGAGGGTGGTTGCATGCGACATTGCATATACCACCAGCCCTCGTTATCCATGTGAGGGGCTTACAGATGGCAACACAGCCAAAGCTGACACGCGTCAAACAAGCCAAGTTGTTCATGCATCGAAATAAAGATGGCCGAACGGACCCATGGATGGTTAGCGTCAAACGACAGAACGGGGTAAGGAGATTTGTGCTAGTCTCAATCAGGAATGGCGGCATGCATCCTCACATGGCCCAATTGGGAAAGGGCAAGGCCGGTCAGGTCAGGTGATTTACAGGGTCTAAGGCGGTGGAATTGGGCAGTTGGTCAGGTGAGTTGGTGCCTTGTGAATCTGGCAGGAAGGCGGTATCCTTCACTAGGCGGTGTCGGGGAGCAGTATCATTTTTTTCTATCCGGTAGGGTTTTTGGCCGCAAGACAAGACTGAAGTGTTTTCGATCAACACCAGTCCAATTCACCGTGTCTCCTGTTTTTAAAGGAGCTTAACCAAGGACTATCTCCTTTGGTTTATATCCCGGCCTGCTTTCACCCAGGAGAGGAACATACAACTACCTCGAGGCCAGCTCCGCGCCTCACATTCGGTCATCATGCCCCGCAAGGCGATTGACTCGCGGATTCCCGCTCTGATTCGAAATGGTGTCCAGGAGAAGAAGCGCAGCTTCTTCGTGGTGGTGGGCGACCATGCCAAGGATGTCATTGTGCATCTGCACTACATCATGTCCAGCGTGGACGTGAAGCAGAACAAGTCCGTTCTGTGGGCTTACAAGAAGGACCTGCTCGGCTTTACGAGTCATCGGAAGAAGCGCGAAGCGAAGATTAAGAAGGAGGTCAAACGAGGCATCCGCGAACCGAACCAGGAAGATCCCTTCGAGCTTTTTATCACCCTCAATCAGATCCGCTATGTTTACTACAAGGAAACCGAGAAGATTCTGGGTAATACCTACGGAATGTGTGTGCTGCAGGACTTTGAGGCCATGACCCCCAACTTGCTTGCTCGAACCGTCGAGACTGTCGAGGGTGGTGGTATGGTCATCCTGCTGCTGAAGAGCATGACCAGTCTTAAGCAGCTCTACACCATGACCATGGACATCCACTCGAGATATCGAACGGAGGCACACGACGATGTGGTCGCTCGTTTCAACGAGCGTTTCATCCTGTCTCTGGGAAGCTGTGATTCATGTCTGGTTGTCGACGACGAGTTGAACGTGCTGCCCATCTCTGGCGGTAAGACCGTGAAGCCGCTTCCTCCCCCCGAGTCCACCGACGAGTCTGCCTCGGGACCCAAGAAGGAATTGAAGGAAATCAAGGAGAGCCTGGCCGATGCCAAGCCCGTCGGTCCTTTACTCAGCTTGGCCCGTACTGTGGATCAAGCGAAGGCTCTCTTGACCTTTGTTGATGCCATCGCCGAGAAGACACTGAAGAGCACTGTTGCCCTCACTGCTGGTCGTGGTCGAGGAAAGTCCGCTGCCCTCGGAGTTGCCATCGCCGCAGCGATCGCTCACGGCTACAGCAACATCTTCATTACCTCCCCCAGCCCTGAGAACTTGAAGACCCTCTTCGAGTTCGTCTTCAAGGGCTTCGACGCCCTTGGATACCTCGATCATGTCGACTACACCATCCTGCAGTCGACCAACCCAGACTTCAACAAGGCCGTTGTGCGAGTCAACGTTCACCGTAACCACCGTCAAACCATCCAATACATTCAACCCCAGGATGCGCAGGTCCTCGGACAGGCTGAGCTTCTGGTCATTGATGAGGCTGCCGCCATTCCTCTGCCATTGGTGCGGAAGCTGATGGGACCTTACTTGGTGTTCATGTCGTCTACTATTAACGGTTACGAAGGCACGGGCCGGTCCCTGTCTCTGAAGCTGATCCAGCAGCTGCGTGAACAATCCCGTGGCGGTCTCAAGACCGACGATACCGATATCGCGGACCGCGACACAGGAAAGGCGACGAAGAACGCCGACAAAAACCTTACTGGTCGCTCCTTGCGAGAGATCACCCTCGCGGAGCCCATTCGTTATGCTCCGGGTGACTCTGTCGAGAAGTGGTTGAACAAGGTTCTCTGCCTTGACGCTACTCTCCCCAAGTCTCGCATGAACACACAGGGTTGCCCTCACCCTTCTCAGTGCCAACTGCTCCAGGTTAACCGTGACACGCTCTTCTCTTTCCACCCTGTTTCCGAGAAGTTCTTGCAGCAGATGATGGCGCTTTACGTTGCCAGTCACTACAAGAATACCCCCAACGATCTCCAGCTTATGAGTGATGCCCCCGCTCACCAGCTCTATGTGCTTGTCCCTCCTATTGATGAAGAGGCCACCAAGCTCCCTGAGCCGCTTTGCGTCATTCAAGTCGCCCTTGAAGGTCGCATCAGTCGCCAGAGCGTTCTCAACAGTCTCAGCCGTGGCCAGCGTGCCGGAGGTGACCTGATCCCGTGGTTGGTCAGCCAGCAATTCCAGGATGAGAACTTTGCCAGTCTCTCCGGTGCTCGTGTTGTTCGCATTGCCACCAACCCCGAGTATGTTGGTATGGGTTACGGTTCCCGCGCCCTGGAGCTCCTGGTCGACTACTTCGAGGGTAAGTTCACCAACCTCGACGAGAACACCGCCGCCCCCGAGGAAGAGATGGTTCGTGTCACCGACGAAGAGCTCGCCGGTTCCAGCCTCCTGGATGACAACGTTCACGTCCGTGATATCCGCTCAATGCCTCCCCTGTTCGGCAAGCTGTCTGAGCGTCGCCCCGACGCCCTCGACTACGTCGGTGTCAGCTACGGTCTCACCCCATCCCTTCACAAGTTCTGGAAGCGCGGCTCCTTCGCCCCCGTGTACCTGCGCCAGACCCCCAACGAACTCACTGGCGAGCACTCATGCGTGATGCTCCGCACCCTTACCAGCGGTCCCAACGACCCTGCCTGGCTCGGCGCTTTCGCGCGTGACTTCCAGCGCCGATTCCTCTCCCTCTTGTCGTACCAGTTCGGCCAGTTCCCCTCCGTGCTCTCCCTCAGTATCTGCGAGTCTGCCAACGCCGGCGCCAAGCTGGACGAATCCGTCAAGCCCCGCGCTTTGACAGCAGCCGAACTCAAGCAGACCTTCTCAGCTTTCGACCAGAAGCGTCTGGAAAGCTACGCCAACAACCTCCTGGACTACCACGTCATCCTCGACATGGTACCCACCCTCTCCGAATACTACTTCGCCAATCGCCTTTCCGGCAAGGTCAGCCTCTCCGGCGTGCAGCAGTCCATCCTCCTAGCCATTGGTCTGCAGCACAAGAGCCTGGATGCCCTAGAGAAGGAGTTGAACCTCCCCTCTTCCCAGCTCCTCGCCATGTTCCTCAAGATCGTCCGCAAGATCTCCACCCACTTCCGCACTCTGCTCGAGGAGGACGTCGAGAAGACCCTGCCCGCCAGAAAGGTCCGTCTCGAGACCTCCGCCGCCCATGATGACGAGCCCAATACCCAGCACAAGCCCCTGCCTGTGAACCTGGACGACGAGCTCCGCGAGGGAGGCAAGGAGATCGAGGAGGAGATGCTCGCTAAGCAGCGCGCCTTGATCGATGCTGACGGGTAAGCCCTACCCCTACATACTTATCCCCTTCCGAATGAACAATAACTGATTCACAGCCTCCAGAGACGCGAGCGTTAAGCTGCCTAAGCAGACCAAGCGCAAGAAGGGCGAGACGGCGCGAGAGATCTACGATCAGGAAATCGACTCGAAGAGACAGAAGGTTATCAAGAGGGGCACTGAGGGCCGCAAAAGCAAAAAGCACTAAATGTACTAAGTGAGGGTTTGGACTGTTGTTTTTCTCTTTCTGCATTTGTGTTCGGTGTTCGGTTTGGTCTGAAAGACTTGCTTGCTCTCTCTGTCTCTAGTATTTTGTACTCTTCGGTTCATGTTTCTAATGGGGTTTTCGTCCCTTGCATATATGAATCATATGTTTATTATGTCGACATTCATGGTGGTGCTACGTAGGATTGGTTTAGATATGCTGTAATGTTTTGGTACTATGTTGGCTTACAGACATACGCGCGCTTTCAAAGATGCAAAATGATTGGCAGAGGTAGCCGGAATATGACATCGGCTCCTTCCAACGATGAGAGTTCCTCACAGTTCATCATGCTCAGGCTTTTCCTCGGCCTCGGGCTCAACCTGCTCCTCGACCTCAGCTTCAGCCTCAGCTTCGGGCTTAGGAGCAGTTTCGGGTTCAGTAGCAGTTTCGGCCTCGACTTCAGGCTCAGCCTCAGCTTCAGCACCAGAAACAATACCTTCAGGCAACTTCTCCTTAGCACCTTCACCAAGGCGAATGCCATCAACCCAAGATTCAACAGCAACAGCCCCAAAGTCCTCATCAGCAGCACCGAACCGACGCCACCAGCCCCGACGAGCATTGAGCGCAATAACCTCAACGGCCGATCCCTTGGCCAGACCCAATGCAGTGCGCAGGATATGGGAGATAGGGTTGCTAGCGGGGATCGCATACAATGGGAACAGGTGTGTGCCACGCTGGGCATGCTTGTGGCCGATCTCAGCTAGGCTGGCTAGCGCAGCTGTGGCCGGGGCGGGGAGGGCTTCGTCAGGTTCGCTCGCCTCGGGGAGGATGGCTAGCACGCATGTTCCGGATTTCGGGGTTAGGCAGGCTGCTTCGAGGGATTCGGGAGTGGAGAGGGTTGGAATTGCGGGTGTGGGGATGGGGGTTTGGACGGGCTTGGTGTCTGCTTCCTCTGCGGTAGTTGGCTCTACGTCGTCGGCGTCATCGGCGACGGAGGTTGGCTTTGTTGCGGGCTTGGACTTGGTCTTGGCCTTTGGCTTCGGCTTGGGCTTGGAGTCTGAGGACGCGGGTGCGTTGGGCGCGGCTGCTTGGCTCAGAAATTCGGTGATGGGCTTCTTCTTCAGGTCACCCTGGTAGATTTTGGGCTCGGCGTCGCCGGCGACGAGGACAAGCGCAGGGAGCGAGGTGACCTCGAATTTCTTGACGGAGGCGGATTCCTTGTTGCGTACCTG
>ERZ1673737.3979-NODE-3979-length-10768-cov-3.743303_pt1 | contig 10768 bp, 9 predicted proteins | sample MGYA00580211_ERZ1673737 | MGnify/ENA primary metagenome ERZ1673737 (study PRJEB41218, sample SAMN15661789) | gut metagenome | host: Homo sapiens | place: Canada: London | collected 2015-08-20/2019-03-30 | study: EMG produced TPA metagenomics assembly of... | reverse complement strand
TTGGTGATCTTTGCCCTAAGTGGTATTCTATACTTACTCTCTAATAAGATGTGGCAGTTGATAGCGGTGAGCGCCTTAATGGGAATCGGATCTGGCTTGATCGTACCCTTATCGACCGGTTTGATTTCTCGTTTCTTTATCGGGAAATACCGGACGAAGCAATTTGGTTTAAGTTCTGCTATTACAAATGTAACGTTGGTATTAGCCACGATCTTAACGGGATATCTGGCGGAGGTGAATTGGCATTTACCGTTTGCCGTTTATCTATTACCCTTGATTTCCATCGTACTTTCCGTATACTTGAAAAGGAGTATGGAGAATGAGCCGGCGATCGTATCGAAATCAGAAGTGAAAGCCCCTGTTGCGGCAGATCCCGTCACGGTTCCGGGTAAATATGGTGTGGATATAAAGCATCTGGTACAAATCATGTGTTTTTATGGATTGGCTACGTATTTAGTGATTATAGTCAGCTTTAACTTACCGTTTTTAATGAAGGAATATAAGTTTACAAGCGGTAATTCCGGATTAATGATATCATTGTTTTTCTTGGCTATTATGGCTCCCGGTTTTATCTTGAATCAGATCGTTGATTTATTTAAGCAAAAGACAAAATTTGTCAGTCTATTGGCGATCGCTTTAGGGATGGCCTTGATTTTGATATCTCGTACGGAATGGCTAATTGGATTGGGATGTATTTTTATCGGTTTCGGATATGGTGTTATCCAGCCAATCGCTTATGATAAAACGACTCGTACGGCCATTCCTGAGAAAGTTACATTGGCATTAGCTTTCGTGATGGCGATGAATTATTTGGCGATATTACTTTGTCCGTTTATTATCGATTTCTTCCAGTCTATGCTCCATGTCAAGAGCCAGCAATTCGCGTTTATTTTTAACCTCTGTATTGCGCTGGTCGCTACGATCTGGGCTTATGTAAAACGAGACTCGTTCCTTTTCAACGATAAAATTTGATTTACGAATATAAAACTAAAAAATGATAGACAGTGAAAAATAAGAAAACAGAAGCTAATATTAGCATGGTGGTCTCAAAAACTTTCAGTGGATTGAATATGAACGCCTTGAAATACTTGCTTCCCTTATGGATGAGCCCGTTGACGGGCGCTTCTTTCCGATGCGTGTTTGCGGCCGTGGCGTTTTGGGTGATCGGCTGGTTTATGAAACCGGAGGTTTCTACGACGAAAGATAAGGTGTGGCTATTCTTACTAGGCGCTATCGGTATCTATGGTTTTATGTTTCTTTATTTAGTGGGGCTTAGCAAGACAACGCCGGTCTCGAGTTCTATTTTCACGAGCTTGCAACCGATCTGGGTATTTTTGATTATGGTATTCTTTTATAAGGAAAAGGCTACTTGGATGAAAATACTCGGTATCTTGATTGGTTTATCTGGGGCCTTGGTTTGCATCTTGACCCAGCAAAGCGACGATTTAGCGGCGGACGCTTTTAATGGAAATATGCTATGTCTGGCTAGCTCCGTGTTTTATGCCGTGTATCTGGTATTAAGCCAGCGGATCTTACAAAAAGTAGGGACGATGACGATGCTTCGATATACATTCACGGGCGCCGCTTTTTCCAGTCTATTGATTTTGCCGATAGAGGGCTTTCATGCTCCTTTATTCTCGGAGCCATTTCATTGGTGGCCTTTTGCCGTATTGATGTTTGTGCTTATTTTCCCTACGGTAATTAGTTATCTGTTGATTCCTATCGGATTGAAGTATTTGAAAACTACGTTGGTGGCTATTTATGGCTATCTGATCTTGATCGTGGCAACGATTACATCCCTATTGATCGGGCAAGACCGTTTCAGTTGGACACAGACGTTCGCCATTATCTGTATTTGCGCCGGGGTTTATCTGGTTGAGATAGCGGAAGGAAAAGAGAAAAAGACAGTCAAGGTTTGACTTATTAAATATGAACTATTAAATTGTAGCGTTATGGATAAAAAACAAGAAAAGAAAATCTGGAACTCTCAACTTGCGATTGAGAATCCGAAGAATGATAGGATCGCTGTTATTTACTCTGTAATAGTTAGTTTTGTACGAATCCTAGAGAATACTCGTAATCCGAAAAGAGGGAAGACCCGTTGACAATCATCATCCCCTATTCTATATATAAATATATGAATAGGGGATGACTGTCTATTTATTCTCCACTTCCATGCTCATGATATAATCGTTCATGAAATAGCCGTTTCCTATATGATGGTCCCGTGTGCCTATTTCCCGTAATCCCATATGTCTGTAGAAGCCTATGGCGGGATTGTAACGGTTTACGTATAATTCTATAGTGAAAGGCCCGGTATGTACCTCCTTCAAATAATTAATACCTTGTTCGATGATAAAACGCCCGATTCCCGTGCCATGCATTTCCGGTAGGGAATAGATCTTTTGAAAATTGTACGTGTTTTCACCTGTTTTCTCTATGGATAAATAGCCTGCCGGCATATCGTCCGCCAATATAATAAAATATTGATGATGTAACTCTTCCATTTGTTTAAGAATGTTATCCGGAGCGTACATCATATCGAACATATAATCCAATTGCTCTTTAGAAAGTATCTTTCCATACGTGTTCTCCCAAATGCGTGAGGCAAGATCATGAATAAGAGAACGATCATCAATAGTCGCTTTTCTAATCGTAAACATGTTAATTTTGTATTTTGACTCACAAAGATACAAATAGACGAACAAAAATACAATATAGACGAATGTAAATAGAATTTTACTTGACTAGTGTTATTTTTTAGCTTGATTTCACACTTATTTTGATGTTAATCCGCGAAAAATAATAACTTTGTGGGCGTTTACTATTGAAAAATACAATTCAAATACATAATAGGAAATGGATACAAAGATTCAGGAACTAACAGACAAGATCTACAAGGAAGGTGTAGAGAAGGGGAACGAAGAAGCGGGGCGTATAATCGCCGAGGCCAATGCTCAAAAGGATACGATTCTTAAAGATGCGGAAGCGGAAGCGAAACGTATCGTAGCGGCTGCTGAGAAACAAGCTGCCGAGTTGAAGAAGAATACGGAAGCCGAATTGAAATTGTTCGCCACCCAGTCTGTCGAGGCATTAAAGAGCGAGGTGACAAACCTTATCACTGGTGATATCGCTAGTTCGAATGTGAAAGCGGCGTTGATGGATCCCGCCTATATGCAGAAAGTGATCCTTGAGCTTGTGAAAAGCTGGCCCGCTAATGAGTTCTTGACTATCCAAGCTTCTGATTCCGATGGCTTGAAGGCGTATTTTGAGGCCAATGCCAAAGGCTTGCTAGAGAAAGGGTATAAGATCGAGAAGGTAAGCGGAAAGAAAGCGTCTTTCTCTATTATCCCGGCGGATGGGTCTTATAAAGTGACGTTTGGCGAAGACGAGTTCATCGAGTTCTTTAAAGAGTTCTTGCGTCCGCAATTAGTAGAAATGCTGTTCTGATATGAGTAAGTATTACTACTTAATCTCCGGACTTCCTAACATAGCGTTGGATGATAGTAAACTAGCCTATTCGGTCTGTGAGTTCCGGACGGAAATAGAGGATATGCTATCTTCTAAGGATAAAAAGCTGATTGATTTATTTTATTTGAAATATGATAATATAAATCTGCTGGCTCACGCTAAAAGACCGGACTCCGATCCGGATCAAAGAGGAAGAATAACGTATGATGAGTTCAATACTTTATATAAAGCGTTGAAGGATGAGGAAAAAATTCCCAAAAATGATAATCTCCCGCCTTATTTCGTGGACTTTTTTAAACTGTATCTAGCCGAAGAGGCTAAGGACACCAAAAGTGAGAAAGAATATATATCATGGGAAGACCGCTTGGCTGCGTTATATTATGAATATGCCATGAAATGTGGGAATAAGTTCGTGGCCGATTGGTTCGAGCTTAACTTGAATATCAACAATGTTCTTACTGCGATCACTTGCCGTAAATATGGATTTGATAAGGCCAATTATATCGTGGGGCATAATGAGATAGCGGAAAATATCCGTACGTCGAACGCCCGTGATTTCGGCTTGGGCGATTCCGTGGAATATTTGCCCGAGTTACAACGCATCGCCGAAGAGACCGATCTGATCGTTCGTGAGAAGAAAATCGATCTTTTGAAATGGAAATGGCTGGACGATAATACCTTCTTCAAGACGTTCGACATAGAGAGTGTATTCGCTTATTTATTGAAATTGGAGATGATAGAGCGCTGGGTAACCTTGGATAAGGCGAGAGGCGAGAAGACTTTCCGTGAATTGGTAGGCGCCATGAAGATGGGTAGTGAGAATGCGTTGGAAGAATTTAAAAGAAACAATATAAAATAAATTATGGCTACGAAAGGAATTGTAAAAGGAATCGTATCCAACCTAGTAACCGTAGAGGTGGATGGTCCGGTTTCTCAGAATGAGATCTGTTACATTTCTGTCGGAGGCGTGAAGCTGATGTCGGAAGTAATCAAGGTGATAGGTAAGAATGCCTTTGTACAAGTATTTGAGAGCACACGTGGTATGCGTGTCGGTGACGAGGCTGAATTCCAAGGGCATATGTTGGAAGTTACGCTGGGTCCGGGTATGTTGTCCCGCAACTATGACGGTTTGCAGAATGACTTGGACAAGATGGAAGGTGTATTCTTGAAACGTGGCGATTATACGTTTGCGTTGGACAATGATAAGAAGTGGGACTTCAAGCCTCTGGCTAAAGCGGGCGATACCGTGAGCGCCGGTGATTGGCTGGGAGAGGTGGACGAGAATTTCCAACCTCATAAGATTATGGTCCCCTTTAAGTTCGAGGGATCTTATACTGTGAAATCGGTGGTTCCAGCCGGACAATATACCATCAATGATACGATGGCTGTCCTTACGGACGAAAATGGCACGGACGTAAACGTGACGATGATCCAGAAATGGCCGGTAAAGAAAGCCATCACTTGTTATAAGGAAAAGCCCCGTCCATTCAAATTGCTGGAGACGGGCGTTCGTACGATCGATACCGTGAACCCGATCGTTGAGGGTGGTACCGGATTTATCCCCGGTCCGTTCGGTACGGGTAAGACGGTGCTTCAGCACGCTATCTCTAAACAAGCGGAAGCGGATATCGTGATTATCGCTGCCTGCGGTGAGCGTGCGAATGAAGTAGTGGAGGTCTTTACGGAGTTTCCGGAATTGGTAGACCCGCATACGGGACGTAAATTGATGGAACGTACGATCATTATCGCCAATACATCCAACATGCCGGTAGCCGCTCGTGAGGCATCCGTATATACGGCGATGACCATCGCCGAGTATTATCGCAGCATGGGCTTGAAGGTTCTGTTGATGGCCGACTCTACTTCCCGTTGGGCACAGGCTTTGCGTGAGATGTCCAACCGTATGGAGGAGTTGCCCGGACCGGATGCCTTCCCGATGGACTTGTCCGCTATCGTGGCGAACTTCTACGCTCGTGCGGGATTCGTCCATTTGAAAAACAACGCTACAGGTTCCGTCACTTTCATCGGTACGGTATCGCCGGCCGGTGGTAACTTGAAGGAGCCGGTGACCGAGAATACGAAGAAGGTGGCCCGTTGTTTCTATGCCTTGGAGCAGGAGCGTGCCGACCGTAAACGTTATCCGGCCGTAAACCCGATCGAGAGTTATTCCAAGTATATCGAGTATCCGGAGTTTCAGGAATACATCGCTAAACATATCTCCCCGGAATGGATCGAGAAAGTAAACGAGATCAAGACCCGTATGTTGCGTGGTAAGGAGATCTCCGAGCAAATCAATATCTTGGGTGATGATGGTGTGCCTGTCGAGTATCACGTTACATTCTGGAAGTCCGAGTTGATCGACTTCGTGATCTTGCAACAGGATGCTTTCGATGCCATCGATGCGGTTACTCCGTTGCAACGTCAGGAATTCATGCTGGATAGAGTCGTAAATGTTTGCCGTTCAGAGTTTAAGTTTGATAACTTCCTTGAGGTTATGGACTACTTTAAGAAGATGATCAACATCTTTAAGCAGATGAACTATTCGGAATATGAGAGTGACCAATTCAAGAAGTTTAATACGGAACTGGATGAACTTTTGAAGGAGAGAATCGAAAATTAAAAGAGTTATGGCAACAAAAGCATTTCAAAAAATATATACGAAGATTACCCAGATCACAAAAGCTACCTGTTCGCTGAAAGCAACGGGAGTTGGGTATGATGAGTTGGCCTCTGTAGACGGAAAGCTGGCTCAGGTGGTAAAGATTATCGGCGACGAGGTGACGTTGCAGGTATTCTCCGGAACGGAAGGTATCCGTACGAATGCCGAGGTGGTATTCATGGGGAAGGCCCCTTCCTTGAAAGTAGGTGACCAGTTAGCCGGACGTTTCTTCAACGCTTATGGTGAGCCTATCGATGGCGGCCCGATCCCCGAGGGACGTGAGGTCGAGATCGGTGGTCCGTCCGTGAACCCGGTACGTCGTAAACAACCCTCTGAATTAATCGCTACGGGTATCGCCGGTATCGACTTGAATAATACCTTGGTAACCGGTCAGAAGATCCCGTTCTTCGCCGACCCCGACCAGCCTTTCAACCAAGTTATGGCGATGGTAGCCTTGCGTGCGAAGTCCGATAAGATTATCTTGGGAGGTATGGGTATGACGAACGACGACTACCTGTTCTTTAAGAATACATTTAGTAACGCCGGTGCCCTAGACCGTATCGTTAGTTTTATCAACACGACCGAGGACCCGTCCGTGGAGCGTATCTTGATCCCGGATATGGCGTTGAGCGCCGCTGAGTATTTCGCCGTGGAGAAGAATGAGAAGGTCTTGGTATTGCTTACCGATATGACCAACTACGCCGATGCCTTGGCGATCGTATCAAACCGTATGGACCAGATCCCGTCTAAGGACTCTATGCCGGGTTCCTTGTATTCGGATTTGGCGAAGATTTACGAGAAAGCCGTTCAATTCCCGGCGGGAGGTTCCATCACGATTATCGCCGTAACGACCTTATCCGGTGGTGATATCACGCATGCCGTACCTGATAATACGGGTTATATCACGGAAGGTCAGTTGTATTTGCGTCGTGATAGCGATGTGGGTAAGGTCATCGTCGATCCGTTCCGAAGCTTGTCTCGTTTGAAACAGCTGGTAACCGGAAAGAAGACCCGTGAGGATCATCCACAGGTAATGAACGCCGCCGTACGTTTGTATGCCGATGCCGCCAACGCTAAGACCAAGCTGGAGAACGGTTTCGACTTGACCGACTACGACAACCGTACCTTGTCTTTCGCCAAGGATTATTCTTCTAAGCTGTTGGCTATCGACGTAAACTTGGATACGACGGAGATGCTGGACGTAGCTTGGGGATTGTTCGCTAGATATTTCAGCCCGGAGGAGGTAAATATCAAACAAGGATTGGTTGATAAGTACTGGAAGTAAATTAAATAAACATGGCAATAAAGTTTCAATATAATAAAACCTCTCTTCAGCAATTGGAAAAGCAACTGAAGATGCGTGAACGCTCCCTGCCTACGATCAAGAGCAAGGAGAGCGCCCTGCGTATCGAGGTGAAGCGGACCAAGGACGAAGTGAATAAATTGGAACTTCAGCTAGAACGAGAGATTCAGAGTTACGAGAATATGGTGGCTTTGTGGAACGAGTTCAATCCGGAGCTGATCTCCGTGAAGGACGTTACGCTCTCCACGAAGAAGATCGCCGGCGTGATCGTCCCGTTATTGGACGAGATCAAGTTCGAGATCGGACATTATAGTCTCTTTAATGCCCCCGCATGGTATACGGATGGTATCGAGTTGCTGAAAAAGCTGGCTCGTACCGGTATCGAGGCGGAGTTCTCGGGCATGAAGCTGGAGTTGTTGGAGCATGCTAGGAAAAAGACCACTCAGAAGGTGAACCTGTTTGAGAAGGTACAGATTCCGGGTTATAAGGATGCGATCCGTAAGGTGAAACGGTTTATGGAAGACGAGGAGAGTCTTTCTAAGTCCTCACAGAAGATCATGAGAGCCAATCAGGAGAAACGTAAGGCAAAAGAAGAAAAAGAGGAGGCCGAGGTATGATAGTAAAGATGAGTAAATATGCCTTTATGGTGTACCATAAGGAGTATGATACGTTCCTTTCTACGCTTCGTGACTTAGGTGTCGTCCATATCAAGGAGACAAACTCCGTGATGGATAACGAGAGGTTGCAAGAGCTTCTGGCTGAGCGTAAACAGATCAATACGCTGATGCGTTACTTTAAGAACCTCCATGCGGCGGAGAAAGACGTTAAGTTTGCCCCGGCCCGTGAGTTGACGAAAGAGGAAGGCTTGAAGTTGGTGCGTAAGATAGAGGAATTGCAAGATAAGAAAGCGCAATTGATCGCTTCCAAGCAATCGATCGAGAAGGATCTGGCTTATATGGAAATATGGGGTGAGTTCAGTTATCAGAATATCAACCGTCTGAAAAGAGCGGGATACGATGTTACGTTCTTTACCTGTCCTACTGCTAAGTACGAGCCGGAATGGGGCGTGCTGTATAACGCCATTCTGATCAATAACTTCCAATCGGTAACGTATTTTATCACGATTACCAAGGAAGGTATCTTGATCGATATAGACGCTGAACGTCCGAAGATGCCGGTTCAAGGATTGGCGAAGTTGCGTGCCCGTCTGGATCAACGTACCAAGGATATCCAGAATGTGGAGGATGAGCTGAAACATCGTGCCGTGGAGGATTATAAAACGTTGGAGGAATTCGATAAGAACCTGCAGGACGAGTTTAATCTTTCTAATGCGTTAGTGCAGACAGACCGGCAAGCGGGTGATAAGCTCATGTTGTTGGAAGGTTGGGTGCCGACGGAAAACGCTCCGGCCTTGGAGCACGAACTGGATAAGCAAGGTTATTTCTTCCAGCAATTAGAGATCGAGGATGGGGATAAGGTGCCTATCAAGTTACGGAATAATAAATTCAGTAAGCTGTACGAGCCTATCACGAAGATGTTCTCCTTGCCTAATTACGGTGAACTTGATCCGACCCCGTTGTTCGCCCCGTTCTTTATGCTGTTCTTCGGACTTTGTTTCGGCGATGGCGGATACGGTTTGTTGGTCATGATCGCTTGTACGATCTTGAAGAAGAAGGTGAACCCGGATTTCAAGCCTTATTTGACCTTGTTCCAGTATTTAGGTTTCGCCGCCTTATTGGTGGGTACTTGTACGGGATCTTTCTTCGGAGTGGCCTTGGCGGATATCCCGGCTTTGTCAAAGATCAAGAACTACTTTGTGAATAGCGACAACTTGATGACATTCTCTATTGTCATCGGTTTGGTACAGATCATATTCGGTAAATGTGTCGCTGCTTACAAGATCAAGATACAGAAAGGAACGAAACACAGTATCGCTCCGTTCGCTTGGGTGTTCGTGATCATATCCTTGGCATTGGCGTTCGGACTTCCGATGTTGAACGTTCACTTGCCGAACGCTGTCGTTATGGTATGTTACGGAATCGCCATCTTGGGTCTGGTTGTCGCTTATTTGTACAATACACCGGGCAAGAACGTATTCTTGAACTTTGGTACCGGACTTTGGAACACGTACAATATGGCCTCCGGATTGCTGGGTGATACGTTATCATACATTCGTTTGTTCGCTATCGGTCTGACCGGTTCCATCTTGGGTGGCGTATTTAATACGTTGGCGGTTACGATGACAGACGGTATGAATATCGTGGCACGTGCGATCTGTATGTTGTTGATCTTGTTAGTGGGTCACTCCATCAATATCGCTCTTTGTACGATCAGCTCCTTGGTACACCCGCTTCGTTTGATCTTCGTGGAATATTACAAGAACGCGGAGTTCGAAGGTGGAGGTAAGGCTTATGAGCCATTCAGAAAAGCATAACAATTAAACGAGAAAATAAAACAATAAAAGAATAATTTAAAAACACATTTTATTATGGAACCAATTTTATTAGCTTATGTAGGTATTGCGTTGATGACAGGTTTAACTTTTATCGGCAGTAGTTATGGTGTTACGATCGCAGGTAATGCGGTGGTAGGTGCGATGAAGAAAAATCCGGATGCTCTGGGTACGTACATCGCTTTAAGTGCGTTGCCTTCTTCACAGGGTTTGTATGGATTCGTGGGCTACTTTATGATGCAGAAGTTCTTGGTCGCTGATATTTCCATGTTGGCCGCTACGGCTGTTTTCGGCGCTGGTTTAGTGTTAGGTTTCGCTGGTTTTTACTCTTCAATCCGCCAAGCTCAAGTTTGTGCGAATGGTATCGCTGGTGTTGGTGCCGGACACAACGTATTCGGTGCTACGATGGTAATGGCCGTATTCCCTGAGTTATACGCTATCTTGGCCTTATTGGTTGTGATCTTGATTGGCGGAACGATTCCTGTCGCCTAATCATTCAAACATCTGGATATAATAGAGGCCGTCCCGGACATTCCCGGGGCGGCTTTTTTGATTGGATCAATGAATAAACTATCTCTTTTAGTTTATTAACTATACGAATTAGTTTTGTAACTAAAAGTTTTAGTTACTTTGTCGCAAACAAGATAAGGTTATGAAACGACTTACGGCGAAAGAAGAAGAAATCATGGGCTGGTTCTGGCAGAAAGGCCCATTGTTCGTGAAGGAGCTACTTGAATATTACGAGGAGCCTAAACCTCATTTCAATACCCTTTCTACGATTGTCCGAGGCTTGGAGGAGAAAGGTTTCCTCGCCCATAAGAATTTCGGGAATAGCTATCAATATTATGCGGTCTTAACAGAAAAGGAGTATAGCAACGGCACG
>ERZ1673737.3978-NODE-3978-length-10768-cov-3.825352_pt1 | contig 10768 bp, 6 predicted proteins | sample MGYA00580211_ERZ1673737 | MGnify/ENA primary metagenome ERZ1673737 (study PRJEB41218, sample SAMN15661789) | gut metagenome | host: Homo sapiens | place: Canada: London | collected 2015-08-20/2019-03-30 | study: EMG produced TPA metagenomics assembly of... | reverse complement strand
GGACCTGATCAGCGCCGACCCTGTTGCGGACTTGATCTGTGGGATCCGTAGCAGTAGAGATCTGGATCTCACGCCATTGCTTGTTGGTAGGAACGAGCTTTCCTTGGGATGTGAGGTTCTTAAACTCCTTGTAGACACCCTGCTCCTCGATGCAGCCCTCTCTTTGGATAAGTGGCGATTCTAGAATAGACAGTTAGTCCCAGCGCTCTGACGTCTTTCTTGATAAGGATTCACTCACCACTTGCAGGACCCATACGCAGATCACCAACAGAACTGTTGAACAGCACCAAGGAGAGACGCTCCTCGTTCAACTGGTCAACAGGAGGCTTGTACACACGGTGACGAGTAGCCTTAAAGTGTCCACCGGAAACAATCTCAAGGGTGTCACCAATGTTAATGACAAGTGCACCAGGTTTGTAAGGCACGTAATACCACTGTTCATCACGGCCCCAAATCTGCAGGCATGAGATGGGAACAGAGAACAGGAGTGTAGTCAGACCAAAGTCAGTATGTCCATGCATGCGCAGGCCTTTGGAGGCTTCTTGAGTCTTCTTCTGAACAGGACGGAAGAGTGCGTGGCGGAAGTAGCCCTCGCCGGTTGGGCTACCCTGTGACTGTACATTGTTCCAGAGGTAGTCATCGGGTAACTCGAGGACCCGGGAGAAAAGGGCGAGAAGACGGCGATTGACGGACTTTGTCAGGTAGTTGGCAAATTCTTCGATCTCGTCCATGAAGGGGTGTAGACATGTTGGCACACGGTTGATGTCTTGCCAGTCGGGCTTGTACCAGTTGAATTGTTCAATGCCGTCTTCAGGTCCACGGTTGCGCTGGTGAAGAGTGAGCGTAAGTACGGCAATGAGCTTGTATGCAGAGCATATTATCTTACCTTAAAGCCGTAGGGGTGCTTGTAACCAGACCAAACACCAGTCTCAGGGTCGAAAAGAAGACGCTGCTTGTCCTCCTCACTGATGTTGTGGTAAAGATACTGGGCAATAGAGAACTGACGATGAAGCTATGTGGCGTAAAAGAAAGATTAGTGATTCAACTTCGATCAGGGGAATTGGGGCGTTTCTTTACCTGCTCCAGAGAAACCCCGTAGTTCTCAAGGAACAAGAAGCCATCATCGCGAATGGCGACCTTGACCTGCTGAACAAGTTTATCAACTACAGCAGGGTCATCCGAATCCAACAAGGAAAGATCAATCGAGCTAAGTTCAGCGAAATTCTCCTTCTGCTGAGTGACTGGAGGCGGAACCCATGTAGGGACAAAAGGCTTGCCAGGGAGGTTGGCCGAAGGAGGGTTGAAAGGGGCTGAGGGTGCCATTATACTGTATGTTTAAAGGATATCTGCTCTTATGGTAGAAGCTGATGATGATACTTGAGACCAATTATCCGATCGAGTCTTATATCTTTATAACAACGTTATGAGACTTATGAACCGCTATGTTCTACATCCGACATCCGGGGAGCAGACTCCACCATGCTCGATTCGTTCTGACGAGCTCCTCGGCCACACTAGATGAGAGGAGCGCGAAATGTGAGCTTGGCTCGCCTGCTATCTACTGGTGCCACTAAACCTTGCCCGCGCTGATCATCATGTTCGATACTCTGTGTTTCAGTTCATTATCCAGGTCCAGCTGACCACTTATCTTGAAGAGCTCCTCTGTACTAAAGTATACAGATAGGATATTAAGCATGGTTCTAGATATGACCAATATTGACAGGCATGCATGAGAGGAGGAGCGGGAGGAGCTCCTCCCGCTCCTTTCGGGCTTGGCATGCAGGTACAGGGATAGGGCTATTGCAACACCGCATTTATCTCGACCTTGAGCTCCTCCATGTTAATCAACGGATATGTAACCTTTAGCTGATAATATAGTTCGCTATTACGTGGCTGAAGGATGAGGGGCAGCTTCTTGCCCCTCCATCCTGGGCAATTTAAACACGTACAACTCACAGACTTTCGCTACCTCAAGTCTCTTTCCCCCATTCTGAATCTCTTTCATACCAATAATATTTTTGGAACTCCGCAAAAATGTCTCGCCAACTCATTTCCAGCGAGAAGTTCCCTACCAAGCCTCACAACTGTGAGTATCTACTCCAAAGATCAGGCGCATGCCATCGAGGCACTTACTGACAACTCTTGTCATAGGCCCTGCAACAAAAGTTCCAGGTCTCGTTTTCTGCGCAGGCCAAACTGCTACAGGAGAGATTAAGCAAGCTACGGTGAGTCTTGCTGCGCAATTAGCTTTACAACCTGCGGCATTGACTGACGATTGACTTTAAATCCATAGAGAAAGGTCCTGCAGAACCTCAAAGAGGTACTCGAGCTCTCCGGATCCTCCCTCGAGCAGGTCGTCAAGTACAACGTCTACCTCGCCGACATGAAAGATTTCGCTGCCATGAACGAAGTGTACATCGATTTCCTCCCCCAACCTATGCCCTCGCGCTCGTGCCTTCAGGCTGTTCCTCCCGGTGACGGCACTGTGATTGAAATTGAATGTATTGCTCAGGCTTAAATGATTTATGATAAAAGAAAAATAGCTACAACATATAGAAACAAAAGATTCACTATCTCATTGCCAAAACTATCGGTCACTTGTCAATATGTGTTCCGAAAGCGAGTAGATATCTATAGTGCACTGTGCAGGAAACACACAAGTAGTATTCAAACCATCAGACTGCGTCGATATAATTGTTCACACAATGAAGACAGAAGGTTCTCCTTCAATTAGGTGCGGTCGACGGTAAGAGATGGCAGATTCTATCCATGGTAGCTCCAAATGTCTGTCGGAGATGCTCCGAGATTACAGCGGGGTGATCTTGAACTCAAGAGGATAACATTCAACAGTCATCCACAAACTACCATCACAATAAGTTATCCTACCCTAGGAACAAATATCTTGAAAAGCCATTTGTCTAGATTCAAGCATATATACAGCTTCTATAAAAAGGTATCATCAAATTCAACAATCATCTCATGACCGAGCAATGTCGAACTCTGCAATGTACCAATTCTGAATAGCTTTGGTGTCACCAGTAATAGCAACAGTATCATAACGCTCGCGAGCCTCCTTCGCAGCCGTACCATTGTTAACCATACGACCAGCCCACTTGCCAGCCTTCCGAGCAGCAGCGATAATCTTATCAATAGCAGCAACAAACTCAGGTTCATCGCCACGCGCAGGTGTGTATCCAAGAAGAGACTGAGCAAGGTCATTAGGACCAATAAAGACAAGATCAACACCAGGCACGGCGCAAATGGCCTCGACATTCTCGACACCGCCACGGGTCTCAATTTGAATCATGGTGATAATGGTCTCGTTGGCGGACTTCATGTATTCGGGGGTTGTGAGACCGTGGCCAATTGCAGGGAATGCTGAGCCTTGGCCGCGGACACCCTGGGGAGGGAACTTGGAGGATGCGACAATCTGTGCGGCCTCTTCGGCGTTGTTGATCTGGGGGACCATGATGCCGTGCGCACCGGTGTCGAGGGCGCGCTTGAGGATATCGTGGGCCGGGCCGCGAATGCGGATCACAGGGGAGACACCCAGGGCTGAAATTGCTGCGACAGAGTTGTGCATGGCATCGTCGCCGATGTGGCCGTGTTCGCAGTCGATGATTATTCCGTCGACTCCGGTGAGAGCGACAATCTGGGCTTGGCGGATGGAGGGGATTGCCATGAAGGTCATCAAGGGGAACTCGCCGGTCTTGATTTTGTTGAGGAGTCTCAACCGAGAGTTCTCGATTGAGGTTGTGAGGGCGGTAGGATAGCTCATTGTGATGGTAGTTTGTGGATGGCTGTTGATTGCTGCCTGGTAGAACTTGAGGTTTTAAATGAGATAAATATCTTGGTAGATAGCATACCTGCTTAAGTATTTGTTTTTATTCCCTTATAACGCGTCCAAATGACAAAAATACCATCATGAGCTCTGGAGTTAGGGCTTTAAAGATAAGCGGGGCGGAGTGGCTTATCGCCCCATTTGGGAGGAGCTCCCCAAAATCTTCCTCCTCCTCCCTGACTTTCCTCCTCTACTCCTCCCATGTCTAGCGCATGTACCCCAGATTTGAACCAAGCGCGTTTATCTGGGGTAAATCATTCCAATTGGGCAAATCGAGGGCGCTCCTCCCTACACTTATCTCTTTATCAACTTATCATCCGTGTGAATCAACCGCCACCCAACCAATCAATGCCTCGCGATTCTCTTACGAGGCCTGGTCATTAGTCGATCACTCGGAGATCCATGATGCCTCCCGGCTAAGCGAGCAAGATAACGGTCTCTACTAGGCTTTCGACTATATAGGTTGCCACGGGAGGGGGAGCTCAAGGAACATTTCGACCTCAAAGACTGCAACACTTTGTGTGCATCCTGATATCATTATACTTGCAGTTGCATTCTTGGTGCCGCAATTCTCTCGATGGACATTAAGAAAGACCCTGAGGCGGCTTATGCCGAAGACAATGTCTCCTCGGCAGAAGGGCAACTCGACGTTGCGAGCGCGGCATATCGCCGTATGCCAGAGTCGGTTCGCAACCTCAGTGACGATGAGGTAAAGGCTCTCAACAAAAAGCTCGTCCGCAAGGTCGATCTGTTTATTCTTCCTACCATTGGAATCTTGTACATTTTGAACTATATCGACCGTCAAAACCTGGCTGCGGCCAAGCTCCAGGGTATCATGGAGGATCTGAACATGTCCACCCAACAATTCGCTACTGCGATCTCCATCCTCTTCGTTGGATACTTGCCCTTCCAAATTCCAAGCAACCTTCTCATCACAAAGTTCCCTCGGCCTGGCATGTACATCTGCGGGGCCGTAGCAATCTGGGGCTGCATCTCAGCTTGCACAGCATTGGTTAAGACATACGGCCAACTCCTCGCAGTCCGAGCCATTCTTGGAGCCGCCGAAGCCGTCTTTTTCCCCGGCGCCATCTACTACCTCTCAGCCTGGTACACGAAGATGGAACTCGGCAAGCGCATCGCCGGTCTATACATCGCCCAACAAGTCGGTAACGCCTTCGGTGGCCTATTCGCAGCAGCAATCCTTCAACTCGACGGCGCCCACAACATCCGCGGCTGGCAATGGCTCTTCATCATCGAGGGTAGCGCAACAGTCGGCATTGGAATGATCTGCGCGTGCATCATGCCCGAGTTTCCACACAACAGCCGCATCCTGTCCCAGACAGAGCGGGACTTTGCCGTGTGGCGAATCGAGTCGGAGGCTGGTGCAGGAGAGGCCTCAGAGCAGGAGAGCGTATGGAAGGGATTCGCGAAAGCGCTCTCCGACCCGAAGTTGATTCTCCTTATTTTTTGCAACATGCTCTCTCAAACTCAGGGATCCATCGCCAACTACTTTCCCACGCTCGTCGGCTCCCTCAACTTCTCCAAGACGATTAGCTTGCTTCTTACTGCACCACCGTACATTCTTGCTGGAGTAGTCTACTACGGAATCATGTTCTACTCTGATCGCAAGAACACCGTCTACCCGATTATCCTCATCTGCATCGCCATCTCGATCGTGATGTACATTATCCCAATGGCGACGCTGAATGTTGGCGCTCGGTATTTCTCCATGATGATCCTACCATTCGCCTCTGTCGGACCGCAGCTGCTCCTCTATAAGACTATCAACCTGCATCTCGCTCGACCTGTCTCGAAGCGTGCTGCTGCCTCTGCTCTGGTTAATGCTATTGGTGGAACAGCAAACATCTGGGCTTCATATTTGTACTACGGCTCGCCGCATTTCTATGCTGCTTTTGGAACGCTGATGGGCGCTGCTATCTTGTTTGGCTTTACTATTACTGCGTATCGCTGGCTCGTGCTCCGTGAGAACAAGCGCCTGGACTCGGGTGACCCGATGGAAATTGCTAAGGTTGCTAAGGGTGGTGTCACTGATGAAATGGTCTCGCTTAACTGGCGCTATGAAATGTACTGATGATCAACGGTTGTTCTTGATGTTTTTCTGGTATTTTTCTGGGGAGTGTTATACGGATATGTCTCAAGCGTTCTGGTATACTTATTTATCTTAGGAATAATCTTGACAATATATACTCGTTGCAACCGCTTTGAAATAATGAAGCTTGCGTAGTTATTAACACAATGCTTGAAAATAGCATACAGTATGATTCATTTACCTAACTCGTCCAAGCATGAGAGAATCAGCTTGCCAAGCTGCCACTTCTGTCTGCGCTGGAAGACTCTTCTTGCCCACAACAAGGCACTGTCTACGTCGCCATCCTGAACATCGACAACCTCCATCGCACCGGGTAGTCCCCCGTTGATGAGCTGCCAGGCAATCAAGAACGCCTTGTACGCGTACAAAGCAACCCACGGCGCCTCAGAATCTGGATTAACCGTCTCCTCGAGGTACCGCAAGAACCAATTGACATGGGGCTGTATGGCCTTGGCGGTATTGTGGTCACATAGGAACTGCGAAGAAGGCCCCAAGTATGTGGACTGTGTCAAAACAGCATCGATGCTTCCCTCAACAATTCCACCGGTGTGTGAGGGTGACCACATCTGCAGTTCGATCATTGCAGTCTCCCAGGTCGCGGCGCAGGAAGTCGTATGTTTTGTTGCTGATTCGTCGGATTGTGGGTTGATGAAAGGGCTAAGCGCGACAAGTGATGAGCGCAAGGCTCCAAATCGCTCCATGCTCAGCATTCCTGTCATGGTTGACCAGCCCGAAATTTCGCGAGCGCTGGAAATGAGGAATTGAGCGATGTTTATGGCACCGTATGGGTCGAAGGGGGGAATGTCATTGAGACCAGGGTCTGAAGAGAGGAAACGTCGGACAGCATCCATGTATTGCACCGAGGGACCGGAGCTCCTCGTGACTAGCTGCCGATGTGCCCATTCGGCGGATGATGATGCCGTCCACTGGTCTTCTGGGCAGGGGAGACCATGTTTGATCTCAAGGTGAGAGATTGAGCGAGGGATAGAGAGGAACTGATACCACAGTGCATCGATCTGATGCACGGCGAAAAGTGTTCGTTTGTGTGACTCGGCTTTCACGAATTCCCGCCACAAGGATTCCAAATCTGCGGCCGCACCGGTTTCGACTGATAGTGGCTGGGTCATTCTACCAGCACGAGCAAGTGAAATCATGTGGGTATGCATCTTCAAACCGGAGGCTGAGTTGTCACCACAAAGATACATCATGGCACAGATTTGAAGGAGAAGGTATGATTGGACCATGGAGGTATTTTGCGACAGAGCGTCAGGTCTTATTTCATCAGAAGCAATGGTAGCACGGGCTTGATGGAAGCAACGCATAGCAAGACCTTCACCTGATCCCTCTTGGTCACCGCATTCCGGATCCTCGCCATGTTGATAGGCAAGAGAAAGAATGCCGAGGACCAGGTGGGGGGCCGTTTGTGTGGGATCAAAGGTCGGTTGGTGGAGGAAAGGGAGGAAGTGAGATACATTGGCAAAGAATAGAGCGCATCCCCTACTTATCTGTAGGGGTGTTGGAAACCAATCATCCTGGAGCTGGGGTATGTCATTCGGTGAAAACCTATCGGCGATGGGTTGGATTTGTTGATGGATGTTGTATTCGGTCAAATTTGAGTTAATCAGGGGGGTTCGCGACGTGCTAATCGGGTGCAGTTGTGTATTAAAAGAATTTGTCGGGTTGAAAAAGGCTGTCCCCATCAATAAATTGCGTTCGAGATCCGTGGCATCTTGAACAATCTGATCAATGAGGATTGAATCGCCCATCGACGGCTGTGGTGTCAATGGGGCTGCGTTCATCTGAGTACCCTTCACGCCAGTTGTCGAAGCCGTGCTCGCTGTGGGGTGTATGTGCTCCTTGTAGTGTTTAGGGTCGAAATGCCACAATGTGTTGTTCATCTCTATTTCGCCTCCCTCACTCGAGTGCGCAGAATGTGCCGAATCCGGTGATAAGCCATCTAGACTGCCTGTCACCGAGATAGCTGTAGGCGATGAAGAGTTCGCTCTTTCTTGTCCAGTTGGTGGTGACTGCCGTCGTGACCTCTTCGTTATACGTTGATGTTCATGTTCTGGATGCTTTCTCTTCATGTGTCGGTTGCGCAAGTCAGGTCGCGAGAAAGTCGCATGGCAAAAGTCACAGGGAAGAGAGGCTTCGGCCTGAGAACGGGAATGAAGCGCAGAATGGCGCTTGAGGTTCTCATGCCGGGTAAATCGACTTTGGCAGACGAGACATTGAAATGGTTGGTAGGACGGCATCGTTCTCGCATGGGAAACAGACATAATTGAGGGGAAGAGGTAGGAAACTTTTCTGTGAAAGCATCAGTCATGAGGCACCATAAACCGAAATCCGGGGGACTTGGACATACCCCCGCAAAACGCCGGCGGCGGTTCGAACGTCTCCGCACGGCAAATGCTTTCACTTTGGCCCTTTGACCAGGCTATACGGGAATGAGAGGTCGTGGAGGGCAAATTGTCTAACATATGTGGAAATGCTAGAAATGACAGTTAGCAAAGCAATGTTATCAACACTATCAACACATTACAAAAGAGAAGACCCTGTGGGGTTTGTCCTGTGTGTCCATCCAGTGAGCGATCGGCCAGTTATCAGCAAATTATCGTTCTTCACGTGGGACGCCGATCGGAGGCATGCCGGCCGCTGTAAACCACTCTCTTCTCCAGTATAGCCGTGAAAAGGGCGGAATCGGACGGGGACAGATGCTCATGTTGTCGGCTTATATCCTAAGTAAGAGCCATAGGAAGAAGCACTGTAACGTCTTGTAAGTAGCTGCCGCACGAACCTTGAGTTATCATGGAGCAATGAATGGAATTCAATCGGATTGATGTTGAAGATCTATAGATCCAGACGGGACGCTACAGCGGCCAGGAAGAAGGAAGTATGGGTCTCGGGTCACGGCTGCTGAGTAACACGCGTCCAGCGCTAAACCCAATCCATGCCATGTTCTGTGCCAGTGTGAATATCAATTTGTTCAGACTCTCTGCTGCAATTGAATAGTATCAGTCTGTGGCTGACAGCGTAGAACCTGCTGTTGTACCCGGTCTTTTCTGACTGACGCGTCCACACTTCACAATTAATTGTTCACCGCCCCTCGAAGACGCGTCATTACTTGAATCAATCAATCGAATGAAACAACAGCAATGGTGAAGCGCAGGGTTGATGTGATTAACGAGGACGAGAGTCTCTCAAATAATGGGTATGCTCGCATAGCTAAAGCTCTTCGTTCTGCTGAACCCTCGAATCCTGGTGGTTCCAGCACGGGTTCCAGCATCAATGAAGCCGCTGCATCCTCGAACCTCGATAATACCAGCACAGGCCAGAGGTTCGGCGAAACGACAGCCTTTCTTCCATTGACGCAAGTCAGTGGTGAAGATGAAGATGAAGAGGCGGCCAATGCCATCCAGGGAACGCAAGGGGGTGACGATTCCTCACTGGCGAGCACCGTGCTTTATGGTTTGTCTTGGTGCAGTCTTCGTTGTCTGTTAACGCCCCATACTAATTGGCTTCGGCAGGCGTTGTATCTGGAAAAATCGTGGGTGTGCGCTTCTACAGAGGCCATGCCAACCCCAAAGAACGGGTCATTCTCAAGCGGGAGCCTACCAATCAATATGATCGCAATGCCATTCGCGTGGATAATGTCATGGGTGCGCAGATCGGCCACATTCCGCGAGAAATGGCTGCCAAACTGGCACCATACATGGTTCGTAATCCTCAACCCGTTAAAACACAAGTATGGCTGACAGTATATGATCCAAGGATGCTCACGATCTTGTTGTTGAAGGCGAGTTGACCGGAGCGATTGGGCATTTCACTTGTCCTGTGGCTCTCAAGCTTTTCGGAACTGCCGAACCCGTCCAGCGCTCAGCTCTCAAGAAACGAATGCAAGACGACAAGCTCCCTGTACAGCACATCACCAAGGCGGAGCGTGAGGAAGCCAAGGTGAAGAAGGAATTTGAGAAGAAGCTCATGCAGGAGGCGAAGCAAGCTCGTGCAATGGCTCTTGGCAAAGCGACAGCCGAATGGCAGGTCAAGGAGCAGTCCAAGTTTTCAAACCTCTCTACTCCACTGGGACTCGGTGAGGCGGAACATGAGAGCTTGGAAAACCTCATCAATCAGAGCAAGACCTTCAATCCGCGAGACATTGGCCAGGTTGTTGGAACATTCGGACGGAAAGAATCCGACTTAGCTAATATGCCCATGGTGGATACACCAGCTGGTCTCTCTACACAGCTGCTTCCATATCAGCGCCAGGGACTCGCCTGGATGATCAAGCAAGAGTCACCCAGTCTTCCAGCACAAGGATCTGAGCGCATTGTTCAATTGTGGGAGCGAAACAACAAGGGCTTCGTCAATGTCGCAACGAACTATTCCATGTCGACAGAGCCACCTCTCGCCAGTGGTGGTATTCTGGCAGATGATATGGGACTGGGAAAGACCATCCAGGTCATCTCGTTGATCATGGCGAATGCCGCACCTCTGAATGCAGGTTCCTCGAAGTCCACCTTGATCATTGCGCCAGTCGGTGTCATGAGCAACTGGAGAAATCAGATCCAGGACCATGCCAAGCCCGAAGGCGCTCCGAGTGTGTTGATATACCACGGGTCAGGCAAGAAGGAGGCTGCCAAGCTGGCCAGCTACGACGTTGTGGTCACTAGCTATGGTGCACTGGCCAAGGAGTACAAACCGACTGCCAAGAAGCCTCCTACCGAGGGAATCTTCTCGCTTCAATGGCGCCGTGTCGTGCTGGATGAAGGCCACACTATCCGCAATCCCCGTTCACAGTCTTCTTTGGCGGCTTGTGG
>ERZ1673737.3977-NODE-3977-length-10773-cov-4.215432_pt1 | contig 10773 bp, 8 predicted proteins | sample MGYA00580211_ERZ1673737 | MGnify/ENA primary metagenome ERZ1673737 (study PRJEB41218, sample SAMN15661789) | gut metagenome | host: Homo sapiens | place: Canada: London | collected 2015-08-20/2019-03-30 | study: EMG produced TPA metagenomics assembly of... | reverse complement strand
ACCCCTCCATTACAGCCAACTACACTCCCGACTGGGAGCTCTGGTGGCGCAACCCGGAGGATGTCCAGCTGTGGCAGTTCCTGGGCAAGGACAACGTGCCCTTCCACAGTGTCATCTTCCCTGGTACTCAGATCGGTACCAAGGACAAGTGGACCTTGCTGCACCACTTGAGCACGACAGAGTACCTCAACTACGAGGGCGGCAAGTTCAGCAAGTCCCGCGGTGTGGGTGTCTTCGGCACAAACGCCAAAGAGACTGGTGTCTCCGCCGATGTGTGGCGATACTTCCTGCTGAAGAACCGTCCTGAGACTGGTGACACCCAGTTCGAGTGGCGTCCCTTTGTGGAGAGCAACAACAGCGAGCTCCTCGCCAAGTTGGGTAACCTGGTCAACCGAGTCATCAAGCTCGTCGCTGCCTCCTACGGCTCCGTCATTCCCGAATTTACCGTCCCCAAGAGCTTCGCTCCCTTCCAGGAAGAAGTCACCACCCTCCTCCGCCAATACATCGATGAGATGGAAGGCGCTCACCTGCGCGCCGGTGTCCAAACCGCTATGAAGATCGCCGAAGCAGGAAACGGCCTAATCCAAGCCAACCGTCTAGACAACGCACTCATCGCCAACGAGCCTGAGCTCGCCGCCGCAGTTGTCGGCACAGTCCTGAACCTTATCTACCTGCTCTCCAGTGTGTTCTCGCCCTACATGCCCGCAACCTCCAAGTCGATCCTGGAGCAGCTCGACGCACCCTTCCAGTACATCCCCACCGTTGACGAACTCAAGGACGGCTGGAAGCCCACCGCCCTCAAAGCCGGCCACAAGATCGGCAAGGCCCAGTACCTCTTCTCGCGCATTGACCCCAAGAAGGCCGAGGAGTGGCGTGAGATGTTCGGTGGATCGCAGGCAGACCGCAAGAAGAAGGAAGAAGAAGCTGCCAAGATCGCCGCTAAGAAGGCCGCCGCCAAGGCCAAGAAGAAGGAGAAGAAGGACAAAGGCAAGGCCGGCGGTGTCGAGTCTTCTGCCAAGGGTGGAGCGGAGAAGGTCTCCGTCACTACCGATGGCAAGAATGACGAGGCCGTGGAGAAGGTTACTGATGGCGTGGCTCAGGTTACTCTCCCTACATCGTAGAGTGGGAGAAAGTTACTAGACTACAGAAAAGTGTGTTGAGTGGAGTGCAGGGGAGTGTCTTTTGATATCTGATGTCTGACGGCTTGACATTTTCATTTTCATTTTAGTTTGTCTCATACTGAAGCCGCGTATGAGAGATTTATGCATTGTTCATGGGATCTTTGGGATATTTACTCGGATCTTGGGCAATTCTTCCTTTTTCTACAGTAGCTACGCTACTACATACATGAATGCAATGAAGGTGTTATGTTTTTAGAGATGACATTCAACCATCCAATGTAGATTTAGCCTAAGCCCTGGTGGCTACTGGACTATAGCTACAGGTGATACTACACTTTACTTGGACTGAGGTACAACCGTGGACACTTGCTATTGCTTGATAATGTAGCCAGGCTAGAAAAATCCCATTTGCACTCTTTAATCAATACACGCCGATATGGTAAGAATTTCATTACATGCTCGTTGTAGTGATGGATAATAAAACCGTCCAGGGACAAGTCCTCCTCCCCATCCAAAGAAAAGGAAAAAAAGACGAAAGCTCAACGCTTCCGCGTGTTTGGTCGCGGCTTAGTTTCATCAGGTCCGATAGGGTGCAGCATGACCTTGTTGGTAGTCTGCTGAGTGTTGGCGGAGTAACCCTTGCTCCAGTCGTAGCTGACGGAGTAAGCGAAGATGTTTCCAGTGCGGTTGAAGCCGGTAGTCGTGATAGGACCACCAACAGCCGGGTAACCCTTGAGACGGTGCTTGGCGTCCTTGTCCCAGAAGTGGAAAGTGCCGTCGGAGCCAGCGGTGCTGAAGGTACCGTGGACCGGGTGGAAAGTGATAGAGTTGACGGAGAAAATATTGCAGACGTCACGCTGGGCGGGAGGAGTCTCACGGTGGCACTTGAAAGAGAAGTTCGAGGCCGAGTCCTTCTCCTCGACGTACTGGATGGCGCAACGACCCTCGACCGAGCCGACAGCGAAGCCCGAAGCATCGGCGAAGCAGCTGACTACCCGCGTCTGCCACTTTAGGGGGGATTGCATGGTCTTGTAGAATTTGGTAGGCTGGTCGAGGTTGATGATGTTGATGTAGCGGTCTGCGGTACCGATGACCAGCAGCTTGTTCTTGACGTCCATGGTGTAGATGCGCTCCTGGCACTCGACGGAGGCGATTGGTGTAGATTGACGCAGATCCCAGTATTTGACGGTCTTGTCCCACGAGCCGGTGATCAAGAGTGGTTGGCCGCCCACGGAGGGATTGGGGATCATGTGGCAGCTTCGAATAGGCGCGTCATGCGCGGCAACCTGAACGGCGGTCGTCTGGCCTGCTCCGAGGTCAAGCATGCGGGCTGCCTTGTCGGCACCGGCACCGACCACCTTGGTTCCATCCTGAAAAGGAAAAAAAAGATGTCAGTTAAAGTGCACAAAATTTGGGTTGATAGGGATACCATATGGATGCAAGCTTACCGGAGACCAACAGCAGTTCAAAACAGGAGCTTCATGCTCGAAAAGCGCCTTCCCTTCACTCTGGCCTTGGTCGTTGATTTCGTAAATGCGGACTTTCTTATCCCACGAGGCCACGGCGAGGTGGTCGCTAGCAGGCGAGAAACGGAGATCCGAGATGCCATCCTCGGGGGGCTGGTTCAGAGCGACATCCTTGGAGATATCACCCGTGGTGTTTGTCGCGCCCGCCGCGGCAGCGGTGCCGCCGCCGACATTGAAAAGTGACATCTGAAAGGGCGCGAAAGATGTGGCTCAGTCGAGGAATCAGCAAAAGAAAAACGGGTTCTTGTAATTCAAGGTGAAACTGAATTCACACTTGGGGGTCATGCAAAAGAGAAAGGCAACTCGAGCTCAATGGGGAAAGAAAGAAGTAGGAGAGTCGTGATAATTGGAGCTCGATCGCAGAAAGCGATGCGCGATGACGGCAAAAAACATGACTCACCGCCTTCTGCCTACCTCAGCCTGTGAACTCGCATTTGATACGAATTGTGGTCTATTTCGCTTTTTTTGAATTGACAGTTACTTTCCCTGGCTAATATGTGTATCTGGTGGTCTTTTGACGAAGAAATACTGAAACCATTGCCTGTTTGTGTCATAGAGGCATGTTCTTAGCCGCTAGGCACCATTGTCGGACTGTAGTTCTCCGTTTCAATAATGTCTTATGGTAAGGTCTTCTAGTTGAGATTCCACCTCTGTTATGCTTGTGTAGTCTATGGCTGACATAGGGCCAGAAACGCATTCGAGATGGTTTAGTCCAACGATTAACATTTCATGATCATGTCGCAATACTATGGATTTCTCCAACTGAACCAGATCTAAAATATGAGCTGCTGCAGTACAAGACCTCGATCAGAGAGCTGCTGGTTCTTCTATCGTTTTATCCAATTTGAGTCATGTAAATGGACAAAGGCTGTTCGATTTGAATACACTGTATTCAAGATGTCTACTATCTGTCTAGTCTGCCAAGACTGTAGAGTGGACGACTTTAATCTCTCTAGATTCAAATCCACATCTTTGAATACTTCGAAATACCCCAAATTAAGAAAGAAAGCGACTAGGATCATTCCATGTCACGGAATGATCGGCTCATTGACCAAGCCAATACTCCGTAAATTAGGTATAGATGCAGGCTGATGAGCACGCGACTTATCAAAGGAGCGGCTAACTCGGGAGTACAGACGACCAATACAATGAACTGCTGCTTTATCCGGCGCTTCCCCAGCCAACGAACTAAGGTGTAAGGTGAAGAAGCTAATTGAATGCTTACGCCATCCTCTCCGGCTTCCACTTATGAGGTCTGAAACCCCGAGCTAATCGTGAATATTCTCGTATTCTCTCAAAGGATTGAGTTTGTTACAAGGGGGACGCCACCACTATGAAAAATGAAGTGGACACAGCTAGTGAAGATGCAGCCGATAGTCATGTAGGAGGTGGGTATGATTTACGAATGGGAAAAGGGCGGCAGCAGCTAAGAATGCAGGCGGGAAGTGGGAGTGGAAGGGGAAGGGGAAGGGGAAGGGGAGAGGGCAGAGTGGCATGATAGATCAGGTGATCATGGAACACGGGATAATCCAATTGAATCGTATGATAAGGCCCTAAATTACTACAAAGTCGAGTGAAAGGTAAATATAAAACAGTTTAAGCAGTCGATCGACATTAAGAAGTGGAGAAAATGCGGGGTGCAGCGCTAAGATTGGCTCCGCTCCGATGTTGATGTCAGTCCACTGGAATGTATCCGAAGGGGCCGACATAGTGGAGAGATAGTGTATAGTAGAGTAGATAAGAAGTATGAAAAGTGAGGGAGATGAAGTAATAAAAAGTAATAGACTCATAGAACTAGTAAAGCAATAAAGTATTAAAGTAATCAAGTAGTAAAGTAATCAAGTACTAGAATATCGAATGGTCAGTACGTACCATGACATCCATGACTGCACCCCCTCTCACAATCAGGTCATCAGGTCACCTGCTCTCCAGAGCTTCCCCTCTTTCTCTCTCTCTCTCTTCTTCTCTCTCCCATCTTCTGCCCATCGCTACAAGATACACTCAACGCAATCATGTCTGTTCCTTTAACCAAAGTCGACTCTGCCATCGCTGGTTTGTCCATATCTGATGAGAAGCCCATTGCCAACGAGAAGGAGGTCAAGAAGGGCCCCAAGAAGGACCACAAGCGGACTTCCTCAACGTCAGAAGGCATTTGGAACATCAAGGATCTTGGTGAGGACTCTTCCAACTTCGGACTGCACACTGACTGACAACTTGATAGAAGAGCAAGGCATCGAAATCACCCTTCCCATCGAAACACAAAAGACGGGATGGTAATTAGCTCTCCCATATCCTCATTATCCTCTCCATCACTGACGGACTCATTGAAGGAAACTCAACACCTCCCCAAACTCCATCGAGGACAAAGATATCCTCAAGCTGCACCTCGTCAACCCTCCGGTCAAGAAGATTGACCTGCACTTCCCCCTAGGCCTAGTGGTCACCGCTCGGAATCTCAAGGGCGTCACCATTAAGGATGCACTGGATGCCATCTACAAACAATTCAAGAAGAAGGCAAGTAATCCTCTACCGCCAAACAAAGGACATGTTCAAGATGGCTGACGCAACCCCGCTAGGCGGATGACGAACTGGACAAGCCCTACCTCGCTGGCTTCGAGTGGGACAAGGATGAGTGCTGGACACGTCTGCTTGTACACCAGAAGAAGGAAGGACAAGCACAACAGCCAGGCAAGAAGTCCAAGAAGAAGGCCAAGGAAGAGGCATAGATTGCCCTCCATCGACCCAGGCCTCTCATATCAGTATGGGCACCGTCATCGAATGCCTTCAAGGTTCTCTTTTTCCGCCATTCCTTACTGATCATGATAATGGACCCCGGGGACTATTGACTCCCCTCGACTTGATATCTCGTTCTGTTGATTGATCCCACAGTTCCAGTTCCGTTCGGCTGCTCTGCGTTCACTGCGTTTCCTTGTAGAAACAAGAATTAAGACGGCGCGAGGGAAATCAGTCTTGTATTTTGCTTTTATCTTATTCTTTATTTGTCGGTCATCTCGACAGGCTAGTCTTAAATATCTACCCTGGGTTGACCGGTCTTTGTACCGTTCGCTCATTTATCCCAGTGGAGATCGAATCAATTAATCCCTGAGGGCTCTTTTTCTTAGTAGCTGCTGCGTAACATTAGAGTACTGTATGTGTAGAGTGCCAGTCACAGACTCGATCGTGTCCTATGTAATATACAGGGGTGACCCCCGTCTCCCTATACCACCGGCTTAGCCCTAGGTCCAGGATTTTACCACGAGGTGAAAGAGGTGTATCCCCACCGGCGTATCCTTTTGACGTTTTAACATGAGACTTTAAAAATAAAGCAAACAAAGAACACACTCACCATGCCTCTTCAAACAGCGATAACAATCCACATCCAACTCAAACACAGCCCAAATACAAACAAAGGCCCTTATTCCAAGCCTCGGAACGGCATGTCTCAAAACAAGATAAAGTATATAAGCAATCTACAGCCTACAGCCTACAGTCACCTAATCACACCCACCCCTGATAGCTACCACCACCCACTAACCACCAACAACATGGACGCATGTCAATCCAACACACACAAAGCATGCAACCTATGCAACAAAAGGAATCCACACCGCTATATATCAGCAGAAAGGGTCAGAGACTCCCACTCCAACCGCGACAATTACCGCACAGCCTCCATAAACTGGGTAACAGTGCATTTCAGCCGGTGGGATTCGGTCCTCGACGAACCAGCACTAATGACACGAGTAGCGGAGTACATCCGAGCCGGACGAGGGATCATCTCCTCGTATCCTAAAAATGTTTATTTATCATGGTGTTACTCAGTAGGAGTAGATAGGACACCTGAATTAACCGACCATGATGTGTTGGACCGGGCTGTTGCGCTTGCTGAGCAATATATTCAGGACGCGAGGGCTGGGTGGAGACTGATTGATGTGGAAACTGTTTTTATAGATGGGCGTGGTGATTATATTTTCATATAGAGAATGGGGCGGAAATATTGGTGATGTTGGCGTGATTATGGTGTGAATGCTATGTAGGGAGCATGTTTGTGTGTAATGAAGTATATACAGCGCTCATAATAAAACGGCAGCAAAGCAAGGAAACAAGTCATGGGTAGTTTCGCTGTGAGGATCGAAAGGGAGAACGAAAATGTCGTAACGCCATTGTACCATGAATGAGAAGAAAGTAGAAACCTCAGGAATCATTATCCAGTTCTATTAGAGCGGCGATCACTCAACGAGCACGGCCAGAGTTAGCGCCGAATAAAACCAGCACAATCTCATCGAGCATCGTAAAAACGAGATGAGCGTTAAGGGGTTGGTTATTGAGCGTTGCGAAGGCCCGCCGTGCAGCAGCCTGAGCATTCGCTCTACCGACGACATTACCGGCCAAGTCCGGAATGAGAGTAGCCAATACCACCGTCGCCTCAGCGCGGCTCTTGAGCCGGTCGACGGCTGAGCGTGGTGGGACTTTGCGGAGAATACCACCAGGCCACATGGTATCGCGAGCGAGCGCGAGATACCGCAGAAGCGAGTCATCCTGCGTCAACCCGCGAGCCCCATCGCGAACCTTGCGCTCTATAGTCCCGCCAAGGAGCTGGTGCAGCACGACAACAACGGCACGACCGCGCAGCCAATTGTTGCCGCGGTTCAACTCAAAGGCTTCGAGGAAGAGGTCACAGATTGGCTTGATGAAGGGCTCGAGCTCGCGGTCTTCGAAAGCGTTGAGTTCTGCCTCTGCTTCAGCGGCAGTGACTGCATCTTCGGTTGCGAGACTCGAGTCTGGGGTTACGGTGCTGCTTGTTTGTTGGGTTGCGGCTGAGATGAGGTTCTGACCTGCGGTTGAAAGCTGATCTAGGACGCCAAAGTTGCCGAGGAAGTCGTCCATTCCGTCTGCGACGGAGTTGTAGATTCGTGTGACTAGGTCTTTCGTTTCGCCTTCGTTGTCGCGGGTGGCGTTCTCTTTGTGAGGGAGGATTGCACGTTGGGATAGGAATGCTCGCAGATCACGGCTGCGGCAAACTTCGGGTAGAAGAAGGAGATTCCGTAAATATGATTCGAGAGCGAGTCGTCGCTTGTGTAGGAACTCTTTTTGTAGTTTCATGACGACGCGCCGGCGAGGGAATTCCAAGTGACGCACAGAGGGATAGCGTTGGCGAAGCTTTTGGTGAAGATCGTGGAATTCGCTGTATCGCCGTGCTACAACCCAAGATGCTGCAGGCATTTGTTCACCGGCATTTCTTTGAACCTCCACGATGTCTGATGTATGATTAGCCTGGAACTGAGGTTCATTCAAGAGTCATCTTACACATTGCAAATTCACGGCCATCATCCTCCTCTTTGCCTACAACAGTAGACTTGAGGCTGACAGTGGATCGCCCAAACAAGCTGTTATCACTTTCCTGAAGAATGTACTGTTGTCTTTGCATTTCCTTGCGATGCATTTCACGCTGGATGCTAGCTTTAGACTTCCGCAGGATCCTCAGCTCAGCTGTATTATTTGTCAGTTCAGCCTTTCGAGTCAATGCTTCGACCACAGAATCTTGAGATGCCAGTTTGTCAATGTCCACAGAGAGCGCCTCAATCGCTTCCGTCAGACCAAGGTCACCCGGTGCAGCTTCGTGAACTTCATCGGCTAGATCCTTCTCGTCGGCGCCTTCTGGCTCTTCGTATTCATCCTCGATGAATTTCTGCTGATCCGCGAACAAGTCGTCATCAAATACGCCCATACGGGATGCATGATCAACCAGGCCAAGCGACGCGATACTTTTCCGCATCTTTTCGTTTCCCCGACCTTCCATTTGAGGAATTTCGGAAGAATTGCGAGGGGAAATGATAGGACGCTCTGGTCCGAACAATCCGGAAGAATCTCCTTTGAGATCTTCTATCTTTCCGTTTTTCGGTTCATTGGTAATGATATCGTTTAGCGCCGCCTCCATTGTCTCGAGGACCTGGCTTTGACTGGCATCAGTCTCGCCATTCTGAGAATCCTTACCCAAACTGTGGGTAGATGTGGCAAGATGATCTGTGTCGTAGTCGTCGTCAAAAAGAGGAGCAGATCGTTCTGAGTCTATGGATCTTCGAGGTGAATCGTCGTCATCGAACAATTTGCCCATACCTCGCACATCACTGGACGAGACAGCAGCTCGGCGAAGATCCTTGGAAGGTCTCATACCCGGCTGAGAGGAGGTACGCGACAATAAAGGCGGAAGAGGTCGCCTCTCGGGCGCTTCAAAGGTAACTGATATCGGAGAAGATTGGCGAACCGGTGCCTGAGCATTGGCGGCTTCATCGGACGCAAGATACTTCCAGTATAGATCAGACTCTTTGAATTTTGGATAATAAACCTCTTGGAGGTGCTCCAAAACGGCAGACTGGGTGGTCAACACTACCATTCGTGCTTTGCGGTATTGTTCCGAGGTCGCGCGCTTCCCTGCGCCTAAGAATGCTTTGACTGCTCGGCGAGATTCGTCAGAGACCTTGAGCTCTGGTTTTGAGAGATAGGTTTCACTGATAAGCGCCAGATCATTCCTGTCCGCTGGTTTCCATGTCACTGAGGTGGGCGAAGTTACCTCTCCGAAGTCATCTTCCAAAGGGTTGCGGAACCCATCGACAACGATCCAGAATTGGACAAGGGACATCAATTTTTGTCGGTCCATGAACTCCATGAAATAGGAGAGCCCAGATGCATTGTGCATCACATCCACTAGTGATGTTTCATGGGTGGAAAGAGGCCTCTCCGGTCGAAGATCGAGGGCCGGGGGGACGTGGCGGCCTCCACCAGGTTGAGCAAGCTTTGCCACTTTTTGGTCAAGCACTCTTTTTCCTGTTTCCAGACGGCTCAAGTAGACTTGATCTTGTCCTTCAACTGTGCTCTCTCGCTTCAATTGACTGGTAACAAGGGCACGAAATCGGCGTGCATCAGAGAGATTGTTACATTTCCTAATTGCTCTGACAAATCTCTCAAACGCTCGTTCTGAATCATTTGCAGATAGTCGAGGGAATGGCTGACCTCGTTTAGATTTGGGTGCAGGCGACGCATGTTGATCCAGGGCGGCCCGCAGCTTGCGAACGGTCTTCCGATCCTGCAAAGCCGTGCGGCCATAGGCTTCCACCAACTGATTCCATGTGTCTGGATCTGATAGGGCTGTGACTATAGGGAGAAGCACGGCACAGGATATGATTTCGCGAATCAAAACAGATACAATTCGGCTTTTCAACACACTTTCTGGAAACAACTGAGGCAAGAGACTCACGGCTATCTTGCGTAGGTACTCCTGTTGAACAGCCTTTTGGTCTGATAATGAAAGTGCAACTGCTGGGTGTAAACGACCTTCGCGGTACTTGTTTGCAACGGCAAGATCTAGTTCCTCGGACTCTGTCACGTTTCGATTCAAGTTGCGCCCCCGAACTGAGCGCTCAGCAACGTCAAATTCCTTGAGATGCGTTGTCAAGATAGGAAAGACTCGCGATACTACCAAAGAGACCAGATCCTCTGCAACCAACCTATCCCGGAGGTTTTCGAGAGCAACACGGATGGTTCGATCAATCTCATTGGCAAATGTGGGGTTCGGACTGATATTGTGGTACCACGATGAGACAAAGTCTCGGGTAATGAATGATAAGAGTTCATCGATACCTTCCGACACGACGAACGATTGAGGATATAGTGGTCGGGGTCGGTATCGAGTGCTTCTCCGGACATTGAGCATTTCCTTTCGCCAATGATTGGGCTGTATGAAAGCCACCGAGACCTTCTTGGCGATATTGGCCTTCCCATTGTGTTGCCGGACAGTCAAAAGGACAAGACCCAATAGACCCGCAGACGACAACACGGCGCCCAAGGTCACGGCATATCCTAGATACCGGAGGATCGGCAGCCAGTGAACCACAAAACCCCAGGCAATGAACACGCCGACGCCTGCCAGAACAAGGTCGCGACGACTAAGGGCCATCTCCCCGCACTATATCCAGAGCTTCACGGCTCATAACGATCACTCCCAGCTCGGGAGCGAACCACTCGGCATAGTCTCAACGTCAACACGGGTTTTGCGATAGGCGGGAGCTTGGATATATCGATATCCCAAGCAAGGCGATATTGAGGGACACGAAGGGATTCAAACAAAT
>ERZ1673737.3974-NODE-3974-length-10780-cov-4.781166_pt1 | contig 10780 bp, 10 predicted proteins | sample MGYA00580211_ERZ1673737 | MGnify/ENA primary metagenome ERZ1673737 (study PRJEB41218, sample SAMN15661789) | gut metagenome | host: Homo sapiens | place: Canada: London | collected 2015-08-20/2019-03-30 | study: EMG produced TPA metagenomics assembly of... | reverse complement strand
CGGGAGTGATCTCCTCCTTGGCCTCTGTAGGAGAGTGGGGTCAACATTGATATTTTGAACTCAGGTAGGAAGTGTCACGTACTGGTGGAGAAGTCCTTGCGTCCGGCGTCAGACATGATGGAGTTTGAAAGTTGGTATTTGGTTTGAAACGTAGTATGGGTTTGGAGGATAAGAGTTGATGAAGAAGGAAGAAAGTCTGAGGGATCTAGAGTGTTTATATAGGGCTCTTTACTTTCAGTGCAACAAAAAAAAGGAACATGACGTCGTTTGTCACATCAACTATACAAAGGTGACTACTGCATGTACTAACTTGGAAACCTTGGAATGCTCCAGCTGGGCCGGGACCGTAGACAAATCACTTGTATGGATAGCTTGTCACTCCGATCATATTTCCTCCTAGCATCAGCTGTAGATGACGTTTCTTACAGGGGTCCTGTGGCGTGCTCATACAATGACGTTGGGGATGAAGCTGTGGCGATAGCAGCACGTGTAAGCTTATCGTCTTATCATCACGTGAAATTCTGCCTCATGTCTCTAGGAGTAGAAGGCGGTCGAGAGTAGCAAAATGCATACACCGTCACCGTCACTGTCTTGGGTATCGACTCTCTTCTTGGACCTCTAGATTGCTCTATGCTAACACTCACTTGGACTCACGATGTGGAAGGAGACTGTTTGCCTCCACGCGTTCTCACCTGACACATGACTTAGAACTCAATCACTATTTTGGAAACCCACAGTGAATCTCGATTTCTTCCTTTGTCGTTCATCTCTATTCACAACTCCGATCCTATCATTCGTTTCATTCTTGCTAGCCGTCAATGGTTGCATCTGATTCAACCGAGTCTTCGAGCTGGGACTTCACCCAGGCACTTGATCTCCTGCGGTCCCCCACGTACAAGGGCACCTCGGCGAGATCAAGTTGCCCACCGGAATCCCCGGCTGACCTTCCTCAAGATCAGCCCAAGAAAAATGTAAACGATGGTGCTAGTGTCCAGGCCCCTAGCCTTGCTTCTAAGCGCAGTCACACCAAGCTAGGTGACTTCGGTTCCCTTTGGGACCTCTTGGGCGGCCTCCCAACCCCCAGCGTCACTCCGGCTACAGTTACCACAAACTCCAAACCCGAGGATACCCAACGGTCACTCGAAGCCTCGCCGGCTTTCAGCATTCTCAAGCGACCTATCAATCAAGCATCGAACCGCGACTCTATCGAATCATCTGCCCCTCTTCCGTCCAAACCCTCTTCGGTTGACAAATCGAAGTCCAAGACCTTCCAAGATACCAGTGGCCGTTCTTCAAAACGCTCACCACGACCTCAACCAGTCACTATCTTACAGCGGAAATCGGGACACAAGTCTACTGGCACGGATGACAAGGTGGAATTTGATATTCCACGAACCCCTCCAAGAACCATCGCTGGCGCCGGTAATCTTGATACTCCCAAAGCAAGAACGCAACATCGGGTTGCTCGCAAGGAGACACAAACAAATATCAGCAATGCAGCCTACTCTTCTGAAGCTAGTGCTGGAGCGGAGTCCGACTCTAGCTTTATTTTTGATCGTCCCACCCCTAAGAAATTTGGGGCCCTGGCTTTTGTCCCGGCCCAAATCGGAACGCCAGACGCCCAAGCCAGCCGTTACGATACACCACCGTCCTCATTTGAGGATCAAGACTTTGCTTTAAATGCAAACGCCATCACAGCTCTCGGTCCTGGAAACCGTGTTCAGTCCACCATATACAAATCGTCGACTGAGCGAAGAGTATCCTTGATGACCAAACTTCTCAAAGACTTCCCTGAATATGCCAGCATCGTATCCTCGGTGGGACAGTCTATCAAAAAGTCTCCCCGCAAAGGCGTTGTTTCTGACTCCATTCATATCTTTGTTGATATTTCCAACGTATGTTCAATCCTCTTTCCATTCAAGTCATAAGCTAACACATTATCAGATCATGGTAGGATTCCACGATGCGGTGAAATACTCCCGCAATATTCCTCTCACGACACGAATCCGTCGTGTCCACATGTCATTTGCCAACCTTGCCTTGATCATGGAACGGGGCCGCCACGCCGCCAAGAGAGTCTTGGTCGGCTCGGATAGATTGCCCTCCATCGACGAAGCCGAAACGCTGGGCTACGAAGCAAACATTTTAGATCGTGTGCACAAAGTTAAGTACACCACACCCCGCCGCAACAACAAGTCCCGGAAGATTCCTGGCTCTGGCTCCCAGGGGGCGTCAGGCGGTCCTGAAACGGTCGCCCCCTCTGGAGAGCGATGGGTCGAGCAGGGCGTGGACGAAATTCTGCACCTGAAGATCCTGGAGAGTCTTTTAGACACGGATGAACCGGCGACGATTGTTCTGGCGACTGGAGATGCGGCCGTTGCCGAGTTTTCGGGCGGTTTTATGCGCATGGTTGAGCGCGCGCTTCAGCGCGGCTGGTCTGTTGAGCTTGTTAGCTTCATCCAAGTTACAAGCTATGCTTATCGCAAGAAGGAGTTCCGCGCCAAATGGGGCGATCGTTTCAAGATGGTTGAGCTGGATACGTACATCGAAGAGCTGTTCGAGTAATGATGGACGCTTTGAGTCAGTGCTAGACAAAGGATTGGCTGGGTAAACCTTAGCTATGTCCGCACTTGTTAGATTAACAACCTCGATCACAGCATGAATCATATGTCTCTGCTTTTATTATATTGAGTCACTCGTATACGGCACCTACTAGTTTGTTACATGTAATGTAGTCCTGACCCCGCCAAGCGGAACGTCATTGGGCGGAACACTACCACCCGCACTGCTGCCTCAAGTTTGTCTACCTAAAACTAGCGAGCCTCATCTGCATCTATATATTGCTGTTGAGTCTCTGTACATCCCAGATTTATTCCTCCTATTCTCAGGCTCGGTGTTGTCGAAACTGAAAGCAAACGAGCTAGAAAAAAAAGTCAGTCAGTTCTTGGCATTATCTCGGAGAATCTGCAAATACTCGAACCAACAGATCAATTCTGATAAAAAGAGCCCAAGAACCAAATCATCTACCAAGGCTTTCAATCCAAACATGTCGCAAGTTACAGAACAAGAGTTCTTCGGCGGAGCCATTAAAGGCGTCGTGCCACAAGGCTGGATCGACTCCAGGTCAGTATAAATCCCACCATCATAGCATCCCCCATGATTCTCTACATGATCAAACCCCAAATTTCAAAATTTCAAACAGAGACAAAACCAGCTAACCCCAACTCAGCACCCTCCGCGAAGTCCCAGACCACCAAGAGCTCTTCCTCTCACCAACAACACTCTCAACCCTAATCATCGAAATCAACCAGCGCGTCTCAGAGGAAGAGGCACAAAGCACACTCTCAACTCTGACGCACCAACCCCCAATCCCAATCTCGGGCCCAGACTCAATCGACCAAGCCGCGGTCCTGTACCACCTCCACGATCTCTGCGACGAAGGCGACACCGTGCAGATGCTCGCCCCTCCGCAGCGCGTGGATATTCCCCGGATTTCGTCTTCTGCGCCGTCCGGTTCGGCTTCTGTTAAGGCTTATCGGAGTGCTGTTTCGTTTACTACGCCTAAGAAGGAGGATCCTACGCTGTTTGCTACGGTGCAGTGTCATTCTTTGCTTGTGAGGCTTGAGGCGCAGGAGACCGATTTGTTGGTCTTTTTTAATGTTCCTCGTGAGGAGTTTGAGAAGGAGGGGAATGAGGAAGGGTTTAACATGGAGGTGAAGGTTGCTGAGGGGATTGTTGGAGCTTTGGTTGAGACGTTGGAGATTTGTGATTGGGGGCTTTTTGTTTAGGTTTGGATTCGGTGTGAGATGATTATGATGGGTTTATGATGGGATATGGATTGGAAATGAAGATGTCGTCGGCATTTTTGGGACGAGTAGATAGATACCTATTTAGATATGAAATTGATCAACCTCTATCAATCATCTTACTTTGCGGTATTCAAGGACCATGAAGATGTATCGTTGTTATATCAATAGTAGGCTCAATTGCTGTGATATGACGCTATGCAATATGTTCTATGGATAAATAATTTCAAACGCCTGTAACCAAACCAAACACACCTGACAATAATCACAAATCCATCATCGGCATGGCACTCCATTCTGTAGGTTCACCTGCGGGCTCTTCAGAAAGACATCGTTCACACTGACAAACAAACTTGAATGATTGACGAAGATGTTCCCGACGGGAGGCCAAAGCTGTATATTGGGTCAGGTCGAAGTACGAGATGCAGCATTCCTCTCCGGGAAAGATATCACGAGACGCAGTAAAGACCATACGTCCCTGCTCATCGGGTTTGTGGGCGATCTTGATTTCGTTTAGTACGACTCGTCTCATAATCTAGATGGAACCACTTACATTTGGCAGACACGAATGATTAGCAATTGCCGCAATAGGATAAACCGCAGCGGCGAACTGCTCCCCTCTATCGATTGGAGGGTATGGCAAAGGAACGACACCTGTTGCTCGAGGGTAAAGGCCAAAAGAATTGGCCTCTTCCTGACAGATGAGATGGAGGACCCGATCCGAAGTCATGCCATGCGGCAGTACAGGGCCATTTTGGAGATACTTCTTCACGAGAGTCGTCCAAGCGCGGACTTTATCATGAGACCAGGTATCAGCAGAACCGCACAACGAGTCAATACCCTCCCAACCACATTTCCACTTCTTCGGGCTTGGAGAAGTAGAAGTACCACTATCGACATGCTGCAATTGACTCTGTCGCATAGCAAGCAGACGAACAATCACCCACAACATGCCGAAATCGTATTCACCCCATTTAGCGCGAATCGGTTCGGCATATCTCTTGAGCCAGGTACATTCAAAAGCATGTCGATCTTTATCGGCGTCTCGACAGGCATCGCTGCACCATATCACATCCGCGATACAGGCATTCGGACATGGATTCCGGGCTGACGCTGAGTGGCGAGGAGCCTGGCGATTACAAGCGGGATTGCTGCAGATGAGGTTGTCGTTCGTTGCTGGTTCGTCCACGACGGGGATGACTGCGTAGGGGCGGTCCACGAGGAGACAGGCGCCTTTGGGGATGAGGCCTGACGCGCGGAATTGGCGGCCTTTGGTCGGGTCGGTGCTTTGGATTAATTGGGGGTGGATCCAATCTGGTTGCGTTTGGGAGATGTCTATACTTGTACTGTGTTCGGACTCTGTGATGTATACAACTTGGGACATGGTGGAATATAATTGGTGTGTGTTCTAGGGTCTGTTTTTCTTACGATGTCAATTTTGAGGGTGAAATCTTTTTTTATCCGGATTTTCCAATCCCTGGGAACCGCACAATCAAGGCCTCCGTTTGGCTACACAAAGGGTGGGTCGCCATGTGAGGTTATCCCGAACGACTGCAATTGATTGGTAGAATTCAAGCATAAATTGCTGGCATTTCATTGGTCAATCCGCTTGCGATCGACCCATGGAAGAAGGGAAGAAACGTCAGGGCTGTCTTGGCTGCGTTCTAAGATTGGTTATATCTTTTGTTTCACCTTGTAACCATCACTTATCCTGAAGTTCACTGAGAACTCTTGGAAATGTGACTCTCGATGGCAAGTTAAGGTGATACGCGTGACTCAAAGGGATATTTATCAGGAGGTAGATTCGATCAATAAAACCCACCTATACAGACCTAGGCCATAAGTCCTTCCACACCCCCTACTTGTGCATAACCTATATGACTAACGCACCATTTTTAAACAAATAGAGCCTAAGGCACTCGAAAATGGCCAAAAAAGAGGGCCAAAGTAGGATGAAATCAATGAACGAAACGTTGTACTCGCTTCGAGGCTGTCGTGTAGAGACTGTCCCATACTTCATCGGTGGCACTGTATACAAATTATGACCCCTGTTGTATAACAATTCGCCACGGTATTGGTACCATCATTATCCTACAAAGGATGGGAAAGCTTTCAACCAGTCCGTATCAACAAAGACTCCAAATTTGGAATCGCTCCGATCCCTACATGACCACCAATGTCAAAAGCCCCCTATCTGTTCTCCGTGAACCCCTTCGGCCTCCAGGAGGAGGTCCAGAATCAGAAGAAGCGGTGATCAATGACCAGATCTTAGTGGCGAGTGAAGAGTTTTCCCCTATATATCCAACTTGTATACCGCTCTACCTCACATCAATCTTAAGAACTTCTTCTTCGACGAATAGCTGAATATATAGCACAATCTAAGTGAATACCTATCTCAGTATATAACCATTCTGGGACATAGGCTCGACGTTGCCTTTATACCCCGTTCCCTCGTGGGCAATATATCTAATATAGTTTGTAAACACGATCTGCAGAGCACGGACTCTAAGCGTCATCTAAAGAGACTCGGGAACTAATGGTGAGGGTAAGCTTCTCTATTGAAAGTAAGCCCCTAATCACACAAGGTTGATATACTCAGTACATATTCACAACAAAAATAAAATCGAAGTAAAGAAAAAGTAAAACAAACCCGAAAAAAAAGTTCACAGGGTCGGGTTCTCATTCTCCTTGTCCTCAATTCCCACTGCCTTCTTCGCCCTTGGCTTGGGCTTCACCTGCACCAGCAGGCCCCCGCCGTTCTGACAGGTACACCGTTGCACCTCCGGGTTGATGCTCTTCGAAGACCGCCCGTACTTCTTTCCACAGGCTTGGCACACCCACGAGTACTTGTAGTCGATCTCGTAGCTGTGTCTAGTGGTCACTTTAATGCGGTTGCCGCCGTACTCATGGTGACCAGCCATGGCTTCGACGCAGCGAGCCGCCCATTGGTGAAAGCTGGGCCCGTGCCCATTCTGCCTTGAGATCAGGCCATCAACTAGGTGACAGTACTCATGGGTTGCTGTGCACAGGATCCGATCCTCACTGTCGAGGACCTTGGGGTTCAGCTCAATTAGGGCTGAGTATCCTGAGTCGGCACCAGGGCTCTTAGGCGGAGATATGCCAAACCTCGCCCGCCCGGCCGTGCTCTGGAGGAGGTTGTTCCACCTGATCTGGATCCCCCCGGTGGCTTGAGTCATGCGGGCAATCTCCCCATTGACGACGGTCTCATCCAGGATTCGGATGAAAGTTTCGGCAAATAACTCTTTGCTTTGGTCAAAGGCCTTCTTCTCGTCTCTTGCCTGGCGCCTTGCTGCTGCCTCGGCCTTCTTCAGGGCCGTCTTGCTTGGCGGCTTGTCGGCGGCCTTTTTTGGTGTGGATTTCACCTTAGGCATGATGTTTGGTGATTTGTCAATCGGGGTGACAGAGCGATTGACGAGGAAGTGGAGGGGGTTTCGGTTTGGAGGCTGTGACGGGGCTTCCGGAGAAGAGCTAAGCGCCAATTGTTAGCAAATTTGACCCTAAATCAGATGAATAAATGTCTTCAGATGGGACTTACTTGAATGACTCGGTCTCGAGCAAGTGAGAGGGGTTTTTGTTCGGAAGTCGTGACGGGGCTTCCAGAGTAGGGCTAAAGGCCAAGCGTTAGAAAAATCGACCCAAAACTAGACGAATCAACGCCTTTGGATGAAACTTACATGAATGGCTCGATTGTGAGATTGTAGGGGCCGTGAGACTTGCTGTTGGCACGGGGGGAGGAAAAATCGACAGAGGATTGTGGCCTGGAGTGGAAGGTTAGCAGGAGAGACCCTTCCGGCGCCGGCGAGGTCGACGTGCGAGCGCTGTAAACCATACCTTGACTCAATTCTTGCTGTCGGCGATGGAGGCTCGTCTTCAGTATCCAGCTCAAGCTCTCGGAGTGAGTTGATGAGATGCGTGGAGCTGTCAAAGCCGAATTGGGAAGAAGATGTTGATCCGGCACGAGGCTCGGGGGCGACAGCATGGAGGATCCGGGACTCGCACCCGGGGCTCGGGGTCGCTCCTGCCATTTCTCTCGGGCTCGATTTCTTCTGCTTCGGGCTCGAGGGTGCTTCTTCTATCGATAAGATCTCCTCCTCCGTGTTTATTTCTCTCTGTGGAATCGGCCTTCTTCCTCTAATCAATCTTTTTCTAGGTGAGCGCTCAGGGGATGGAGACCGCCTCATCTCTGCCTCTTTTTCTGAGCCCTCGTTTTCTGAGATTTCATGATAACTCGGCTCATTGTCGTCACTAACAATGAAATCGTCTAGTGAATCAAAGCTATCGCCTTCAGATTGGTCTTCCTCATACTGATCATCAAGCACAGACTGGCTCACAGATGTATGGGATGCGCTGCTCCTGACTGGCGATTGCTGAGCCGATTGCCTAGGCGGTGATTGATTCACTGCTAGATTTTCGTCCGTGAATTCAACTGACACATCATTCTCCTTGTCATCGTCTATATCCGACTTGATAGACGCTCTTTGTCGTGGTCGAACTGGCCTAGCAGGCCGTGACAAGAGCAATGAATTGACACGGGAGATACCCAATGCTCTCGGCTTTTTCTTGGTGCTAGGTGATGCCCGGCTTTCCGTTTCACTCTCGCAAAACGAATTGCGATCCGGGAGTATATCAAAAGTCCCGCCCCCAGCAGCAGTCCGTCTTTGCGACTGGCTTTGTGCGCACATCGGCGACTTACTTTGCGTTGCGGGTCGCCTCGTGCTAGCATCCGATACACTAGCCAACAAGATGTCGTCAAACATGTCAGAAGTGGGTGATGGAAGTTGCCTTAGTGTCGGCTTTTTGGGCGAGATGTTGGCCAACGTCTTTTCAGGCAATGTCCTGTTGACCAAGGGGTTGGCGGTATTGAGCCTGGCCATTATGGCTATACTGCGACGTCGTCGGCGTAGTACACGATGGTTTATGGTTGCCGGTTGGCTCGATTAGACCTTCACGGCGCTGGTGATGGAAAGGGATGGATCTGCAATTGAAGCTTCTATGCTGACCGTGTTGTACTCGTCGGCGAGCTGGCGTCAGCTGTCAGCGATTCATTTAGTTTCTAGCTCGGGTTTCTTTGATGAGTTGTCGACAGAGTCCGGTATGTTGGCACGGCAACGTAAACCCTGTGACACCGCCCGACCAGACTGTCCCTCTATTGGCTATAGCGGGAAGTATGGGCTTTCAAACAACACTTATTCTACTTTGTTAGGGGACAAACGAGCTAATGTTTACTTCTAAAATATAATTAATATGATACGTGCTAAGTCTGTGTAACTGATCTAATACGATGATACGACTAATGTGCCTTCACTTCAGATACAAGTTAACACCTACTTAGAATCAAAGAGGTAGGCCTTAGGAACGTGTTATACTGTAGTTAACTTAAGTTAATTGATCTTACTTTGGCAGGTAGAAAATTTGTGAGCCGAAGCTAAGCAACAACAAGGTTAAGTGGAAAAGAGATAGCTTCATTATCTGTAGATAATCGAAATGCAATAAAACACTAGGCCCGAGCCATGGAGTAAGCGGGAGCTTTATCAAGAACATCTGTATCCGGGCGAGGTCTTTTTTCTAGTGGTTCTTACAATCGGCTGGGGCCGCTATAGTCGATCGAGACAAGCTCAAATGGGCTCCAGACAAATGGACCCTCGACAACGCGGCTAATGTGTGGCGCTGGACGGTCCTCTATTTCCCTCGCTTCCAAGCTAGAAGAGTTAAAAGAGTCAGAGATGTCTGAGAGTTGTGATGCCTTACCAGGTCTTTCTCTCCCTTATGGTCTGACTTGGTTTCCTCCTCATCTTTGTCCTAAGGCTTTTCCTCGGGGCTTTTGAAAGAGAGGCCTCTGTAGGTGAGTAATCGTCGAAGGGGAGGGGTCTTAGTCTGGTCTAGCTGGGTTGCCACTCACCATAGAAAAGGTCCAACAGGGTTTCATCCAGAGAGACGCATTGTTGGAGGATTATATGACGGGACATATATTGGTTTCTTTTGATCTCGTCTCTGAGATCCAAGAGGCGGGGGGTTGTGACGGGCGGCGGACTCCTACTAAGGAGAGAGGGAGAAGAGGATCAAGAGGATGATGATTCTCTGTGGAGGAGCAGCACACTAAATAGTCCTATGGACTAGGTACATGATCAACCAGAGGCGCTCGGAAATGGGCAAGAAAGAGGTGACAAAAGCAATACCAAACGGAAATATGGTATACAATTCACAGGACCATCAAATCTCCTCTCTGACCTCATACTGACTCTTAAGTCCCAGTTCTAAACACCTAAAGCCGAAAGTTCTATTAAACCGTGAGAATAGTGCATACACATACAGCCGACCAGCCGCGATTCTAGGCACAATCGCCACAGAAGGTGCTCCGACCCCCCTTGCTACACGTAGTTTGCACATATATTTGTACATGTAGGTATCGGTATCTAGCAAGTTAACCTTCCTATTAAGTTAGGTAGGCACCTAGGTTGCTAGGGACATTGTAGCTAGGTACGTGGTAAGTTAGATGCAGCAACGCTGGGAATGGATTCACTTCCGAAGCATGTCGCCCGGCCACGGCCACAGAAACTCCTACCCCACAGCGTATAGAAAGCAAACGCTGGTTTTTATTGATCGTCAGTCCCTGGATCGAGGCTTGTTGGCTTGCGCTTGGTCTTGTAGATCAGATCCATTCTTTTGCCATGCCGGTGTGGATCAGCGGACCCTTGCCTCCCCCTGCTTACGGTGTTGGATTTTGGGATTCTATACTTTGTATTTGGATTTGTTGGCTCATCACTTGGGGGTTTTGATATGTTGGTGAGATGTATATTTGTCGTGATGGTGTGGTATATAGAAGTAGGGTAAGGTAACTTAAAATGAGATCCTTGGTTGTCTAGATGAAATTGTTTATCCTGTGTAATTTAGTTGCCTATGAAGGTAATATGATACTACTACTCATCCCAGCGCATAAGGGATTGTAACGACCT
>ERZ1673737.3967-NODE-3967-length-10786-cov-4.120772_pt1 | contig 10786 bp, 13 predicted proteins | sample MGYA00580211_ERZ1673737 | MGnify/ENA primary metagenome ERZ1673737 (study PRJEB41218, sample SAMN15661789) | gut metagenome | host: Homo sapiens | place: Canada: London | collected 2015-08-20/2019-03-30 | study: EMG produced TPA metagenomics assembly of... | reverse complement strand
ACAAAACTTCCACATCATCTACAGCTTTGTCTTCATCTATATCTTCCATGACGAAGGCTGTCCTGCTGCTCTAACCCTGGTAGGCTAATATGCTTCTCGTTTGTGTTGCCCGCGGTCCCTTCTCTCTACTGCCGCTTCTATTCGTTCCTGGGCCTGTGGTACTACCTATGTTAGCTGACGCAGATCTCAAGGACTTCGATCGTGTGTAAATATGAGCGACAGTCCGTATTACGTTGACTATATCGCTCAGCCCCAAGAGCTCGAACCATGGGAACAGGATAGTCAATATTCCCCTCTAGCTCCGGGATACTTCCGAAGCCCTTATGCTCACGGTGCAACTGTAGTCCCTCCCTATCCACCTTACTCGACGATGAACCTAAGCCCGCAAGCCGACTTCTACCAAATACCACTGCTCCGGGAATCTGAGTGGGAGGAGGACAAGATTCACGACGAGGATCCACCAACTGTATCCTCTACTTCATAGAATGGCGGGTCACCGTCAACAAGAAGGCCGTGGTGAAGGACATGGAAGACCTAAGCGCCTACGGGTGTAGACGAACTCGGACTTGTGTCCCCTTGCATCTGACAAATCGGTCGGAAATTGAGACATTTCTATCATTCGGTTGGATTCCAATGCGAAAAAAGTGAGAGGAACCTGTGGTGGCTGACTGAGAGGAATGTTGAGTGGGTGGATACGGCAACATGCAAACGGAAGCCTTTATCATCTTTTGACCTCGACAATCGTGCTGCAGGGAACTCGAAAACCTGCATTACCTTCCGAATTCAGGATGCACTTAGGATTTAGAAGAGCAACGCTTACGATCGTGCTAATGCTCTGTTCTCCGCATTAGTGATACCGGGTGCAGCCTGCTTTAAGCCACAGTAGATAATAATTCTGCTTTTGGGGTGATAGGAAATTGCAGACCATGACAGATTGCTGGTCATATTCTGTCTGTGAATTCCCTCCTTCCATGCAGTCGACCTCAAAATAGTACCATCCTCTCATGCCAGTCAAAACGATGCTCTCTCCCACACGACGAAGATATCATATACTCGCAACAATTGTTATCCTTACTGGACTCGTTGCCCTATTGCCCTCAGGGCTACATCTTATGCAATCGAGTGCCCCAATCATAGTCTCAGCGACTCACCATTTACATCAACCATGGCGCACCAAGCCAAAATGCAGACAAGACATTGCCGTGGCTACATTTTTTTCGGGCGAAACAACCCCCGGCGATTCTGAAGAAGAAGACAACTATTTTATCGCCGTTCGGACGTTAGCATATCAACTGCGACATTCACCGCGTACCCGTCTTGACCCAACCATCCCCTTTATAATCCTGGTGACCCCCGAAGTAAGGCGCGAGAAACGCAAACAACTCACCGACGACGGCGCCGTAGTGATTGAAGTTGATAACGTCAAGACCAATCTCACCGTGTACGAACCCCGCTGGCGCAACTGCTGGACGAAACTCCGTCTCTTCGACCCGCACGTCCTCCCGTTTGAAAGAGTCCTTTTCATGGACGGAGACACTGTTCTGACCCGGCCCATCGCCGGGGTATTTGACGATCCGGCAGCTCAGGTCAGAGACACCCAGAATGTAGCCCACAAGCGCAAGTCGGATGAAGCACCTCTGCCGACAAGGTATCTGTTCGCCGGAAAGCCGGACGCCATGACCTACAGTCATTCTTATCCCCCGGATATGTCTAGCAATTATCTCAACGCAGGGTTTTTTGTGTATTCACCCTCTAAGGAGATCATGCAATACTACATGTCCGTTCTGGAATTGGAAGGTCGATTTTCACCGGACATGCCAGAGCAGAACTTGCTCAACTATGCTCATCGTGTGGAAGGGAATATGCCGTGGCAGAAGCTGCACTATAGCTGGAACCAGAACTTCGTGACGCCCGAGGATCTGAAGGAGAGTCCAGCTTCGTTGCATGTGAAGTATTGGGATGGGAGTCTTCAGCAGGATGTAATTAACTACGCTTTGAGATGGAGGTGGGAGATGGAGGGCTTTTGGGTCGGCGTGAATCAGAGTAGGGAGAGGACCTTGAGGGTCTTATGAGCCTGTCCTTTCTTTCCGGATCTCGGATTAGAGCATTATTTAGACTATTGTGGTAAAACTTGCAACTGAATCATTCTAGGGTTATTTCAATTCCTAGTATTACGACATTGATCTTTCGATACGTTGTTGCGCCCAGAATGCCTCGAACTCGCCTAGATAGCTTGTTGCCTCCAGCGGTAATTGCCAATCGGGGGAGTGCAGTTCAGCCACTTCGATGAACGCGCTCATACTATCGCTTCGGTCTGATCCTGCCGTTCCCGCGAAGTGAACAAGGAAATCACCTTTGCGCAGTTGAAGTTCCGGCGGGTGATAGTCATTAATACTTCCGTCAGGAGCCCCTCGATAGGCATTGAACCACCGAAGCGGAGCGTATATGGTGGAGTTCCTAAAATAGTCGTCGTTCTCAAGAAGCTTCCCCAACGCGGACTGGTCACGGAAGACGAGTAGCGTGTCTGGAAAATTGTGTGGGTAGGCGATAACTGCACTTAGCAACTTGACGGACCATGGATGAACCCTGATGGGAAAGACGCCATTGTTGAGCCCATTCCAGTCTTTGCTCAATATAACGTGGATATCAGGAAAATCTGCCGGTGGAAGAAACATCTCAATCGGAATGTTTGGATTCATGACCACCGTGTCAGCATCGAACCAACTTTGTAATTTCTGGTCAGTCACGCTGAATCCTAGCCAGGGAATATTGACTCACAAGATCCATTCTAGTCGTTCTGTTTTCGGTTTAACAAGTTCCTCCAGTATGATAGACAATAGGAACGCAGGTTTTGTCCACACATCATCCAGAATCTCGCTTTGTAAGACATGCATGGGATATCCAAAGTTGCGACTGTGCTCTTCATGTGTTTGTAAAGCTCTTTGGTAGACAGGATTGTCTCCAAATACAATTGTCACCTTGGCGATGGACGGTTTTGGAGCAGCCATTTGACCATTTAAGTCTGAGGTGCTGCTTTGCGGTGTAATTCGCGGTAGGAGATATGCAAATACTGTTTAAATTAGTTTCGTAGGAAGCACATGAGAGGATCTTGCTTGCAGGCGTCAGAAAATTAACATACCATCTTGCTTGAATAGGTCGGTTAAGATCAAAAGCCCAATGACTAGACACAAAAGAGAACTCAGCCTCAGTAGGTAGATTCTTGTTCTATGGCGATAGAACTGGGCCCTTGAGAGCTTGAAAATTGTCATCTTCGCTCAGACCTAATGGTAGTACTGGAACAACGATTGGAGAAAGAACTAGGAGTCTACAATATACATAACTTAATGTTGACTGAATACAACAAAATTTCTCTAGGCAAAGTATGGAAAGATGAACGCATCTTTCGAATACATTTAGAAGGTATCCCATTTCCGTTCACGTTGATTGTGACTATTTCCGGTGTTCCGTTTTCCGACGCATTAAGAGGTTTCAATTCCACAGGGCCATTGAGTACAAGAATTTTTGGTACCGTTAGGCTGGAAATCCGATGGATTGTGCAAATAATGTTTACGTGAATGAGTCTTTTGCTCTCTGGCTTTCTGTCGAGCTACATTTTTCGACTATTCTTTCGAGATGGGGGCCTTCCAGATGCTACATATGGTTACTAGCGTCTGGAATTCATCCCAGAGAAATACTGCTATCTTATCTAGGTAAAGGGTGGGCTTTTCTAGTGCTTCTAGCGTCAATGGTGTTATAGTCGGTCTCCGACCGATTCGATTTGGAGGAGCGTGGACGTGTCTAAATTGCCGTAAGTTCCTGCGAATATATTTGATCGTACACTCGCTGCATTCAGCCTTCATTAGCCATTTAAGATGTGGTGAGCCACTGGTTCTGTATTATACCACGAATAAAGTGTAGCTTTGAAAGGGAAAGTCTGGGTGCTATATTGCGTAGGCCACCTTGGTCAACACTGCAGATGGTGCGTGAAGGAATGTCTATAGCCTAGAATTGGATACCGGGGAATGGGGAGTGACATGGAGGCTGCACGCGTCTCATGGGTTTCCATACAGTAAAATATAGTAATTACAGTATCGTAATTTACGTTATGTGAAAACATGTCGGAGCAAGCTGAGACAGTATAGGCTAGTAATCTTAGTAGGCGAATGGGATCGAGGACAGGACCAAGCCCAACCAATCTTGGATGCAAAGGTTGATTGATTGAAGAGAAGAACGAATGTCAGGGGGCAGGTTGAAATACCCCATAGATGGCTAAGTTACACAGTGTTACAACAGCCGTAATGCCAAAGATACCAAATTACTATACAAAACACAAGTGAAAGTGGGTCACTCGGTATAACCCTATCCCACGGGGGTTGGTGCAGTCTGGCAGACCGCAGGTTAGGGCTTTTTCTTAACGATGGGAGCAAAATCTTGGCGTACGGCAGACTGCAGGTTGATTTTCTTCACCAGACTGCCGGTTTGTAATGAACTCCGATCGGTCTGAAACTCTATCTGTAAAGAAAATAGCCGCCTGTTCTTTGAAAGCGTAACGGTACGTGTTGCGGCTATCACCCCAAGATTTTTGATACACAGATCAAAAGTTTTCTATAATACCCAAGAGAATGCGTAACATCTGCATTTAGGATAATTCGATCACCCTAAAAATCGCGAACCAACATTTTAAACCGAGTGTTCCGCGTCATTATGATCTCGGGCGTTAAGCTGTTCAGCTGCAGCGCCACCTGGTGCCAGGCATGATAAGCACGCTAATTTGGGTACATACAGCCATTGTTGCTGGAAAGGGTCTGCTCAAAGACCCTCGCCTGGGCGTCGGTAAGCAGCTCATGCATATATTGTATAGAATCCCAACTTGGCCAGAAGAATACCGCTGGCGACAGGGTGCAGACTTCTTCAGGGAACGACAAAGACCAGTCATGTGGGGGAATGAGTGAGTGTTCCACTCGCACCCCTCAAAGGTGATGTAGCTGGCTTTCCGACTGTCCATGAATGCGGAGCCTTTCCTCCCCAAAATGATGCCGTTGTAGAGCCTGAAGCAGTTACGGCCCTCGTGGCCGAGAACAATGTCCTTCGGGCTATGCAGCAGGTTGTCAAAGGGCTTCAGGGCAATAATATCCGTGTCGAAGTAGATCCCGCCGTCGCGCTGTAGTATGTCTAGCCGCAGCACATCCGAGACGTGCGCTAGGTGTCAATTTTCCTCTACCTGCCTTGGATATTCTTGCTTCATATCATGGCGAATGAGAGTGATGTTGGCGCGCAGCTTGCCTAACCACTCATTGTTTTCGTTGAGATCGGTGTAGTCTAGATTCAGCCGGTTTGGTTGAAGAGACGCTAGTGCGGCCCGCATGGCCACGTAGCTCATGAGGACGGTTCAGTCCGATTGAGCCATATGAAGCTCTGTGTCTTAGAATGGCCTAGAAGACTGTGTCCCGCTTGCGAAGAAGTGTCGCTCCTCCGGAGTCTCTTCGGAGATGTCGTCAAATTCGTCCTTTGGCTTTTCCGACTCTTGAAAATGATGCGAGTCCTGAATGGTGCGCAACACTCTCGTGTGCGGCATATGTTTCGCTTGATCCTGTCTCAATGGCGGCGCTCTCTTTGGGCAGATAGGCTGAATCCTTTTGTTCACCAGCTATTTCGGCCAGTTTACCTCTAAATGGCGGGCGGGAATAGTAGGTGGCTACATGATGATATCCCGCAGCAACGCGACTGAAATGCCAGGTTGGGGGCGAAGAGGGATATGCCAGGTAGAACACAGTCACTGAGGCGATTACCAGAATTGTGAGCTTGGTGAGAAAACTGAATTCAAACATCTCGGTTGACAGAGTGCAATATCCTGCGCCCGTGGGGAGCCAGAGGTTAAGAGAAATATAGACATCATAACAGCTGCTACAAGCTGTTGATATAGCGAGCGCAAGCGTCGAGCACCATTCAAACTTTCGATGTTTCTGTAGCATGGGCCGGAAGGGGCATAGGCATCACAACCGTTTTAGGTTTTCTGGAGGCCAAAGGCGATTGAACGATCAATGGTTGAATGTAGTCTAAACCTGCCACGAAATAATCTTCAAGGTGAGCATCATGCCCTGCTATCTGTTCTTTTCGAGGGCTGCTTCCATGCTGATGGTGATTTCGAGGGCTTGGCAGGGCCAACTCTGGCTCATGTATGCCTATTTTTGCAGGCATCAAAAGCGCCAAGCCTGCAGGGAAGCCACACTATTAGCATTTCCTATGTCAGTAATAGTTTTCTCATTCCGTGATATATGCTGGTAAATCAGAAAAGTAACGCGTTCTAAGGAGGGGAACGTAACAAGATATTAATCTGGTGGTTTTGTTGGGTTGTTACACCTCAAATTGGTCTTTATGAACATGGCGATCTCCCGAGATTTCCAGCCACCAATATAGAAAAGCAAAAACAGGAAAACAGGCTAATGTATGCATAATGAAACCCTTCTTCTCGCGACCCAGAGCTGCTCTTCTCTTGTAGCCGTAGTCCCTGATGTAACACTATGCACATGCGGAAAAGCTCTACTGCATATTCAAACTGAGGTACAAACAACCTGTTATGCATCCATGGCGTAGTCGATCTCTGATTGACCTTTTTTTCTTATGCAGATCATCGATCGCATATATCTTGGCGCGATCCACCAAACGCGAGGTTGATTTCAGCTGATCAAGTGCCTTGGATTGAATACATGCCGAATCAGCTAACACATTGTTTTCATCAACATCAATGTCCAGAGAAAGCTTCACGAAAACTTCAATCAATAGATCGTCTCTTTCGGCACGCGGCATGGGATCAAACCCCCTGCATAATGTGGCCCATTTCTAATCAAGTTGTAGTAGTCGGGGTGCATATATCACAACGCAGGTATCAATAGTCTATGCATGTCTCAGCTCGCCATCATGAACTCTTCGTGGCATTCAGGTGTTCCGCATAAACAGAATAATATAAATACCTAGGAATGGTCGCGACTCGGACATTCTTCATTATCACAACCCACTCTTAACCACTCCACTATATACCTTTCTCTCCATTCTCAACTACCATATCAACAAAATGAAGGCCTTTTTCGGACTTGGCGCTCTTGCAGCCATCTGCCAGTCGGTATACAGCCTTGAGAATGGTCTCTACACGATCGGATCAGCTATCACTGGTGGCGCTCTGGTATTGACCGCCCATAGTAGCTCGCCTGGTATACTCCTCGACTTTACTGAGAACCAGGGAGATTCCGGTCAAGTTTGGGACTTCTCTTCAAGCGACGGCCAATACTTCTTGGTCAAGAATCAACTTGGCTCGTACATCAACTGCGATGAAGGCGCTGTTTGTTATACCGGCGGTTCTCCCCAGGCATTTATCCCGGAGTTCACGGGCGATGGCAAATATGAGCTTGTTGCACAGGGCTCTGGGCTTTTCCTGCGTGCCGATGACCAGGGACAATTGCTGTTAGCTGAATATGACCAGAGTCCTAATGAGCAGTTCTTCTTGTCCCCGGCTCCGGCTCAAGGTAAGTCATATATGCAGCCTTATTCTGAAGTTATATTTACGCTAAGAATTTACTAGAGTAATTCACGACATATCTGTTTTACGAAAAAAGAAAAGCAATTGGCTTTGTGGATTGCTACGCGGTGTTGTATACGATCATGTCAAATAGAATTCTGTTCCCACTCTGTGGACGTTCCAATTGTTGCTACGCGTAACACATTACGCCTACGAGCTCTGAAATTCTACCATGGCATTATTAGAAGGGGTAGTGGCATCCAAGCCGCTTATATTGATAACAATCAATTCCAATATTCTAGGTTGCGGAATTGAGAAACTCCCATATCCATTGCCCTTTCGCCTGCTCAAAAACATACGATATTCACAATCTAAGCTAAAGGGAGTACGACATAAATGAAGTGGTTGGCCTTTGCATTCGCATCACAATCTGGGGAAAACCCTATAAGTCTGGGCGAAAACCCAAATCAAGGCACCCAGCTATAGAACAGAATCGGAGTCCCATCTTGCTCATAAACCTTTGCCAAATGGCGCAACCTTTTTTCTCCAAATCTACCAGCATTTCTTGGGTCCGAGAATGAAGATTAGTAAAGATACAGCAGTTGAGATTTTGTCCTCATACCGTGTTCTTCAAAGACCAAGGCTTGCTAACTATTAATGTGATTAGTTCTCTGAAATTGGATGTTTCTGATATCGAGAGAGGTTTGCTGACCAGTTTGCTGATCCCAGGCTTTTGGATCTTGTACTTTGAAACTGATTCTTCTGCGTCGCCGATATTACCTACCAACTATAAGTGGTAATGGCATCAGTCTGATAATTCAAAAGTCTGCACAGTCACACGAGAGGTGCTTGCTCACATTCTAAGGATAGAAGTTATCAGTTCTGCGTCCCCGTACAAATTCCTAGATCCGAAGTTTCTCACCTCCTATGAATTAAATGCTTGTAAGCCTCACGATCGAGTAGCAAGCAAAGTTTGTGTCCTTTGATAACTCACGACCTAGGAACATTAGCTTTGGATGTATTAAGAATCATGAGGGCTCATACTTGCTACAATTTCGGATCACTTGTCAGCTCTGCCTACCAGCAGTATGGCTTCGATAATCGAGGAGATAACTCACTTCCTAGAAGAGAAGCCGTGGTCAGTGATATTCCAATAATCTAGCGAGTAATGTGAGACTCACGCTCTGGAATTGCCGTAATTGTTAGATTGTTGCCGAATTAAAAGTCTCCGCTAGCACTCACCAACTGGCGAATCGAAGTGTCAGTCAAACTTGCACCAGGGAAAGCCAATAATAAACGCGAACTTACTCTCTGTTTCAACCATGGATTAGTTTTGGTCGCGATTAATTCAGTATATTTTCTCGGCCATGTCACTCACATCCTATAATAGAACCGATGTGTTAGCCGACTCTCCTAAGAAATAGTGTATTGAACTCAAGGTCATTACTTACTAACTGTACAGATCATCTCCGTTAGTTTCTCATTCAATCGAAATCCTCGTGAATGAAGCAGATAGCTACTCACAATCTATATTTCACAGCGCTGTCAGTTTTCATCCAAGAAATGTTCAGTTATTTAGTCAACTCACACTCTTTTGACGGTCACCCTTGTAAGCTTTTGATCGAGCAGCATTATTTTCCTGTATCTCTGACCTCACTCACATTCTAGATTGAATATCATATTAGTAACGTCTTCAGAGTTAAATGGCCTTGCCTTGAGTGGCTGGGAACTGAAAGTACTTACTATCTGTAGAAGTCAAACATGTTAGCCCTCGATCCCAGTGTGCTAGGCTGAAACAGATAACTTACCGACTATTACTCATGAAGTGATGTAAGCCTCTACCCAATCAGATCCCTTTTCTTTTTGCCAGGGACTTACAGGCTGTGGCCCAGCTTTATCAGTCTCGGTTCTGATGGTTGAAAAGATCTGGAATCAAGTGTACTCACAACCTAGGTGGTCCAGCTATGTTAGAATCCGGTCGAGTATAGCGGGATTTTAGAGAGAGAGAAGGTACTCACGAGCTTTTAGTTTGTTAGCCTTGTGTCATCATGTTATTATCAATAATCTTACCGGGCGTTTAAAGACTGTTGTTTCAATCCTATCGCTCTTGATAATCGGGGCTGCAAGGGTGAAACCAAAAAGCAGCATAAGCAAGAAAAAGATGGGCTGCATATCTGTTGCTTCTCGGATACCTATCGGATACCTAAAATTGTTAGAGGGAAAAATATCTGATGCGTTAGAGTCAATAAGTCGTGAGAAAAATATCGATTGATGACAACAAGGCAGACCGGAAAGGGCTCTGTTCTTCCTTAAATAATCCAACTCAATCGTTGTCAACACATAAACAGTCAATATTTAGCCCCTGCTGGTGGCTTATTTTCATCTAGGTGATCGGCCAATAGAACATTTCGATTCAAGCCTACAATGATATTACGCAGGTTTGGGCTTACATATTTGAGTGTCACCTAGGAAGTTCTGGCGGTTAGAACCTAGAGCCGCCTTACTAAGAATCTGGGGACCAAGAATTCTTCGGAGAACCGCTCGAGCCTTTGTTTATGTGTTTAAGGTTAAAGAGACAGACATTCCATCGGTAAGCAAGTCCCCTCAACGGTATACATTTATACATTTTTTGGCTTATTGATCATACTTTGGCTATATACTCTGGAGATAAAAAGCGATTCGCTTTGTCGCTACAGCTTTTCTTTCGTTACTTTAGTCCAGGTTCTTGGTGTCTCATGCCTGCAGACATTTAACTGTGGTCCTACTTGAGTCTTTGTGTAGCTCGCGTAGGATAGTGCAAGCGCAACACCATTAGCAACGTTTTGATGCAGGTAACTACAGTTTCTGTAGTAGTTAATATCTCATATATAGCTTAATAGATGATGATGAATAACAACATAAAATATTTCTCGTAGATCGAAAAGATTTTGACCAGACGCAGAGTAGTAGGCCACACCCACAGCAAGATGTATGTGTTGGCACCTCGTGGTGACCGGTCTGCCATCACGTTCGAATATACGGGTCGCATTGAATATATAAGATATGAAAACACATAGAAGAGCTATAATCTGAAATACTGGCAAATTTAATCCCTATTTTCGTCAGAAGGTAACATTGTTGGCTCTAATAGCAATGATGATAGTCTCGTGCTTTGTGGGTTGCTGCAGTACAAGAACACAATTGGAGATCACCGAATATCAACAGCCAATCAGCAAGTCCAGTGATTGATGTTCCAGCATCATTGGTCTAGTGGTAGAATTCGTCGTTGCCATC
>ERZ1673737.3966-NODE-3966-length-10786-cov-4.304725_pt1 | contig 10786 bp, 10 predicted proteins | sample MGYA00580211_ERZ1673737 | MGnify/ENA primary metagenome ERZ1673737 (study PRJEB41218, sample SAMN15661789) | gut metagenome | host: Homo sapiens | place: Canada: London | collected 2015-08-20/2019-03-30 | study: EMG produced TPA metagenomics assembly of... | reverse complement strand
GACTTTTATACAATAACGTTATTACCTAAAGGTTTCTACCCACTTAAACCTTCCCCACTAAAACGCACTATATCCTAATACATCTCTATAAGTTACACGTTATATATTATTACTTTCATGTCCAATTTCTACGAGGATATAAAAGGATTCGATTAAAATAGCCTTTATTATTATAAATTACAAACAATCGAAGGGTTATTCGCCATAATAAAATGCTTGTCAAACCTTTGTAAAAGCATTGAAATAGGGGCGAATAAGAATTGATTATATAAGGCAGGATTTCAGGACCCGTCATTAGTCATATTTTCATGGGGTCCCGTTGAACTTTTTATGAGAGCAACTGTGACCTGGTCACCACACCCAACTGACTACCTGACCTGCTTTCTGACTTTTTATGGGTCCCGCTGAGCTGGGTGTCCCCTATATTCTGTAATACGGCTAGACCGCCTAATTGCTTAGATAATAGCCAGATTTTTTTCATGAAAACCATGGTTCAAGGGTCAACCCTAGATTATTACGTTACTTACTAAAGCAAAAATCTCACTAACGTTACTATATAGGCCTATATCCGATATATCTTTAAGAATAACTCAAATTCCCTATTTAGGACTAGTGTATACCCACGGGACTTTAACCTCTGACATAGCGATGCTATGACTTAAAACAAGCTAAGTACTTAAGTGTGTCATACACTTCCAACCCACATTTCTAATCAGGTAGCCTTAGGGAATGTCCATCTAGTATTGTCCCTTCAATAGGCACATTAATGATGCTAAACCATAATAGTCAGCTGGCAGCCTGTGCTAAGCCTAAATAAGTATTCCCGCCGAAAAATGATGGGGCATCATCCGAATGCACAACAACCACTAAGAATCCCGCTATTCTGATATTGCTAGTTTGAGAGTTCACAAGGAATCTTATATATAGGCTTGCCAGACTGCTGGTAGATTAAGGGAATTGAAGGTAATCTGCTCTGAAATATTAACAAAGACCAAATAGGCTTCGAAATGGTTTTTGGAACCTTGCACACATTTCCTGTACGTACAATTGCGAATCATTGCAATGTGTTACCCATTACTGACAATTCATTTCCTTTTAGGGCGATCAATGTCGAACGATAGCCATCAAGGCCGTCGCCAAGCATAATGGTCTCGACCTCGACATTCGCGAGATGCCCAGGACTCCCGACCATTTGAGTATTAGCAAACTCGGCAAGGTTCCTGCCTTCGAAGGTGCGGATGGCTTCAAGCTCTTTGAATGCATGGCGATTGCTCTCTATGGTTAGTCTGTCTCATCTTGTTTGTGCTGTCCAAAGCTGATGTCAACACTTCCTCAGTCACTTCTCAAAATGAACAGACAACTCTTGTCGGAGGGAACAAGAAGGAATACGCCGAGATCATTAAGTGGATGTCTTTCTTCAATACAGAGATAGTCATTCTTATGACTCAAATGTTACTGCCCCAGCTTGGTATAATTCCCTACGACAAAGACCAGGTAGAGCTGTTCACCAAAATGACCCAGAGATCCGTCGATGTGGTCGAGGAGTATTTGCAAGACCGCAAATTCCTAGTTGGTGAACAGCTATCACTTGCCGATCTGTTTTGTGCCGGAAACATCTCTCTCGGCTTCCAATTTTTCTACGGCAAAGCTTGGAGGCAACAGAATCCCAATGTGTCCCGTTGGTACGAGATGGTTTGCCATCAGCCAATTTATGATGCTGTGACCGAGAAGTTTCAGCTTCTGGATGAGCCCAAATTGACCAACAATCCGCCTGAAAAGAAGCCTGAGATACCACAGCCAACGCCTGAGACCGCCCCCGGGAATGTTGATGCTGTTGCTATTGAAGCTACCCAAACCTAAGCACCCTATGGCGGATTCTCCCAAATTTATATTCAATATCAAAGGAAACAATACAATGCCATGGAATCCGACAGATTCCTTAGGTCACTGACTGCTCCTAAAGGATTGCATAAGACGTATTTTACCAGTAGACCAACAGGCCGTAATGAAAATCGGAACATCCGATTATTATATATAGACTAGGGCCTAAACTGCTTTTGGGGTCACAAGCATAAATGACTTCGGTCCCGCCGGAGGCTAGGTCTTCGGCAATTAAATGCAAGGACCGATACAGGCCAGCTAAGGGGAGAAGTGTATCAAGATCACCGAGATTGCAGCTCCGGAGATCTGGCAATGAAAGCGGAGGAAACTTTGTATTACCTATTGTATTACCTATTTGTAAAATGATGCAAGATTCAAGATGGATGGCTGCCCTTCGTTTCTCAAGCTTTGGATCCAGTAAGCATAAGACAGATCGCACAGCTTTTATCTCAAAACTAGATGCGTGGAGAGTTTTAATTCCTTTCACCATGGACTTCAGACTCGCACTAGTCATAACTGTCCTTTCAGCACCAGTATGTGTCGCCTTGTACATACAGATTCGCTCGTCCCTTGAGGACATACAACAAACGCCCGAAGAGCTTACCTTTACTCCTGCGAGAGCTGAACCGGCGGCGCAAGAGGGACAAATATTCTCCAAATCAGTTTACCCGATTGACGCCTTCCCAGGAAGCAGGCAGTTTAAGACTGTATACGGAACGATCCATGTGTTCGAATGGGGTCCTGAAGATGGGGAGAAGGTCTTGCTCGTGCACGGCCTAGGTACACCCTGTATAGCACTTGGCGACATGGCGAAAGAGTTGGTTAGAAAAGGCTACAGGGTTATGATATATGGTAAGTTTTCTCTGTGCTTGGTGTAGTGAATGACGGCAGTTTCGTCAGTGGGATAATTCTAGCTGACATACTACTTGTAGATCTGTTTGGTCGAGGCTATTCCGATGCACCAAATGACTTAGTTTTTGATGCAAGACTCTACACCACACAAATTTTGCTTGTGCTCTGTTCCTCCCCGCTATCCTGGACTGGAACCTCGGCCTTCCACATCATCGGCTTTTCCCTCGGTGGCTCGATCGCCGTGGCTTTCGCCGCCTACCATGCGACTATGCTTCGCTCCATAACCCTGGTTTGCCCAGGAGGACTCATCCGCACGTCGCACATGAGGCCTCTGGACCGAGTACTATACTCATCTGCTATGATTATACCGGAGTGGCTACGCCTCAAACTCTTTCGTGCCAGTTTGGAGCCCAGGAATGGTGCTGCTTCTGCTGATGTTCCTGGAGAAAAAGAGGACGAGGACGACTTGGCATTTGATGATGTGCCTATCGCGGAAGATCGGCCCCATGTCACTGTTGGAGATGTGATTCGATGGCAGTTAGGAGCCAATGCTGGCTTTGTGCGGTCCTACCTGAGTACGCTCCGCAGTGCTCTAGTCTATAGACGACATGACAGAACGTGGAGAATTCTGGCCGACGAGCTTGCCAGAAGAAGAACTGCAGATGCTATACCGGGATTGACGGGCGGAAAGGTCTGCCTTATAGTGGCCGAGAGAGACGTCATTGTTGTGGGAGATGAATGTGCCACTGACGCGGGTGAGATACTTGGGACAGAAGCCGTGGAGACTCACGTCCTGGGCGGAGGGCACGAGATTGCCATCTCGAGAGCGAGAGATGTGAACTCAATAGCCATGGAATTCTGGAATAGACTATGATATAAATATGATGATAGACATAGAATCTAAGTTACTCTCAAGTCCCGTCTTTCTGCCGTGTTCCGGTCGAAAGGTCATTCTTTATAACAAGATTCTCTGCGGACATCTTATGCTAATTAACAGTGACTATGGTACAGAGTAGGCGAAACATGTATTTATTGGTTAACCCACGCTCACATTGGTTGAATTTAAATATGCTTGAGACAAAGTTTCGCGTTGCAAAAGTCGTATTTCTGGTGTTGATTCATCTAATATCGAAGCGATGTATATCATTGTAAATTCAAATGCCCGGCTGCCTCCTCAACTATCTTGGTTCGATATGCGTCTCGAGCCTCAAGCTTGCAACCGAACTTCAATGGTCTCGGGGCTGGAACTGGTTCATACTGTAATGTCTCCCGAAGCTCGTTACCGTCCTCATCCGTTGGCCATCCAATATTCAGCGTCCATCCCAGCTTTGCAAACATGATGACTAATGTTCTCTCTGCAAAGTCAACACCTGGGCATGCCCGCCTACCATAACCGAATGCTGGAAAGCCTTGACAATTCGGATACGTGGTTAGGGGTTCCTTGTAGGTCGGGTAACTAGGCTCAAGCCAGCGGGCAGGATTGAAAGTTTTGCCATCTGGATAGGTATCTTTGTCCATGAGGATAGACCTGGTAGGTGTTAATAACAGATTGTTGCAAATGTCCTCGAGTGAGTGTGGGCAACCACTTACGCGAATATTGCGTTGAAAACGGTTCCTTTCTCAAAGAAGTAGCCATCGTAGATGTCGTCCTCTTGCAAGCAATGACCAATGCCCAATTCTGCGACAATACTTCTGTATCGGACGGTCTCTTTCACAATAGCTCTCACAGTGGGCAAATTGGGAATGTCTGTATAACTCGGCATTCGATCCTTGCCAACGACCTTGTCAACCTCCTCTTGGAGCTTCTTCTGCCACTCAGGGAACTCCATCATCAGGAATAAGAAGGTAAGTAGGTTGTTATGGGGAGAGCGAGTTCCACCGTCAATCATGGCCTGGAAAGTATGAACCGACTCTTCGTCGGTGACGCTATACTCATTTCGGTTGAGAAGAATGCGCTTATAGATGGACTCTGTCGCTGAGCCATCCTTGACAAGCTTCTCAATCTTGCTTCTGAAAGCCCACATCTCGCTTACATACCCTTTCCTAAGCCTTTCCATAGTTCTCAAGCTTGGCATAAGCCACATCGGCATCTTCCTTAGCAACGGGAATACATTGGAAGGGAAGCAGTCAGGGCGGAATGAGTTCATGAGTTCAGCGGTGAATGTTTCATTGTGGTCGATAAAAGGGTCAGATGGACTGCGGACTGAGAAGCCGAGCAACGAGGACGTCAACACAGAGTAGGAGTATCGCAAGAACTCTCCATGAAACGAGTCCGGTGATTGTAGGAGTGCGTTCAAGGTGAAAGTTGCTTCATCGTCCATAAGGCTCTGGTATTTATTGATGGAGGTGATGTTGATAGCGCTTTGTATCATGCTTCTTTGGCGACGCCATCCATCTGTAACCTGTCAATACTTTCCTCACAATCTCAAAGCAGGGTAAAAGATCCTGTTCTCGTCGTGACTGGGGCATGCTGCTTACCGTCTTTAGGCCTGAAACCAGGATTCTGTTTCATGGAAATATATTCCACAGCATGGGGGGCTCCACGATCGGAATACTTCGTTCCCCGCTTAACAAATAACTCTCTTGCATCCTTCTCTTCAGTAAGAATTACTTGCTTGTCGCCCATGGCGCTGAACTGAGTTATGGAGCCATGTTGCTCTGCCCACTTTTTAAAGATGCCGATAATACCATTAACATCGACGGCAGCTAGTGTCGGCGCGCTTCCAAGAAAGGGCCAACCTTTTTTATTGTTAGCCAGTGATTGACACCAGTACAAGAATTGAAGATTTGAGTTGACTTCATATATACCTTTTGGCCCGGGCGGCACCTTGGCGCCCTTTTTACGTTGATGGTTTGACAGGACCCCAGCAACATACTGCAGAACAAATGCCACTAAGCCGAGCCACAACAAGTGGTACAAGGAAGTCATTGTCACGTTTGTCTGTTCCCGTTATTTTCCAATAAGATGCCGCAAAGTCGTTCTTCGTGCTTTGCTCGTCGAGTTCAGAAGGTTATCATGAAAACCGTCCTTGGCAGATCGTGGATAACCAGGCTGACCAGCGCCGTGGCTCGGACTTCATCATGCAATAGATGGCTGAATGCAACGGATTCTCTATGCGTTGCCCCACATGAAAGCGAAGAAATTGTCCATTTCTCGCTGCAGTCGCGAATCACTAGGCGCGGGACCTGACCATTTCGGCATATGCATCAGATTCGGCACTTTTCCCATATACGGCAATTACACCGTTCGGCCCGGCGATGCAGACATGTACCAAGTTCGCATTTCGGTAGAAGATAATGTTCTAATGCCTAAATGTAATCCACTGAGAATTGGGGCAACAAAGCAGCAATAATTCACCCGACGTTGCTTGCTCATGTACAAAATCGGCCCTATCGGGATTAACGTGTAACTTAACTAGACTTATGCACCTTGCATCTCCCTTGTATGTTTTAATTTGACCAGGAAAGAGATCATTCCACACCAACAGAAGGGTCATCAAGAGGAAAGATCCAAAATGAATAATTTCATGCGAATGACCAAGAACCTCGGGCACAAGCCCGAGCTGCTACGCTTGGTTGCGCTGGATGCCACTTATGATGACGCATTGGGGGGTAGGCTTGTGGTGGCTCCCATTGACATGAACAAGCCGGGCAAGAAGATTTTGGACTCTGGTACCGCTGATGGTAAGCTGCTTACTTCTGACTTACTCTTTTTATGGCGTTGACACCAGTTTAAAAGGCACCTGGCTTCGCGGTGTACGTAGCAAGCAATCAGCCCAGCATGAATACTATGGTAGCGATGTTGAAGGCGAGCTGTTCCCAGAGAATGCAGATGGCATCACCTACTTCGCCCATTCCTTCAAGAACCCATGGCCCCAGCAGTACTTGGGCGTTTTCGACCTTGTCCACATCCGAGGCAGCATGGCGGGCTCCGCTCCCGAGGGACCAGCCCCTGTGATCAAGAACCTTGTTCCCCTGCTCAAGCCCAGCGGCTGGGTTCAGCTCATGGAAATGAATGGCTTCAGCCCGCCAAAGAATGGCCCTGCCATGACGGACTTTGCCAAGATGGCCTCTGAGATGTTTACCGGTATTGGTGTCGGTGACTTTGCCAACAACAACAAGACCATGTTGGAAGAGGCCGGCTTCAAGAACGTACAGGAGAAGCGTGTCATCGTCAACTTGGGCAAGAAAGCGAAGACAGAGCTTCACGAAATCAGTATCCATGGGGTCACCGGACCCATTGTGCCATTGACTAGCGTGGCCAGGACCGTGCCATCTTCGTTTACCGACGAGCAGCTTGATGCGCTTCCGGCACGTGTCAAGGAAGAGCTGGAGAGCGAAGGCGGTCAAGTTGAGATGATTATTGCCTTTGGCCAGAAGCCTTGAGAATTTGCCAGTGGCCTCAGACTACCCCTGTAAGCATGAATATTTTGTTGTGCAACAAATACCTAGAAAGAATGTTAAACCGTGGACTCAAACCCCTGCCCAGGTGGAGGGCTTCATGTGATCAATGACTAATCACATGCCTGTATCACCTAGTAACACACTGGTAACTTACCCGTAATTTGTACTTTGCGTCTGAGACATCAATGTATCCACAAACACGCCCGTACTAATGCACTTCAACAACTCCTAACAAAACTCTGTTGACGCCATTATGCGTCAAGCAAATTCTTTGTACCTGCCGGTCGTTTAATATCAAGTAACGTGCCGTTACGTGAGGAGTTACGCCTCGTTTATGACATGTTCATGGCAATTGGACGTTTCAGATGTTGATCATAAAGAATTTGATAACTAGACGTGAACCAAGAACACCTAAGCGCCGTTTGTATCCCATAACAATCTTCCTGTCTACTCTGCCTGATAACCCCTTTGCAACAGAGGTGCTCGAATCACACCCCTAGAGGCCAACATGAAGGACCCCAAAACCTCGTTCAACCCCTTTTGAATAGATGTAGCTACCCATTCTTTCAGAGGTAAAACCTGCAGTGGCCGCCCTTCCAATTCCTCGACATACTTTTGCAAGTCTCCGACAGGGATAACGCGCCCGCCACTTTGGTGGACATAGACAAGATCACCACAACGGCTTTGGTTGCCATTGACAATACAGTCAGAAATGTTCCTTGAAACAGTCTCAATGTTGATAAAGTCAAAGAAGCCAGTGGACCCGGTGAGATCAGGTACAGCCCCTAACTCCCTGGAGAACTTGAGCAGACTATGCGCAATATCTAACTCGGAAACATTGTCGCCGGTGATGCTGCTGGGGCGGTGGATCCAGACCTGCCCTTCGAAGCGTCTTTGAACCTTTTCGAGGAAAACCTCGCTTGCCCATTTGGATGCCACGTATCCGTCAGACCCATCGCTTGGAGGGTAAAAGGCGGCGAGTGATGCCTCGGGCTGCTCGTCGGCGCCACTTAGGCGCGCTACACCTCCAGTGGAAATGTAATGAATCGGGATACCATAGCTCACAGCCAGCCGTGCCAGGTCGATTGTCGACAAAACGTTGGCAGCTCGAAGACTGCGATAGTTCTTCATGTGCGACACTTCAGCGCCATTGTGAACGATGACATCGATACTCTTGAATAGATCCGAGGATCCGGACTCGCTCATGCCCAAATTGGGAAGTGCAAGATCACCAGAGTGACGAATAATCTTGGGTGATTCCACGCTCAATTGTCGGGGTACACCGTCCATGCTGGGGCGAATGGCCACACAGTGAACTTGCGCGACACTGGGTAGTTTCACCAGTTGACGTAAAATGCCTCCTCCCAAGAAGCCTGTGGCGCCAGTGAGAAGAACAGAAATGCCTTTCGAACTACCGTTCGACGATTCATGACCGTTTACTCCGTTGGTAGCGCTCGGTGGTGTGAATGTTATCTGGTCCAAGGCTGTCTCTTCGTTCCAGTTGATCTGCGCCAACAAAGAAGTACCGTCGAGTCGTGCAGCGAGAAGCTCAAGCGTACTGGCTTGGAAAATTTCAGGGACCGTGAGCTCAACTCCAAAGGTTTGAGAGATCTCAGCCTTCAGAGGCAAGAGTAGCAGGGAATTACCGCCAACAGAGAAGAAGTCAGAGTTACGACGGATTTGAATGGATGAAGTTATGTCACCCAGGACACTTTTCCAAACTTCTCGCAATCGCGCCTCGGTTGATGTAAGCTGCTCGTCCGCATCTTGATCAAAGGAAATTTCGGGTACAGGCAATGAAGCCAGCTTCTTAGTGTCAAGCTTGCCGCGCTCAGTCACTGGGAGAATATCCAAATGGACGGTGATTGCTGGACGCATGTATGCAGGAGCAGGGAGTTCCTGATTGAGTTGACGGAGATATGTGTGCTTGTCCTGAACATTGCTGGTACGGGAGAAGACGACGTAGGCAATGAGATATTGGTTTGGGAGGTCGTTTGACTTCAGCAGAACAGCTGCATCCGCAAGGACGCCTCGAGATGTTTGGACAAGAGCTTTGGCGACCTCGCCAAGTTGCACTCGATGACCTCTAATCTTGACCTGATCGTCTCCATCCACGCGACCAGAGATCACAATAGAGCCATCGGAAAGCATCCGACCTTTATCACCGGTGAGATAAATAAAATCTGACCCAGAAACGCCGCCCAGAGAGGCTGAAGGCTTGAATTTAGCTTGGGTCAGCTGAGGGAGGTTTAAGTAACCACTGGCAACACCAGGCCCAGCAATCGCGACCTCACCAGGCCAACCAAGAGGAACAGGTTTACAATAATGATCCACGATGTAGGCCCCGTAATTGGCAATAGCCTTTCCGATCGGGATGCTACTTTCGGTTGAGTTGGTCTGTTCCAAGGACACTTCGCTCAAGGAAGAGCAGATGGACGCCTCAGTCGGACCATACGCGTTGATGACCTTCAAGTCGGGTCGGTTGAGCGCGCGGAACTGATCCGAGAGGTGAACTGTGAAAGCCTCGCCAGCCACCATCGCAATGCGCCACGAAGAACAGTTGTGAAGTTGATCGTAACCATACTTTAACAAAGCCTGCATTTCCGAGACAATGAGGGTGGTACAAGTGACATTTTCATCACTCATCACAGTGGCGAGTTTTGCAGGATCATCTCTATTATCAGCCATGATCACGGTACCGCCATTGGCAAGCGCAATGAATATCTGGAAGACTGCAGCATCGAATCCTTGTCCACTTTGCTGGAGGACAACCTCCCGCCCAAGTGGCACCCTCTCCGAAACACCGAGGATAGGTGTTCGGATGTTAGCATTGGTCAATGGAATCCCTTTTGGCTTGCCAGTGGAACCACTAGTGTAAAGGATCATTGCAAGACTCTCTGGGGCTGAGACGTCTTCAGTCTTTCTCACAGTCTTCTGGGGGACAGCATTGAGAGTCACGCGCTTGATTTTGAAAGAGTTCCTGAGAAGCGTCTTGCTGCGTTGGGCGGTTGTGGTGTGATAAAGCACAATTCCCGGTTGAGATTCTTGCAAGATATCAGTGAGTAGTGCATCTGAGCTCCTCGTATCAAGCGGCACATATGCAGCTCCAATGCGAAGAATGGCGAGAATCGTGGCAATCGTGTCTACCCCGGGCTCAAGTAGCACACCGATCAGATTGAAAGGCTCCGCGCCAGCATTCATTAGCGCTGCTGCAATAGCGTTGGATCTTTCTGAGAGCTGCAAGTATGTCTTTGTGTTGCCGCTAGTATCCTTCACGGCAACAGCGTGAGGGTCCTTGCCTACCCAGGTGTTGATGATCTTTGAAAGTGTGCCAGAAGAAGGACCTGCAAGATCCAATCTCGGGCCGGTACCGAGTTTGATTGCCTCGTGCTCCAATGCCGCATTGGAAATGGACACAGAGCCAACCAGACGGTCTGTGTTCTCTGCCAATACCTCGAGCATTTGCGTGTACATGGTGGCAAGGAGTTGAGCACCCTCTTGATCGTACATGTAATCCTGAAGATGGAGTGTAATCATGGCCGTTCCATCATCTAGCTCATCCACAGTCACCACAAGGTCGAACGGGTTCTTGGCGTCAACATAGTCCAAGAATGTCATCTCAACTCCTTGTAGCGGAGAGGTGCGGCCA
>ERZ1673737.3965-NODE-3965-length-10788-cov-4.572067_pt1 | contig 10788 bp, 8 predicted proteins | sample MGYA00580211_ERZ1673737 | MGnify/ENA primary metagenome ERZ1673737 (study PRJEB41218, sample SAMN15661789) | gut metagenome | host: Homo sapiens | place: Canada: London | collected 2015-08-20/2019-03-30 | study: EMG produced TPA metagenomics assembly of... | reverse complement strand
AATTGCATCTTCGGCTGGTTCGTCACAAACACAACACACTGCCACGTTGAATCCTGGCTGCGTGTTTTTCTTCAGGATAAGATCCGGATGGTTTGCGACTTGGCGCATCTGCATGATCAAGCCGAAGATGTTGGCATAGTTGTTCAGCATGACACCACGGCTGACATATGTATCAAACTCCCGAGTGGAATTGGTCATGATGCTGCGTGAAAAATCGTGTTCAATCTCGCCAAAAAATTCATTGTGCAACGTAATTCTGCGAAGACAGGAATGTCAGCAGAGGAATTCTAATGTGGTGCTGAAGCGTGACTCACCGTTTAGGAGGAAGTTCCATCGAGGACGTATGGTCTTGCTTCATTCGTCGTAGCATGATGTGGTCTGTGATGAGACGAAGCTTTTGTAGTCCGGCTTTTCGTTCTACCTGTGTTCGTCCCTCGGTAACTAGAACAGTTAGACTTGTAAGAATACCATTAGTGAGGGATGTCTTACTTGGACCGAGGATTTCCTTGTTGAAGATTGAAATATGGTTGAAGCCCCTGTAAAAGTCAGAATAAAGAATCGAGAACGAATTTTGAGGAACCATACGTGTGAGAGCATTTTGTACAGCGACCCGATTTATCGGCAGTCCACTGTAGCTGCTCGCAATCGCATTGCTTGCAAAAGTAACAAGCAAATGGCCGGACTTGCAGGAAGCGTAAGAGGGAAAAGAACTCCCCGATCCGATTCTGCACAGGTGTGCCGGAAAGACACCACTTGTAGTTAGCTTGCAAGGCAAAGCATGCCTTAGCAACACCTGTAGTGCGTTGCTAAATAGGTCAGCGTGATATGAGAACGACTACTTAGGACAACATACTTTAATACTGTGTGCCTCGTCAAGGATGAGGCGGTGGTAGTGAATAGAATGGATAACGCCTGATTAATAAAGTTAGCATGTACTCAGACGTGACATGTTGCGACACCTACTATCTGCTTTGACCATTGTCTCACCGCGAGTGAAGCCCTTCTCCTGCTTTCGGTGGATAGATTCCAAACTTGAGTCTAGTTGAAATGGTTAGCTCAAGTTCCATCATGATTCAAACGCACGAAAACACGAACAGGATATCATGATAACATTGTATTTTCGAAGGTCATCTGGCGTCATTTTCTTGACCTTTGGGTCCGAATTATGGTAAACTAGGACTTTCAATTTGCCATCCGTGTATTCCTATTGGCTTTATTAGTTCAAGTCCACGAGTGATTCTAAAACAGCAAGACAAACCTGAATCTCAGATACCCACTGCATCAAAGCAACTGGAGGTACAAGGACTAGTGTAGGGTCGCGCTGGGGGAAATCAGACATGATGAGTGATACGGCTTGGATGGTCTTTCCCATGCCCATCTCATCACCAAGCAAGCCGCCGCGATATTCAGTCTGCTCCTGTTGCATCATCCAGTTCAACCCCTGGAGTTGGAATGGCTTCAACTTTCGAGTAATGGAGGCTGGCTGCTTAGCTTCCTCTGGCGCGATGATAGGCCGGGATTTTAGATCATCCCACATGGTGATTATTGTTGGATGTTTCTTCTCGAGTTTCTTCCGGTCGGCCGCCACACGACGGGCCTTTCGCTGCTCCTCCCAAGTTGGGGAAAGATCCTCGTCGGAATCAACTAATTGGTCGCCGTCTTCATCGGAAGGATCCTGGTCAGCAAAGAAGGGATCGCTGAGATCACGTTCTGTAGCACCATTGACCACTTCCTCGAAAGGATTCTCAGGAGCATAATTAGGGTCGGCGAGATTATATTCCGATGGACCTGCATGGATTCCCCGGAGTAAACCCGGTGGCTCGGGACTTAATGGAGAGAAGGACACAGTCCTATCACCCAGTGCCGACTCGTCGTCCTCCGCCACGCAGTCTTCATCAGAGGATAGTTGACCTTGGCCGATAGGAGCCCAGTAATATTTCTGTCTCTTTTGGGGTTGATCATATTCCTCCATCTGGAGTTTATGTGCCAGAGCAGCATCAGAGGCCTCGCGGCCATCATCTTCATCCCGGGTAGCTGTAGATCGCTTGGTCCCTCTTTTAAGAAGCCCCAAGGACAATGTGCTTGACCGGAGTTGGTTTGCACGATCAGAAGCATTGATACGCGCTGGAAGCTTGGCGCCGGTGGCTTCGACACTAGTAGCTGGTGTATTGTATCCTGTGGACGATTTCTCAGATGAGCTCCGGGAATTCGATTCACTGGGTAAATCATTGTTCGACGCTGGCACCACCACTGCAATATTGCCTGGGACAGACGTTTCTGGGGCCATCGAATCTGAACGATCGACGTAATCTGTCTCGTCCGCTTCGGAATCTTGGATAACGCGCTGAGATCGAGATCGAGGAAGAGATGATCCACCCACTCGCAGGGTCTGTGATCGACGGAGGGGCGATGAATTCCTCAATGACGTTTCGCTGAAATGTGAATCATCCTCGGAATCGGGGATGGTAGTTCTGGGCCGCAGACTGCGTCTCATGATCGTGGGACAAAAATGAAGCGTGGAGAAACGACGAAGTGAAGGTTCAATGCCGGTCGTGAGCGAGATACTGAGCGAGAGGAATTTGTTAGCCTGCACCCATATACACAATGTAAAGTAATGATGTACTTGGCAAAGTAGCAGGACCGGGAGTTCAGGAGTCTGGAAGTGAGTATGAAAGAGTAGTTGCAATCCAAAGGAGCAGAAAAAGAGCAGATTCAATGGAGAGTGTGAGGAAAGAGAGAGGGAAGGGAAAGAGGATGAATGTAAAAGGGAGAAGTGATCGATCGATCCAGCGCCGGTGCCTGAACCAGAATTTTCTTCGCGGGCGAATCCGATCCAACTTCCCAAGGTTTCCAAGGTTTGAGATTCAGAGATTTAGACATTCACAGATTCACAGATTCAAAGACTTCACCTTCAACCTTCAACCTTCAACCTTTCACCTTTCACCTTTCACCTCGACTCTTCAACTCCGCACTCTTATCTGATAAGAGCGCGTTAAGTGAAACGCGAAATCGCCACGAGTCCAGTGACTTCCGAATAATCAAGATGTATTCCCTCCCCCCTTTTCTATCGCTTCGTATTATTATCTAACATTATTCAGGGCCCAAAGACGACAGGCACGGAATATTCGGGGCCCGTATGCTTCCCTCTCCACATATATCCCCAGAGACTGACAACTGCAGGCGCTCCGCTTTGACAGACTTCCTTGCTGTATGTTGGACTCCGGTTATTGTCGAGCGCTACTGACAAGTTCCAGTCAAACAACATTTCGGCCGCGCAAATTCGAGACGATTATGACCGCCGAGCCACAGGGGCAGTACAGCAGTCTCCTGAAGTTGAAGCCGCTCATTCGCCCAATGCAGCTGAAAGTAATGGCTCTCCAGAAGCCAATTCCCCAGAAGATGTGACCAAGAAGCGCAAGCGACAACAGGCCATTGCTAGAATCAAAAACACCAAGGCTTTTGCACGCCGCAAGGCGCAACGCAATGGCGATGATGATGACGATGATTTTCTTGCCGGGCAGATGGTCGATGAGAAGCAACAACCCAAGCCAGGCCAGCTAGAAAACTGTGAAACTTGCGAGAAGCGCTTCACGGTCACTGCGTATAGCAAGACCGGTCCTAATGGAGGTCTGCTATGTGCTGATTGCTCTAGAAAGCGAAAGGGGGATGAGAAAAAGGCCCCTGCTAAGAAGCGTGGCCCTGGCATCGGTCGCCGTCAAAACCAAGCCAACTTGCTCGACGGTTTGACTCTTCATGGGACTCAGAGTCTGTTGGAAACATGCATCAAGGTATGTTCCAAGACATGGAAGAGCTATCACAATGCTAACCTGGTGCCAGAAAGTCGCTGATCATATTCACGATGTCGATGAATTCGGCGACCTGCCTCCATCATTGCTGCTTCGTCTGGGTCAGATCTTGTCCAGAAGGCGGTCTGTGACTTCTCGGACTTTGAACCTGTTCTTGCGCCCTCGTTACAAGTCCATAGACCTCTTTGACTGTGCTAGTATGTTCAAACCCCCGCGAGACAGCCAGAATCAATGCTTACATGTGTCCAGAACTTGGCACGGATGATTACCACAAGATTCTTGCCTCTATGCCTCATCTCACAAGAGTCAATCTACGTTTCACCACTCCAATGAAGGACCCCATTTTCGATTATATGATCGAGCGTGATATGCAAATCAAAGACCTTCACCTGGATGGACCAAATCTTGTGACCGATGACTGCTGGCGTCGGGTTTTCATAAAGCTCGGCCACAGGCTACAGAGTCTGAAACTCTGGAATTTGGATTCTGCCTTTGATGATGAGACTGCTATGGTCATGTGCAACAATTGTCCTAACCTTCAGCGTCTGAAATTGAAATTCCTCGCCAAAATCGGCGACAACACGCTAAAGGCAATCTCCACTCTCGAGCATCTTCAGCATTTGTCATTACATCCAATGCCAGAGACTAAGGCAGAAACTGAATCTCTTGTCCAAATCATTGCCGCAGTTGGGCCTCAGCTCAATACTTTATCTCTTGAGGAGTTTGAGCTTGTCGATGACCGTCTCCTACAGCACATCCACGAGCATTGCCATGCATTGTCCAAGCTTCGGCTTACCCAGAACGCAACCTTCACCGACCAAGGATTGACCAACCTTTTTCAAGGGTGGTCCAACCAGGCCCTTATCTATGCGGACCTTCACTCTCTCCGAGATGTGGACATGTCAAATCCTACCGGTCCTCCGGAGCCTGTTGGGCTTGCATCAAACGGGTTTATTGCCCTGATGGAGCACTCAGGCTCAAAACTTCAACACTTGAACATTGCATCCTGCCGTCACGTATCCTACAAGGCATTCGAGGAGGTGTTTGCAGAGGACAAACAGTACCCGGACCTCAAGTACCTCGATATCTCCTTCAGCACCGCGGTGGACGACTATCTTGCTCAGTGCATCTTCCGATGCTGTCCATCGCTCCAGAGATTGGTCGTTTTTGCTTGCTTCAAAATCCGTGATATCCATATCCCTAGAGGTCTTGCCGTCATTGGCACTGTGGGTGCAACCCTCAAAGTCGATGGAATCACTCAGTCTGAAACCATTTAATTGGTATCAAAGTCTGAAGAGAAAGGGTAGGCTATCATCAATCGTCCATTTCAAGAGATAATTGTGGGCTGTGACATAGCATACGTATTACGAATCGAGAAGGCTGCCGTCTTAGGAAATTGAGATGTATACACCACATTCTTCTATAGTAAATCAGATGGATAAAAGAAAAAGGGTTATGAGCAACACCCCACTTCCCCCACCCAAAAGTGACAGAGACCAACTACATGTACCTGTAGATGGAAGGACTTTAGAATCGTTCATTCAAACTGATATATCTTGAATCCAAACGCCATAGCCTGCTTAATGAAATACACAAAAATGAAAAACGAAGTATATCGTTGAGGCCATCCATCTGGCATCTTAGAATGCCATCCTCTTTCCAATCTCACTTTGCCAGCCCCGTGTCCTCTCGAACCCGTTAGACGCAGTCTGGTAGTCGAGCATGGCCTGGTAGACTTCCTCCTGGGTGTTGAGCACGAACGGCCCATACTGAACGACCTTCTGGTCTAGCGGCTGGCCAGCCACAAGGAAGATGCGAGATTCCGAGTCCACATTGTCTGGGACTGAGAGCTCGACAAAGTCACCAGTCTGGTCGAATTGGACATTGTGGAATTCCTTCACAACGCGAGTTGAGTCGCTTGAGCCAAAGACAGTCTCGCCGGCCAAGGTGTAGGCGAACGCATTCCAGCCCTGTGGCAGAGGCTGCGAAATTTTGCCACCGGGCTTGATAGAGATATCCAAGATCCAGACGGGGGTGTAGGCCAAGTCGCGCACAGAGTCAACACCGTGTGACTGACCAGAGATGACCTTGACTGTGACCCGGTCATCGTCAGGCTTGGCGATGGGGATCTCACTGGCTCGCAGATCACGGTAGCGGGGCTCGCACATCTTCAGCTTCTGGGGCAGGTCAACCCACAACTGCATACCGACGTTGGGACTGCCATCCTCATTCTCGTGGGGCATCTCGGCATGCATGATGCCGCGACCAGCAGTCATGAATTGTAGGTCACCGGGTCCAATAGTACCCTTATTGCCAGCAAAGTCTTCATGGTCCACGCCACCGGACAACAGGTAGGTGATGGTTTCCTGGCCACGGTGGGGGTGGTCTGGGAAACCGGCGCCCTTGCCGATAGTGAAGTGGTCGAGCATGAGGAACGGACTGAAATTGCGGAGCTTGGCAGTACCAATAGAGCGGCGCACACGAGCTCCTGCACCCTCTGCTTGCTCAATGGCAAGGAAAACTTGGCGAATTGCGCGAGGAACAGCCATGTCTGTGACGGGAAGGACTATGGGAGCGGGTTGTTCCAGGTTGAGAGTGGTTGTCTGAGGAACAATAGCTTCTGTCTTTGCAAGAAGCTGTAGGATAGGAAATTTTCTGTCGATCAATGTGACAATAGAGTCTTTGATAGATGGGTTATAAGCAAAGAAGACTGCTGTGATGCAAATTAGAAGAGGCAGAGGGAGTTTCATGGATGGGAGGATCTTTATACTTCAATCCAGGAAACTGAAAAGAGTAGAATGTTAAGGAAAGGATGTCAGCGTTAGTCAAATTCTCATAAATACTTCAAGCCCTGAAGGTTGGCATGTTCAATTGCTTTGCAAGACATCAGTCAGCGATCTCGCCCCAATGACTCGCGGATTTATTACAAAATGCCCCGTCAGCAACCTCTAACTAAGCAGGGGCTAGCCATATGTGGTTAGAGGATTAGGTCATCCTTTCAATCATTTCTGCTCGGGCACGCGCATCACGTGCACGTATGTCTAAGGATATGAGATGAAATAAAGATATGTATATTTATATAAATATGTTAGTATGCGGAGTAGGTATATATCTCAGTGTATTATAGAGACGATTCTGATATCCATCTCACATGTATTTATAGCCTGAATAGAAGCAACAGTGCAACTGTTGGCATTCTAAGTACCATAAGGCCAGTCCATGTGACTACATCTAATATACTATGAATATGATACTTGAATTACAAGTGTGTGAATAGAGCCAGTGTGGCTACTCAGCAAGTACACATCTTATTTTTGCGGTATGGCCAAAGGGACCACGTTATCAGATAAGGCCACGCAGCTCCTCTCACCTCTCAACACGCTATTGCGTAGACATACCTTTCTCTAATACCCTTCTCTACTCTTTGAACTTGCGAAACTCGTATGCAATAAACGGAACTTATGAAGCGCGAATCATCCCCATTTGCAAATTGAAGCTTCTTGCGCGGGGAAGCTTCGAGGCCCAATATTCGGATCCCCCGGACTCCACCAGGGCCTTTGACTATTCTCTGATCTGACCGGAAAGATGGGTCAGACCACAAGACTCTCACCATGGCTGGTGTTGGCATGCGCTGTGTCCAGTGCGTGGGCGAATAAAAAGCCGTTCAACATTAACGACGACATCCTCGCTTATCCTCAAGTACGTCAAATCGAGACCCTTTATACTGCATTTACTTGTATTCTGATACTCTACTGTAACTAGTATCAAGTGACTTTTCCCGAGGAATATGTCCTTGAAGCCCAAGCCGACGCATTGCTCCAATCGCAAGCCAGCCCCGACGCAAGACAACCTAATAATGACCAGAACAACCCTCAGCTTTACATGGGCAAGGAGCGAAACGAATTTTCCGATTTTCGTCAAGAGGAGGTAGATCTGAATCCATTCGCATATGAAGAAATGATCCTTGATGATCGACGACTTCTCTGCCAGATACCGCTTGTCACAAAAGACGACCGCAATACGACAAGAGACAAAGGTGACAGCAAAGTCGAAGAGCAGAAGGAGCTAGCTCGTGCAACAGATCGTGGTCTGGAGCTTCTACGCGAGATGGAAGGCAAATGCTTGTACTATTTCTCCGGCTGGTGGTCCTACTCCTTCTGTTACCAAAAGCAGATCAAGCAGTTCCATGCACTCCCTGTCGGTCGTGGTATCCCCCACTATCCACCGATTGAAGACACGACAACCCATTCTTTCATATTGGGAAGATTCATCGGGGGCAAGGGCGAGGAAGATCAACAACCTGGCAAAACCGATGTAGCAGAGCTTCATGCCAAGGGTGGCTCACGATACTTGGTTCAGCACCTCCGTGGTGGGACCAAATGTGATCTTACTGGACGCGAACGCAAGGTAGAGGTGCAGTTTCATTGTCACCCGCAGTCGACAGATCACATCGGGTGGATCAAGGAGCTTGCAACGTGCTCTTATCTGATGGTCATCTATACCCCTCGCCTATGTGATGATATTGCTTTCTTGCCACCGCAGCAGGATGAGGTGCATAACATCGAATGCCGCGAGATTTTGATGCCTGAAGAAGTCACTGAATGGGAAGCTATCAAGGAGTGGTACATAGTTAACCAACTGGCCGACGCAGCCGCCGATACTGACGCCGCCCAGCCTGAACTTCAAATTGTCGGGGGGATCGAGGTTGGAGGTCGAAAGCTTGTCGGTATGGAGGGCAAGCAAATTGAAAAGGGACGAGTAGCTTCTGTGGGTGAGGAACGTGTGGAGGTGGTTGCGAAACGCGAGAATGGTGAAATTCGCAAAATCTCCAAGCAAGTTCTGAAGAAGTATGATCTCGACCCGGAGAAGGTGGAAGACATGAAGAAGTTACTGGATGAGCAAGCAGATGGCAAAGATTGGACACTTGAAATCGTGGAAACCAACGGCGTGATCATGTTCCAAGGCAAACTCGCCGAGGATGAGGATTGGGACGATGATTCAGCTTCGAAGAAATCGCCTCAGGATGCGGCATCTCGAGACGAACCGCCTACAGGCCATAAATCGAAGCAAGAATCCGAGCCAGCTGAGGAGCGCAAACCGGCACGGCAGTCTGAGAAGTCTGAAGGCGAAGGCAGCGAGACATTTAAAGATGAGCTATGACAGTGTATAGTAGACCAAGTACATCTGAATATTTTCGATATTTCCAATATTTCCAATATATCCCTTGAAGTCATATTGTGTTGCCCACGCGTTGCAGATATACCCGTTAGCTTCATGGCCCAAAGACGTCAGATGCCCCAGTTGCCGGAGAACCGTGTGGGGGCGCAGTATTGAATGTTAAAAGGGGCGATATGAATCCAGAACTGGAGTCAACTGGAGTGCCTTGGAGTAAGATGGGGAAATAATCAAAGTATCAATTGATGTTCAAGTTTACAGTGAAGCGGGAAAAATAGCAGAGCATACGTAGGCAACGTGACTCTCCGTGAACTCCTACCGATCGCCCCGGCCCACCTTCCCACCCTCCCTGATCCAACCTTGGGACTCCATCTCCCTCTTCTCTTCTCCCTCAATCCCCTTAGACTTGTGTCTTTCCCCTCGCGCACTCTACCTTATCCCCCTGCTCCGCGCACAAGTGCCAAGGCTGACCGAGCAGCCGTCACTTCCCCGTTCCGTCGACTACCCTCCGATCCCCGACAATTAGCGCTGGCACGTGTAGCACACGCTGCCACTTGCAGCGGCAGGATCTTCTGACATAACACTCGCTGGTACCGTGAGATTACTCGTCATATCCACTATGGGATTCCTCGGTGTCTACTCGGCTGTCTACGATTACCAGCCACAAGGGGAGGGTGAACTCGAGATTCACGAAGGAGACCTGCTGTATATTTTGGAAAGGAACTCGGAAGATGATTGGTGGAGGGCTAAGAAAAAGGCCGAGCGGGAGGATGAGGATGAACCCGAGGGTCTAGTCCCCAACAACTATGTCGAAGAGGTGAGTCTCAGAATGGTCATGGACTGCGAGAGCACCATGCTCATCCACGGATGCACTCGCGCCTCGTGACTGGGTGCGCCATACCTGTACAAACAAGAACTGATGACTTGACTTGCATAGGCGCAACCAGTACACAGGGCCACAGCCCTTTTTGATTACACGCGACAGACAGATGAGGAAGTGTCTTTCTCTGAAGATGCCGAATTGCTGGTGTACGATATCTCGGACCCGGATTGGACATTGGTAGGAATCAACTCGGATTATGGGTTTGCGCCGTCAAATTACATAGAAATCATTGAGAATACTGCCTCTGCTGCAGCGAATGCCCCTGCTCCATCTTCTGTCCCAGCTGTGCCCGCGGCACCATCTCTCCCACAGCGACCAACGCAAGCCTCAGAAGAAGAAGTTGAGACATCGCCCGCCAGCTCCCCGATTGATGTGTCTCACAACCCCGCTGCTGCTGCGATTGCCAATATAATCCACAAACAGCATGCTCCCACGGGTGTCCCTACCGAGTCATCTAGAGATGAGCCTCCGCCACCCAGCCTTCCAGTCCGGCCATCGTACGACCAAGCAGAGGAACGCAATGGGGAGTCTCCACCCCCGGCTCTACCGCGCCGACCACCTTCGGAGCATGCAACACCACCAACGCCTCAGTATTCGCCTGAGCCCTCTCCGGCGCCACCTCGTCCTCAGCAGGCGGCGCCTCCTTCGCTTAACCGCGATGGAACTCGCGTCAAGGCTTCGCCACCTTACAATCGGGCCGGTGAGATGACACCGCGGTCTCCTTCGGGATATCACATCTATAACATCAATGAGATGGTCGAGGTAATGGGCAAGAGAAAGAAAATGCCAACAACACTGGGCATCAACATGGTTACTGGGATCATTTTCATTTCTCCCGAGGGAGATGACCGGCAACAAGAATGGAGCGCGGAAAAGCTCACTCATTACTCGATTGAAGGCAAGCATGTCTTCATTGATCTTGTT
>ERZ1673737.3962-NODE-3962-length-10791-cov-7.744411_pt1 | contig 10791 bp, 10 predicted proteins | sample MGYA00580211_ERZ1673737 | MGnify/ENA primary metagenome ERZ1673737 (study PRJEB41218, sample SAMN15661789) | gut metagenome | host: Homo sapiens | place: Canada: London | collected 2015-08-20/2019-03-30 | study: EMG produced TPA metagenomics assembly of... | reverse complement strand
TACTGGCAGGCGGGAGGTATTGATGGAGGAGATGGTTATTGCGGCCGTCAGGTATAGAGTGCCCGTATAAGAATCAGTCTGGATGTGCTGGCAGAGAACCACCTGCCGGCTCTGCCGATATCCCCGGCCGGCAGCTAATCTTTTTATACAGAGCCTGACCACCTGCCGGCAGGGATTAACCCCAAACGGGCAGTCCCAAGGACTGTCCCGCCAGTATCCTTCTGATAGAACATCATCCACTGGTTTCTATTCATCGCTTCCGTCCCTGCCCGTCCGTCTCTTCTGCGGCCTGCACCATTTCTTTCACCACATATGCAGCCCTGCCGGCCAGATATGCACCGTGCCGCAGGCTGTAACCGGTATTTTGTACTGCACGTTCAAAGAGATACATCCGGAAGCTGCCCTTCCGTTTCCGGATGCGCTCCGCAGCCTTCTTCTCATAATCCTTTGACCATTTCTCACGCCAGGGTTCAAATCCCTTCAAATCCTCAGCATCCAGCTTTTCTTCCAGTTCCCCGTACCGCCGTTCCAGTTCTTCGGTCTGTTCCCTGCAGCTGGTTATCTCCTGTTCCAGGGTCTCCGCCTCCAGTTCCATCTGAGAGAGTATCTGAGCCTCCTGGAGGTAGTCAGAGAGAGAATCAAACCCTTCCTCTGCCAGCACCTTGTCAAGTCTTTCCCTCCGAAACCGGACGGCCTCCTGCTCTGCCTGTATTGCTTCTCCCAGGCTGTCTTTTCGTGCCGGGAAATCAGCAGCCTCTTTCTTTAACCGTGCAATCTTTTCCTTTGATGCCCTGTCACGCTCCAGGGCATTTTCCCTGATTGTCCTTACCCGGCTGATTCTCTCATCCAGCCGCTTTCTTTCGGTCTCCACGGCGGCCTGCCGTTCCAGCAGGCTTTCCAGGTCATACCGGACAGAGAGGATATCGCCTCGGATTTTTCCAAGCTGCTCTGCCAGCCGGTCAAAGAGCCGTTCCTTTTTCTTTTCAATCTCTTTTTCCACCTCGTCCAGGCATTTTTGGATGTCTTCATTCTTTCTGTTCAGCTCCTGAATTTCCTCATTTGCCCTGTACCGGTCAGAATCCGTCTGTCTGGATGCATAGGAGCCTAAGTGGATGCCGGGGATGGTATCCAGCCCCTGGTCTTTATAGGAGCGGCAGTCCACCCGTTCGGGTCTGCCTGCCCGTTCCAGAGCCAGGTTTACATGTTCCTCCCAGGATTTGCGGTATGCCAGGATGGCCTCCCGGGAGTTCCAGTATCGGGCTTTCTCATTCTGCCTGCCGGGAGTGCAGCGTGGATATTTGGATGCCCGGATAAGGTTTCCCTCAAAAGCCTCAGAAGGGGTTAGCCAGACTTTCTTTTTGCCTTTGTAATACAGGTACTGTTTCTGCCAGCCCTCTTCCTTGGCGGCCTTAAATTCTTCAGCTGTGAAAGCCTTTGTTTGGTTTCCTTTCTTACAGAGATATTCCTTCTCCGTTTTCGGCATCCACCGGCCGTTTTCATCCAGAGGCCGGAGGGTCAGGAGGATGTGTGCATGGGGATTGCGGAAAACCATATCTTTCCGGTCAGTGACCCGGTTCCCGTCTGCATCTACGGGGATGCCGGAGGAATCCCTGACCGGCGGGTTGTGGATATTGATATCAGCAATCATGCCGTTTGAGACAAAGGAATCCTGGACAAATTCCTGTACCAGGCGGATGTTCTCCTGCAGGGATAATTCCTGGGGCAGTGCCACCTCAATCTCCCGTGCCAGCCTGCAGTCCCGGCTCTTTTCGGCTTCCTCCACCGCATTCCACAGGACAGCCCGGTCGTTCCATTCCCCGGGTGCATTTGCCGGGAGTATGATTTCGCTGTATTCCACCCAGCCCTTCTGGGTGTAGTCATCGGTCAGGCCGGTGTAATTGTTCTCTATCCGGGAAGCAGAACGGTAAGCGGCTGCAGAGACAACGCTGCGGCCTTCCCCTCTGCTGATGACCTGGATATGACATTGAAATATTGCCATTTTATTTCACCTCTAAATCCTTTTTCTTTTAATATGCCAATCCCCGGCATCCGTGAAAACCGTTTTTTTATGGCGTGGAAGATTCTGCATATTAATTGTGACAGGAAAAGTCCTGTCAAATAACCTACTACAAGGAGTTGAAGAACATGAATGGAGAATTAGTTTCAGGAGGCAGGGAGAACCTGCGCGTCCTGATTGATTATAAGGGCTCCGGATTTCCGGGAGGGCAGATGCAGGATGATTTGCTTTTGTTCTCCCTGAGACCGGATGCGAGCCCGAACCCGCTGGCTCTGGCGGTAGTAAATTTCCCTCCCATCAGGGGGAGAAGGAGCCTGTATATCCACAGACTGTCAGGAGAGGCACCGGAGGACAGGGACGTCCTGCTGGATGCCATAGAGGCATTTGCCCGCGGGCAAGGATATCCGGTTCTGTATCTCAATGTGATGGAGCAGGAGATGGCCTATCTGTACAGCCGCGGGTTTACGGTATCCCCGGACTGCCCGATAGCGGCAAGGGAAGTGAAATCATGAACGGAAAGTTCTGGAAATGGCTGAACCGCATCTTCGCAACGGGCATCTGGCTGCAGCCCTTTGTGATGGCGGGGCTCATCTTGTTCTTCCGGGCGGTCTTTGGACAGAGGCCGTCCATCCTGTCCCTGTTCTTTCTGTCCTGGCTGCCGTCTGTCTATGTGTGGTCAGAGAACCAGAGACAGAGAGCAGCGGGCAAGACGGAGTTTGGCATAGAGGATACCTTCCACGACAGGCCGACCCAGTATGAAAGCCCTTTGAAAATGCAGGCTATGTATCCGAAAATTGACGAGAGATTCCTGTTTGATGCACCGGAGGGAGTGGTGCTTGGAAAAACAGAGATTGGAACTATCTCCAGGCAGACAAAATATCTGTGCAAGCCGATGGAAGGAGTAAGATATACTGACGGACACGCTCTCGTGATAGGGGGGAGCGGGTCAGGAAAGAGCTCGGCCATCCTTATCCCGACTCTGTTATCCGTGTCACATATAGGGCTGTTCTGTATTGATATAAAGGGAGAATTATGGAGCAAGACCAGGCGCCTTGATGATGACCGTGTGGTGATTGTAGATTTCCAGGACAGGAACCTTTTCGGCTGGGATGCACTGGCAGCCCTGAACAGGAAGGCTTCCCCCTCTGACCAGGACATCCGGGAGCAGATGGAGGAGATAGCAGACAGCCTGATACCCATTTCTGCAAAAGACGGCCAGGAGTTCTGGAAACAATCGGCCAGGTCTTTGCTGATTGGAGAACTGGTTGGACTGTATAAACAGAAACATATCCATGACCTGGCGGCACTGGTCAACGGGATACTGTCCAGGGACAGCCGGGAACTGGTGCAGGAACTGATGGGAGGTGCGGCACCGGGGGCTGTGGAGGTGAAATACCTTTCCTCATTTGAAAAACTGGCAGATGAAACTTTCTCGGGGGTCTGCCAGCAGCAAGAGGAGGCGCTGAAATGTTTTATTGACGATGATGTGCAGTATGCATTTGCAGCCAATCCCCGCAGGGCATGCCCGGAGATGATAGAGGAGGGGAAGGAAGTCTTTTTATCCGTCCGGGAAGAGAAACTGGAGGCGTATTACGGGGTGGTGAACTTAATCATCAGCCAAGTTTTCGGATGCCTGATTAAGCGTCCGGAGGGGAGCCCGGGGGTGATAGTGGCTATTGACGAGTTAGGGAGGCTCTGCAGCCGGGGAAAAATCCCCCACCTGCATAATGAAATCCTCCTGACCGGCAGGAGCAGGAATATCACCTTAATCCTCATCACACAGTCATTTGAGGCGCTGCAAAACAGCTATACGAAAGAAGACGTACAGAGCATGATATCCAACTGCTCTTATCTGGCTGTCCTGGATGTCAGGAGCCAGGAGACGGCAAAGACCATCTGCAGCATGGCAGGGAAGTATAAGGAGCGTGAGACCACCTGGTCAGGGAGCGGGAAACACAGAAACAGGAGCACCTGTTACCGTGACCATCCCATCCTGGAACCTTCAGATTTGTCCAGGCTGGTACAGATGGATGAGGTCATCCTGATAACGGCAGAATATTCCTATTGCCGGGTAAAGAAATGCTCATATTTCAAAGAACCGGTGCTGAACGCCAAATCCATGCAGGCACAGAGATATAACCGGGAAGCTGCCGGGCTGGAAGGGAAAGCGCTGCCGGAGGTGAAAGTAACACTGCCGGAGGAGGAAGACTTCCCGGAAAGAACTGAGAGATATATAAAAAACAAGATAAAAGAATATTACACCTGGTGCACCCGCAGGCTGGCAGAAAGCCTGGAAGAGGCGGCCAGGAGACTGAGAGGTAGATAGAGATGGAAAGAGAAGAGATGAAAAGGATACAGAAAGAGATGGAAAAACGGCTGGGGGATGACTGGGATATCCAGCCGGTCACAGTCAATAAAGTGGGCGGGCAACGGGAAGGCCTGTCCTGCCGGTATAAGGAGGAGAACATGGCTGTGACGGTATACCCGGAGAGCTGTAAGGTGACACTGGGGGAAAAGGCCGGTGCAGAGGAGATTGGGGAATACCTGGCAGGCATCGTGGAGGAGAACCGCAGGCCTCCCATAGAGGTCAGCAGGACGGCAGAGGATTTCCGGAACAGGCTCTATATCCAGATGGTAAATGCGGATGTGAACAGGGAACTGTTAAAGGATGCCGTGTATTATCAGAAGGAGGATATGGCGGCCATTGCCAGATGCCGGGTAGGACAGGAGGGAGGGGATGTCTATTCCTTCCTTGTGACAAAAGAGAACCTGTCGGCGTTTCAGATGACAGAGGGGGAGGTACTGGAGCGGGCATATAGAAATACCGCCCGGCAGGAATTTTCCCTGATGAGCATGGAGGATATCATGAGGGAGATGTTTTCTGCGATGGCGTCTGCACCGGAAGATGTGGAAGCATTGGAGAGGATGATAAAAGAAAATCCTTTCCCGCTGTATATCCTTACGAACGAGGAACGGTTAAACGGAGCCAATGCCCTGGTCTGCCCGCAGGTGCTGCAGGATGCTTATGAGACACTGGGAGAGCCGTATTATGTGCTTCCCAGTTCTACCCATGAGGTGCTGCTGGTGAAGGAGAGCGAAGGGTTCAGCCCGGAGGAACTGCGGAACATGGTGTCAGAGGTCAATATCTCAACGGTAAGCCCAGAGGATTTGCTGTCCTTTAAAATATTCCGGTATGACGGCAGGACGCTTTCCGCAGTAAAGGAAGAGACCCAGACCATGACAGAGGCTGCAAGGAAAGCAAAAGAACATGGATTTAAGCTGATATAGGAGGGACAGAGATGGAGAAAGTGGAGATGATGCAGAGGAGCTTTGAAAACTATCTGCGTGTGAAGCAGGGAAAGATTACAGTAGATATCACCCTGGCAGATGGAAAGAGGATAGAGGGAATCAGAAGAATCTGAGAGTTAAAAAAGGAGAGTCAGCGCTCTCCTTTTTTTCTGCAAAGATGCAGGCTTACGGTATCGGTTTCCCGGAAAACGGCAGATGTTTTTCCAGATAATCCAGTATCTCATCCTCACTCTGCCTGTCTGCACCCGGTATCATCCCCTCTACCATCTTTCCCAGGTTCACATACCGCCGGGTCTGTTTCTTTTTGTCCAAGGCTTTCTGACGGTTCTCCTCTAACTGCCGGCGGTGCAGGGCTTGTTTTTCCCTTAACTGCCTTAATTCCTCGGCAGTCTGTTCTATCTCTGTCATCTACATGCACCTCCCCTGTACGGCCTTCACGGTCTGTTCAAGGGGCTGCTTTGCTGCCCTGGCCTTTTCCAGGACAGCAGATGCCTGGTCAATCATGCTGTTTGAGGCCTCCCGGATAGTCTCAAGGCTGGCTTTCAATTCTTTTGTTTCCCTGCCGGAACTCCAGCCTGCGATATAGCCAAACGAGTAGTCCGAGGTGTCCAGCCCGAAGTACTTGCACACCACATATGCAACAGATTCGGCCTGCACCTCACGGGTGGAAACATCCCCGGGTGCATCCGGGATATCCGTGCTGTGGAGCATGGCATGCCCCATCTCATGGATGAGGGTCTTCAGGGACTGTTTCTCAGAGAGGGTACTGTCTACAACGATTTCCTTTGTGTCCCTCCGGTAAAATCCGTGGGCTTCCCCCTTTATCGGCTGGAACGTGACGGGGACAGGACAGATTTTCAGGAGTGCATCCTTCAGCTCTTTCTGGCTGCTGTCTAAATCCCCGGTCAGTTCATTGGCTATCTCCGGCAGTGCTTCCCCGTCTGTCTGGGAGATATCGAAAACATATCCGACCTTGAAGTAAGGGATGACCCTCTCCACGGCTTCTTTCTTGTGGCTGCCGTCCGGTAAGAGACAGGGCTTTCCGGTCGCCGGGTCTTTGGCATCCCTGAGAACGGTGGATTTATACGGTGCGGGGCAGAAAATCTTAATGCCGGATTCGCCCTTCCTTACCTGCCTGTTAAGCCGGTTCCATGTAGTGTAAGAGGCACAGCAGGTTGCCCCGGGTCTCTGGCGCGCGATGAGGAGCTGGTTATTGAGGGAGTATGTATGGAATTTTGACATGCTGGAAAGGAATGTCATATATTTTTCCCCGTTCATAAATTCGTGGATGGATTTTTCAAGGTCTTCCGACAATGCCTGCACCTTTTCCTGTCTGCTGGGTTTCTTTGTATCAGTTGTATTGTTCTTCATAAAATTGATTCCTCCTTGGATGTTTTCTTTTAATATGCTGTATTTTTGGAGGGATGAAATTTTTTTGCGGAAAAATATGCTGGTTTTGAAAACGGCGAGGTGTTCTTTGATAATCTTGACCAGGGAACATATCAAATTACTGAATTAAAAACTAAAGACGGAAATGCCCTGTTAAAAGAACCTATTATCGTAACATTGCCGATGACAATGACCGCAGATGAGGCTAATGAATATGGAAATGTTGATTTTTCATCTGCGAAAGAAGATAAAAATTACTCTGGTAAATGGTATTTCTATGAGTGTTTGTATGAAATTACCAATAACGCTACATTTAAGATGCCGATGACTGGTGATGACGGCAAATGGAAATATGGATTCATCGGATTTGGAATTGTTATGGCCGTAAGTGCTGGATTTGTAATTTGTAATACAAAAAAGCAAAGAAGCGAAAACATAGAAAGTAAATTACTTGCAATAAATAATAATTAAATTTTTTGTTTTAACTAAAAAAAGAGGCTTGAAGATTGTAAAATCTCAAAGCCTCTTTTACTATAACATGAATTTTATAAAATACATGTTAATTAATGATATAATTTTTTGCAATGGATGCTAATTTTTAGACCATATCGCTGAAATTTCTTCATCGCAAGTAAGCCGTAAATTTGTCATTGTCCTTCCATAACGAGACCATCCAACAAATGTATACCCTTCTCTTACAGGTGTAGGAATATCCCTGCTAAATTTAATTTTCGTCCCATGATAAAAATACATATCATATACACTAACATTATTCAACGTAGGAAAATATCCACCATTTGCATCAATTGTCAACTTTTCCTTTTCACCATAAGCAGTAAAAACTTGTACACAATAATATGTAGAACCTGATTTATATACTCCTACTCCAAGATGAGTTGAGTATGTATTTAACAGTGCAACACGATGACCTGGGCTGTTCATCCATCCATCAATTGTACTTTGTGGAGATGTAAAACCTGCAGCTATATTTTCTCCTCCATTATCATCAGGGATACCATATTCACTTAAAATAGAAGTGCTGTCTGTTCCGTCCGGTCTCGTATGTGAAAATTTGACAGAAATTTCTTTTGCCCTCTGCATAGCAGCTCTATTTAAATCATCATTTGTCTGTACTAACGGCTTTCCGTACTTTGTTCTTTCAACATTTGTCAATCTAAAAATCTCAGCTGCGAACTGTTCTTCCGTGAATGTTGGAGCAGGTGTGATATCAGGTTTATCATCATCATCGCCTGATGGTACGTAAACTTTAACACCATTTGTGTCGTATTTACCGGCTTTTCCTGATTTGGCATATGCCTTTACGGTATAGGTGTTATCCTGTCCTTCAAAAGGATATTTGTCTGTACAGTTTAATCCTGAAACGGTGTCAAGAGATAACCATTTTGTGTTATCCTTATTTCTTACATATACTTCATATTGGTCAGCACCGCCAGCCTTAAACCATGAAATTGTAACAGAACCATTAGAATTTAATTTAGCTTCATTTAGCTTTACAGTTTGAGGAACTGTATTGGTTGTCAATCCCTTTTTGTTGTACGCTCCAGACTTCTTTGTTTTCTTATTATAGGCTTTAACTGTATATGTGTATTTATATCCTGTGTCTATTGGATATTTTTTGGAAGAAGTATGCGTATAACTGGATTTTGCACTATCCAGTGTCTTTATTTTAATCCACTTCTTACTACCAGCCTCTTTGTAGTATATGATGTAGTTCGTAGTCCCGGAAGTCTTCTTCCATTTAATGTTGATTTTATTGTAATCAACAGCCTTTATACTTGATAGCTTAACCGTGCCCGGCTTGGCTGCCGCCTGTACTGGAATCTGCGCGATGCTGAAAGCGAGCAGGAGCGCTGCGAAGATTGAAAGTATCTGGTAAAAATATTTCTTGATATTTACTGTATCCATTCACACATCCTCCTTCTGAGTGTTTATGTATCTATTGTACTACGGGGATTTCTCTGAGACAATAGGGAAACAAAGACATTGCAAAAGAAGATACAAACTATACGAAAAAATGGTATTTCTTTGATTGCAAGTATGAAATCAAAAACAATCAGGTATTCTTAATGCCGATGACCGGTTCTGATGGAACCTGGATGTATGGCTTTGTAGGATTTGCCGCAATTGCGTTTACCGGATGCTTATATTTACTTCTTGATGAAAAGAAGAAAAATAAGAGAAAACATAGACGGAAAAGAAAATAAATCTGAAAAAGCTGAAAGATAAAGGTAACAATAGAACAAAAAAAATAAAAAACAACGCATCTTACGATGCGTTGTTTTTTGTGTTTAAGATTCGGAAATTGGCGTCCAGGTCGCGATTATCTCTAGCACTCTTTTCTGAACTCTAAATTTAGTTATTATAGATTCATGATATGTCCAACCATTAAAGGTGTATCCTTCTTTCACAGGAGTTTCAATTGTAGAAATGTCCATGTCTCTTCCAACTGGCTCTACAATTGATACAAGATTGCTATTATTGCTTATAAATAATCCTCCATTTGCATTAAAATTAACAGTTCCCTTTAAATCCGGATTTGATGAAAAGTCCTGAACCCATAGCCACTGCCCGGTGATTGGGCTTTTACATACGCCAACCCCGATATGTGTAATGCTCTGCTGCATCATTGTTGCTTTATGTCCAGAGCTGTTCATCCACGCTCTGACAACTGCTTCTGGGGTTTTCTGGCCTGCAGCGATGTTTTCTCCTCCGTCACAAGCTACTCCGTTTTCATATAATGCTGTACTACTGTCTGTTCCGTCTGGTCTTATATGAGAGAATTTTCTTGTAATCTCTTCAGCTCTGACCATTGCTGCTCTCTGGAGCCCTGCGTGATACTGTAACGGTGAACGTCCTGCTTTAACTCTCTCGATGTTTGTCAATCTGATAACCTCGGAGGCCATTTCCTCAACACTCATCTCCGGTTCTGGAGTCGGTGTAGGAGTAGCGGTAGGAATCGGCGTTGCGGTTGGTGTAGGTGTTGCCGGTTTCTCTGTCGGTGTAGCAGTAGGAATCGGGGTTACCGGCTTCTCAGTAGGTTCCGGTGCCTTTGTAGGTTTTGGAGTAACCGGCTTCGGTGTAGCTGTCGGTGTAGGAGTCGCTGGCTTTTCGGTAGGCTTCGGAGTCTCTGTTGGGTCTGGAACCTTTGTAGGTTTCGGAGACGGTGTTGCGGTAGGAGTTGGAATCACCGGTTTTTCTGTTGGCTCTGGTTTCTCAGTAGGTTTTGCTGCATCAGCCGGAACCTTAACGGAAACTCCGTCCTTGTCGTAGCTTCCTTTCGTCTTCTTACCACTGTAATAACCGCGTACCATATAGGTATTGACTTCACCTTTTTTGTAAGCTGCATCTTCATATGATAATGAATTTTTCAGTGCCAGCATTTTCCACTTACCGTTATCTTTACGGTATACAAGATATTTGTCAGCGCCTGCTGCTTTATCCCATGTCAGTGTTACAATACCGTCTTTATATGTAGCTTTAATGTTTTTTACCATTGCCGGCTTGGTATAAGCCGTAAGGCCTTTCTTATTGTAAGACCCTGATTTTTTGGTCTTCTTATTATAAGCCTTTACGGTATAGGTATATTTCTGGCCTACAACGATTGGATACTTCTTGGAAGAAGTGTGAGTGTAGCTGCTCTTGGAATTGTCAAGCGTTTTGATTTTTGTCCACTTTTTCGTTCCTTCTTTTTTATAGTAAACGATGTAATGAGTGGCGCTTGATGTCTTTTTCCATTTGACATTGATTTTGTTGTAAGCCGGAGCCGAAATACTGTTAAGCTTAACCGTTCCGGGTGCAGATGCAGCCTGAATGGATGCTGGCATCAGCAGTATGACTGCCAGCAAAAACAGCAGACAGGGAAAAAATCTTCTTTTTTTCATAAACAGAGTCTTCCTTTATGTTGTATATTGTACTACTAAGATTTCATGGAAACAAGAAGGAATACGGATTCAGGTTTCTGCCGGATAGTTGGAAATATATGGAAAGATAGATACCTCTGAATAAATTGGATGTGTTAGATGAGAAAAGCGTAGAGCAGGGATGATTACCTGTTC
>ERZ1673737.3961-NODE-3961-length-10792-cov-4.119866_pt1 | contig 10792 bp, 9 predicted proteins | sample MGYA00580211_ERZ1673737 | MGnify/ENA primary metagenome ERZ1673737 (study PRJEB41218, sample SAMN15661789) | gut metagenome | host: Homo sapiens | place: Canada: London | collected 2015-08-20/2019-03-30 | study: EMG produced TPA metagenomics assembly of... | reverse complement strand
ACGACCCTAAGTTCTTCATGAACGACCTAGACCTTCTTGGCCAAGCTGCTGGCTCGAAACTCGCACGCGAGATCTCCAACAATGGTGGTATGCAGACCTACTTTGATGGGGAGACTACACCTGGACTCAGCTTGGCCTACGATGCCGACTTGGACCAGTGGGTAGATTATGTCAAGCAGAATTTCCGCGCAAACTGGCACGCCGTCAGCACCTGCTCGATGATGGCGAAGGAGCTTGGTGGAGTTGTTGATTCTGAGGCTCGAGTGTATGGTGTCGAAGGTCTTCGCGTGGTCGACGGCTCGATCCCGCCGACCCAAGTGTCTTCCCATGTCATGACTGTCTTCTATGCTATGGCTTTGAAGATTTCTGATGCCGTTCTGGCAGACTACCATGCCAAGTCTTCGATGCACTGATGACCAACGTTTAGGATTGACCATCATGTGTCGGGAAGCTGGTTATGCGGCTCGTATTTGTGTTCATAGCTAAGGGTGCTTCTATGTTGTCTGCTTTGGGTCCTTTTACTTCACCGTTACCTTCTATTTCTACATTCCTCTTACCACTTATTTTCTGTAGAAACTTTGATTATCGTGACTATTCCCAATAGCATAGTGGATTTTGGCATTCACTTTCAAGAAACAATCGAAGGTTCAGGTGGTGCGCAAAAACCGGCAAAGACCGAGCACTAAAAGGAAAGGGAAAGCCAAGAAGTAGCAGAGGAAATCAAGTAGCTAGGTACCTAGCTATTGGTATTAAAATACACGTGTATGCTAGGTACTCCGTACGTGCAGTCCAAACATGAAAAAAGGGAGCGGATCTCCACCCTTAACGTGATTCTCGGAGATAAAGCTGTCAGATCGGATCTCGGCCTACTGTATCGAGCTGGGGAGTAGCGCTCGACTATCCGTCTGCGCCGAGGTGGACCATATCGCTCCCTTGACACACACTTCTCGATGCTCCTTCCCCTAGACCTTGCTTTGACTTTGTTCATAATTTCTGTTCTTCCGTTAGTAATTTACCCGGGGCTTCCTACACGTTAGCCTTTTAAGGCGTGTGTAATACCGCACCTAGAGAGAACCTTCCGACCTCTTAGGGAAAAGCTTTACGATTTGCTTCTATAGCGACCCTCTTTTAATTTAATTAAAAGCTGATTATCCTCGGATAGACATCGCGTTAGCCTATTAGTAGTTCTAGCTCAAGATATTTTAGGGTGATATAGCTTAGTAGTTCGGCTACTAACTTATTTCCTAAAATCTAATAGAATTTCACCAAATTCCCGCACGTACGAGTGCTCTAATTGTTCCTCGACTATAATTAAACAGACGACCTTAAAAAGAGGTATTTATCGCGTTAAAAAGCCTCGGATAGAAATGGTTTTAATATCACATAAGGTTATCAAAGGGGTCTAACCCGTGGGCATATTGAGGAATTCTGCCTTGTTAGCTGAGTTGCGTACAGAGCTATGCCGGGGAAATCTGGCTGCACGGGGCGCTACAGTTAGTCGTACTCTTTTCGTTCGGTGAGGAATTGAAGATATCTCACATGGGTCATCACCGCTGTCGTGGCGTACTAAGCCGCTAAACTAGAAGCGGTAAAAACTAACTCGAAAATAAATTCACAGGTCCGCCGTTTACATTAACGAGTTACCGTTTTCTCCACTTCCGTCATTACCGAAAATCCGATTCAAGGTTGATGAAAAGCCCCCGGCAACTTGCTCAGCGCAGTCCCACTGACCCTGTGACGTAAATTGATGCGTAGAATTCTCCAACATAGCCGGAGTAGAGTCATACTGAACAGAGGTTCTCTGCATCTGTGACAACTGAGGAGGTTCGTCAAACAACCACGGTGGATTTGCGAGCGACATAATCTCCTGATCAAAGATGGTCCATGACTCATCTGCACTTGGTCCTGGGAATGCTAATGCTTCGCTGGTATCTGGTGGTGTGTGCATGGCTTGCATGCTGGACTCGAGACGGCGAAATAGGACTGTGTGGATACTTGCCGCGGATTGGTTTGTTCGTTCGAGGCTTCGAAGGTGGGATTGGATTAAGTGGAGGTCTGGAGTCTGATTAAACTTGATTCTTTGCCTTTTCTTGGAATTAAACCTACCGTCCTGGTGGGTCATGCCGTCTTCAACGCCTCGAAGGAGGAGTATGGCTGCCCAGGTAATCATCTGTTTCGTTAGAAACTCTAATAGTCAGGTTTCGGGTTCACTCACGATCAGATCCCAGTTGGACCATATACTTGCATCATCCTGTCTAAGTCTTAACACTGCCCGAGCTGACACAAGCAGTTCATATCTCTCCACAGAACTTATATTCGCTGCGCTGAGATCGAACCCACGAGCTGGGTGGTAGATTGACAAAACATATAGCTTATGCAGATGATATTGCAGTAAGATAAGAATGCCCTGTCTGTCAGATGGAGTGGGTTCTAGCATATGTCAGCCGGGAGCAAAGCCCTGCGTGGATCTAATGCAATAGATACTCACGAGACGAGCCATTATATCGCACCAGCCAATCATCTAGTTTCCGTGCCCAAAGGCGAATGACTTGAGAGTCATTCTCAGTAAACGGGGTTCGAACGGCAGTGACAATATCATTTTCATCAGCATTGATAGAGGCCCAAATGGTCGGTAATCCTCTGCCCACGAAGTGGCTTAGGCCATAATGCATCATTTCCGCGAGGCCCTGGAATGCATTGCCTTGGTGGCTATCTAGGCGTTGGATTCCGGGTGCGGGGGCATGTCGGGGGAGCAATGGGTAAGACATTTGCATTGATGCGTGTTCAATGTCAATAACCTACATGCAGATCCAAGTCAGCCGAGTAACAGGTAAATCTTTGCATGTTGGAAGACTTCCTACCTGAAGACCAGAGAACAAACCACGCCAATCATCCGTCGTTGCATTCATTTCCGCGGGACAATGATCAAGCCAAATGCGATATGCCATCGAGATCCACATACCAGTGGCATCAATATAAGCCTCTGAGCTCAGACTAGCCATGATCAAGCCGAGGATATTGTGGAATGCTATCTGTGTTTCTGATTGCCGAGAAGGATCCTGTTCATCATCTTTTTGTACTACTGCCTGTAGTGAGACTGATGGGAAAGATAGAGTAACCAGCTCCGCAATGGCGCTAGAGGTAGCAGCAAGATAGCCTGTCTCTAATGATGCCAAATCCGAAGACGGGTGGTGTAGGGCAGAGATGTAAAGCACAGAGGCCAGCAGGAGAGGTGTTGGAGACGCAAAGGCACCGTGGTCTTTGAGGAAGTGGAGAAGGGGCAGGTTATTTAAGAATCTGTCATTCTGTTAACTATTCAATTTTGCACCTCAAGTGGAAAAAGAAGATACATACGAGCTCCAAAGTTGCTTGACAATGGGCCGGGACCAGGCATTTTCATCTGCAATGGGACGAGTAATGACTCGTAGGTGTGCAACCGCTTTCCAGACTCCCTGTAGTGGGGCCGGATTCACATCCTCTTCAAGGCTTGCTTCACGAGATGAAATAGCCTCGTCATCTGCCTCCTCGGTAATACCCAGTGCGGCCTCGATTCTAGATAACCGGTTCAGAATTGACTGGTGGTCTGCAATGCCGGGTAAAATTGCAAGATTTGGATCTTGTTGTAACTCAATCAAGCTATGTATAGCGGATGCCTGAATACCATGAGTTTGGACTCGACCTTTTCAAGGATTAAGTTCTTACATTGGCCCGCGGCTTGAATACACACGCTGTTTGATTCTGTCGGCATCGACGACATGGAGGAGGCCCGGAGACTTCGCATTTCATCTAGTGCACTGTCAGCTTTGTTTGATTCGATATGTTCGATCCGAAATGATATTCGTCTATACAGTACCTTGAGTCTTCGGCAGTTTATACAGGCCTTGGTCGGCCTAGGGCCCACCGTGACCGTGGTCCTGGATTTCTTCATTTTGAGTCAGGATAATTCTACATGACTCTCCAGACACAAAAAAGAAGTATAAACAGGTCAATTGCAGGAAGAAGAGGAAAGGATGTTGTTACATCAAGCTTATCAGAGCCACGTGAGGGGGTGAGATTAGAGTTTCTCCGCTTTGGGGCTCCGCAATGGCCACTGTAGCATTGTTCATGCAAAACGTGATTGGTATTTCTACAGGTCTATAGCAAAAATTTACAAATGTTCTCCCGATTTTAGTCCGTCCTGTGTAGACTTATAGTCCAGGGCGGTTCCGAAAACGGAGATGCGAAGTGTGCCACAAGGGCTCACATTCTTTTTGTTCTGGCGCTTGCATATTCCACAAAGGAAAGGATGCGACATCTCGCAACCAAAGGTGGTAGCTGGTTGGAGATGTGATTAGCTCTGTGCCGAAGCACGTATAGATCATCAGCGCGGATGAGATTGCGTGGAGGGGAGATGGAAGAAACAAAAAAAAAGAGAAGAGGAAATCTATACAGATCGGATATAGAAACATATGTACAAGGTGAGGCGAGGCGTTCAGGGGTAAACATAAAAGTACACGGGAAGATGGAGTGGTGTTACAATCGTCCTAACGAATGCCGAGGTGGTGTTAGTATTAAACTTCGTAGGGTAAGAAGAGGCTGCTGAACAGGACGTGACAGAAGCCATCGCTCACGCGGAGGGAGTGGTGCCATTCTGTCCATCCATGGAGAGCTTGCGAACCTCCCATTCAGCGTCAGCCCAGTCCTTCTTCTCACCAAGAACACAAGTCGTTTGGCGAGCTCCATTCACCAGGAATTGATCGGCCGCATCGTTAACATCCTTGGCGGTGACATCCAAGACCTGTTCTCTCCAACGCTGATCCATTTCGTGGGTGACACCGCTCATGAAGTAGCGGCTTCCCTCGTCATCGACACTGACAGGAGCATCAAGGCCTTGGAAGATACCGAGCTTGGCCTCTTCAATCTCACGTTCGGACCAGGCGCGGTCTCTGGCGAAGACACCGCTGTTCTTGAAGACCTTCAAAGTGTTCAGGGGGTTCGGGTCACGGTAACTCATGAAGGTGAAGATGCCCTTGAGGGGTCCATTGCTAGCACCGGCACCATAAGCACCCCCCTTCTCACGAATCTCAGGGTGAAGGTAGTTGTGGGTGAGAAGCTGTGACATGACACTGAGGGGGGCGCTGGAAGGGTCGACGAATGGCACAGTCTGGCTAGTTTGGCCGGAGTAGTATACCTTGTATGGCATGTCATAGAAGGCCTTGTTGACTGGACGGAAGGTCGAGCTTCCCGGGGTGGAGGCTGGGGAGCGGGACTGGGGAAGTCCAGAGATCCACTTCTGCAAGACAGACTCGTTGCGGCCGGCACTCTCTTTTTCGCATACCATGCGAACGCGGAGATTGGACGAAGAGATGGCGAAAGACTGGATCAGGCGAAGCTTCTCAATCAACTCCTGCAGACGCTCGGGAGAAGACTCGGCATCCCGGAGGAGATTGGCAGTGGCTTGTAGCTGCTCAAGACCAGATTGTTGCTCCTGAACCCAGAAGGCAGGGGAGAGGTTGGCTGCCGCAGCATTGACTGCAAAACGATGACCAGTTCCGGCAATGGAATCCAGTGCTCCGTTGGTGGTCATTCGCAAAAGCTCCTGGATCATGGCCGGTGCAGCAGGGCTCATGAAGTCAGTCTCAGTAACCAGAACAGAGAGCATTTCCAGCATCTCGGGGATGTTCTGGTCCAGAGCGAAGCCGGAGAATTGCATACCCTCCTTGAACTGATCCAGATGGGTTGGCGAAGACACAAGGAAGGAGGAAGTCGAGATACCACCAGTCTTGAGTTTGATCAAGTCCTCCCATTGTTCCATAGAACGGTTAGCAGTTCCCAGACGCATAACACAGTCGTTGAAAAGGGGCATGAGCAAACGAAGATCGTCGGGGAGGTCGACGAAGTCGTTCAAGGCTTGGAAGTAGGTCAGGCCATTGGTGGGGGCTTCACGCCAAACAACGTCAGCGCCATCGACCTTGGACTCGCGGATAGGCTTGCGCTCCTTCTCACGTGAAATATCCTTCACTCTCACGGATGGCAGACAGCTCAAATCGGCATTGTGGGCGTCTTCCTGGATCTTGAGAAGTTCCAACTCCTCCGCTCCAAGGTGAGCGACGGCGTTCTCAACAGATCCATGCTGCTCAATGAGCCGAGCGAGTTTCTTGTCCTTTCGGACAATTTCCTTCTCGTCCAACTCTTTGTTAAAAGTGGGTGTGCCAACCATAGTAAAGGTCATGCACTGGTCGTTGATAAGATACTTTTGCACCAATGACTCGAGGTAACCAGGCTGCGCATATCTGGTCTTGAACTCGTCGATGACATCATTCCAAGCAAGTTCTTTCATTGGGTTTGAGCCGTTAAGCCACGTCGAGATGGTCTTCTCCATCACGCCAATTCCAAAGTTTGCAGTCTTGTGGCGGAGGGAAAGTTCCAATTGATGAAGGAATCCACGGACCTTCTCCTCGCTGAAGCCAGCCGAAACAGACTCTTGGAAGACCTTCTGGACCACATCCTTGACCGTGGGGGCTTCCGCTTCACTCACGCCGTTGAGGCCAACCGAGAAGATGGGGGTTCTGCCAGACGAGTCGAGACCAGTGTTTGGCGTAAAGGAAGAGCCAAGTCCGCTCTCGATAAGAGCCCGATACATAGGCGAGCCATAACCATCAAGAAGAAGCGAGGAAACAATGCCGACGGAGAAAGTTTCCACGATATCAGTAGTATCACCCATGTACCAAGAAGTGGAGGTCTTATGTTGCTTGTCTTCGCTGGCGAATGTATCGATAGGTCCGGGAACAGTCACACTCTTGGGTCCTTGACTGAGATCCAAAGGCTTCTTGACATCAGTATCGGCCTGTCCCCTCTGGAAACCATCCAGCACGGCGCCAACCTGCTTCAAGTGATCTGCCAGAGGCATGTCACCGTAAGTGAGAATCTTGGAGTTGCTGGGATGGTAGTTGCGCTTCGAGAAATCGGTCAACTGTTTGTGGGTGAGATCTGTGATGTACTCTGGATCTCCACCGGAGTTGTTCAGCGAAGGGAAGATGCTCTCCTTGAATCGAATGTAGTAGAGGTAGTTTGCGTCCGAGATCTGGCCTTTCATCTCGTTGTAGACAACACCCTTGAAAACAATATCCTCCAGTTGAGCCTTCTTCTCGGACTCCGAGGCACGGGGATCCTCGGGACCCAGGCGCCAACCTTCTTGGCGGAAGTCCGACTCCTTGAGAAGAGGGTGTAAAGTTGCATCAAGGTAGACAGATAGTAGGTTCTGGAAGTCCTGCTGGTTGGTTGTAGCAAAGGGATAGGTGGTGTGATCGGAGGCTGTGAAGGCATTCATAAAGTTGGAAAGCGAACGAGGAAGCATCTTGAAAAAGGGGTCTCGGATAGGGAATCTGGAAACACGAGGTCAGCCAACTCTTCCATGCGTTCACGTCCATGTCACTCACTTTTCACTTCCACATAGGGTGGTGTGCTCCAAAATATGAGGCACACCCGTGGCATCCGGAGGGTTGGTTTTGAATCCAATTCCAAACACATTGTTCTTATCATCCCGAGCCACATGCATATAGTCCGCATCGGTCTTGTCATGCTTCAACCAAACCGCAGTCAGATGAAGCTCCGGCACATGCTTCTTCTCTTGAATCGTGAACCCGTGGAGCTTCTCACCAACCTGGGGATAACTCTCCAAGTTGGTTACTGTTGAGGCAGCTCTTGCCCAGGTATTCCGGGGAAGGATCGTATTTTTCAGTGCACGAGCACTGAGAGGCTGGCGGAGGGCAGGCACTCGCGCCGTGCCGAGGCGCATTGATGAGCGCAACATGGTGTGTATAGTTTGTGACGATCTTAAATGAGCATTTCAATATCAGCTCAAATTGCAAAGCGTAAAACGAAGGACTTGACGCAGTAAAGATCAAAGGGAAGCAGAACTAAATCGGAGGAAGATGTCAAAGATTAAGTAAGAAGCCGAGCCTCGATGGAAATAAAGAGCTTACTCATCACCCGTGACTGGACACAGAGAACCTTGACGTTGACTGGAGGGAACTTCGAGACGGACGTTCAATTAACAAAAACCACCAGGATTATACTGATTTCTCTAGATATTGTGTCTTGAGGACTAACCCCCGGTGTTCGAGGTATAGATGACTAATACCCCTCGATCTCCGGTCTACGGTCACTCCTACTCAAGACTCAACTCCCGCGTAGTCGTCAATATCCCAGAGCCCTGTAACCTTTGCGGAGAACACGACTCTGGGATTCTACGTGTCTGTTAACTCTCTTCCTGCTTCCTCCGGCATCCAACCCTGCGCACACTCCGGAACCATCGGTGAACCCGCCTGCCCAATACGTGAACCTGCGATTTCCGCAGACAACCGAACATGTCGTCCACCACGATGGCAAAGAAGAACAAGGGGAAAAAGACGGCCGACCCCAATGAGACGTCCAAACTTCTGGCCGCCAAAATCTCACAGTTGGAGCAAGATGCCGCCGGCGAGAAGGATCAAGAGGCGGAAATTGGTGCGTGACTCCCTTTGTATTCTGCGGCTTCATGACATTCCCCTGGTTTGCGTGATGCCGCTGGACTGCGGGGTTAGTCCGTGCGGAGTTCAGGGTCACTAACATTGGTTTTTGATATACAGAGCGCGAGGTCAAGAAAGCCACCCGGGATCTCAATTCGCTGCTGAGCACTATTGAATCGCCGATGAACCGCCTGGAAACTGTCCACAAGAAGTACACCGAACTGTTGGCGGACATGAAGAAGTTGGACCGCGATTATTCCAAGAGCAAGAAGCGAGCGGATCAGTTGCAGAAGGACCAGGACAAGGGCAAATCCGATCTCAGCAAATCCGTGACTATGAAGGACAAACTGGAAAAATTGTGTCGCGAGCTTACAAAGGAAAACAAGAAAATCAAGGTGAGTCCGTCAAACCGCGCCAGGCGACGAACGCGCTACACTCCGGGCTGTAAGCTGAACCTGTCGCCAGGATGAAAATAAGAAGTTGGAAGATAATGAGAAGAGAGCTCGTCTGATCGTCAACGAACGACTTGATTCGCTTCTCTATGATATTCAAGATGTCATGGCTGCCAAAGGAAACCCTCGTAGTGAGAAGGTGGATGTTGATTTGGATGAAGCGTACGGTTTCAATATCCTATTTTGCAATTGGAATATACTAACGAATATTTCAGTCTCCGCGCTAAGCTCAAGACTATTAGTGAGCAGTTTGACACCCGTGACTTGCATTACAGGGGTCTCCTGCGTAGCAAGGACTCCGAGATTCAAAGTCTTGCCTCCAAGTTTGAAGACCAGCGCCGTATCAGTGAAGTCGAAAACAACCGCTGTCGGGCTCTGACCTCGCAGGTCTCAACTTTCTCCCACACCGAAGCCGAGTTGCGCAGTCAGCTCAACATCTATGTGGAGAAGTTCAAGCAGGTACGGACTGCGCCGTTATATATTTTGTCTATCTACTAACGCACTATAGGTCGAGGATACTTTGAACAACAGCAACGACCTTTTCCTTACGTTCCGCAAAGAAATGGAAGAAATGTCCAAGAAGACGAAGCGCCTGGAGAAGGAGAACCATACCCTCAACCGCAAGCACGAGCAGACCAATCGCAATATTCTCGAGATGGCAGAGGAACGAACTCGGAACCACGAAGAGCTGGAAAGATGGCGACGCAAGTGCCACCATTTGGAAGCCTTATGTCGACGCATGCAAGCCCAGGGCCGAGGCGAGGGCCTTGCTCTTGCCGAAGGCGACGATCACTTGGAGGGTGATGATGAAGGGACCGAAAGCGAGTACGATGATGATTACGAAGATGACGAAGAGGACATGAGCGATGAGGATGACCTCGAGCCGCCTCCCCGAGTTGACCAACCTCCCGAGAAGCCCGTCTTTGGCCCAACCCCGCCCCCAAACCTGCTGGAGGCCCGAGCAAACGGAAATGCGGTGGTTAACGGCTGTCACTAAACTTGTTGAATATTCATTGTAGTGGTTCATCTATGAACCCACTTGGTTGCCCTTGAAGGTCTTCATCCTTTGTTTTGTCTCGGCGAATGCGTTTGCCTCGGTGACATGCAAAGATACGTGGCTCCCCTTGATCTGCTGTGGGCAGCAAAGAATAGACAGTATGTCTGTTTTCGGCTACTACGATCTTCAGCCCTCGATCCATAGACACATCTTCAATGTTGGTTCCGCATTTCTTCTTGATGTTCATGTTTTTGTACAAGTATTATCCACAATGAACGAATATGCCAAGCCGTTTCTTCTTACAGCTTGCTCGCAGGACCTGTAGTAATGAACGAGCCACCAATCTTCAGCATATCAACTGCCTGCTCCACCATCTCCTTGACAATAACCCCAGCTGGCTTGATCGCTGTCACACTGGCTGACACATCACCCATGAGGAAAGGCATATCAATATCCTTCTCATTCTCCAAATCATCCATCATAGGCACAATCCCCTTAGCAGTCAACTTTGCAATATCCCCAGGCCTTCCCTCCCACTCCTTAATATAATCATTAGGCAGCATGCGCAAAGGCCGCCCACTAACAACCAAAGTCCTCTTCGTCTCACCATACCTAGCCCCAACAACAGCCTCCTTATGCAACTGACTAGCACCACTCTCCTCAGACGCAACAAACCGCGTCCCAACCCAAACACCAGCAGCCCCCAACATCAACGACGCCGCCAAACTGCGCCCATCATTGACACCTCCGGCAGCAACAACCAACGCCGGCTGCCCAGTCAACGGACTCTTATACCGCTTGGCAACATCAACAACAGCAGGCACAAGCACCGAGAATGGCACAGCGCCGGTATG
>ERZ1673737.3957-NODE-3957-length-10803-cov-4.608578_pt1 | contig 10803 bp, 2 predicted proteins | sample MGYA00580211_ERZ1673737 | MGnify/ENA primary metagenome ERZ1673737 (study PRJEB41218, sample SAMN15661789) | gut metagenome | host: Homo sapiens | place: Canada: London | collected 2015-08-20/2019-03-30 | study: EMG produced TPA metagenomics assembly of... | reverse complement strand
CTGGAGTAGTCCTGTTGGACGACGCTCTGTCTGAAGGAGTCCCGCTAGACGACGCTCTATTTGAAGGAGTCCCGCTGGACGACGCCCTATCTACCGAGAAAGCTAGTGGTAAACTCTCTGATTCGTCTAGCGTAGAGCTGGCATAACGATAGGGCGCCTATACGCTGCGTAATAGGGTCTTAGGGGAACTAGACGGCGTCTCGCGCGAGGAAAGTTGATTGCTAACCGTTGATGGTCGAGAACGGATAACGACCTCGACTGAATAAGTCCGTGTACTCGAACTTGGGCTCGCCCTTGGTATAGAGTTATCTAGTGGTGGTGGCAAAGGAGGGTAAGGATGCTTCTTTATAGGCAGAGTGCGCTATGAGGTCTCTCTAATAAGAGACTGGTCGGAGCTGACACGTCGTTGGCGGGTCGAAGAAGATACGCGTTGTGTTGAGGTAGACCGGTATGACTTTCGCGTAGTAGTAATACTCTTTTCGCGATCTTTTCCCTTGTCTTGAAGAGGAGTGGGAGATCTTTTAGAGGTATTAGAGGCACCTATAGATAGTGGAAACGTTGTCGGTGTTAGGAATAGGATAAAGAGATTGGTTAAGGAGGATTGTAGAACTTGAATCTTACTTACGTAGGGGAACAACTTGAGCGTTATTTATGTTTGAGAGTATCGTCTATCTATCCTTAGGAGTAGTTGGTTATATAGGTTGTATATAAAACACTAACCCTAACCTACGTAACCCTATAGTAGTAGCGTAGCTCTAGGACTATAGGATAATACTAGAGCGCTATACTAAGGGTAAAGCTAATTATAAGATTGGGACTTTTAGGCTATAGATGTAATTATGAGCTATCTACCTCTGTTGAAAAAAGAAAATTGCGCTAGGGGAGCTGAGATTTCGGGGTTAAACGCGAAGCCTACGCCTTATCGGTTAGAAGTAGAATGCTTTTTAATACGTGAGATATGTAGTCGTTACAGCTTTTTATGTCGTATTACTACTAATACTCTATTCTTACTTTAATATTTCGAGCTAATATCGTTCCTCTTTATTCTAAGTGTTTGCCCTATATACGATTAAAAGCTGTATACCTGAGTTAGATTAAAGACTATTATTAGGTACTGCCTACTAGGTCCGGGCGGTTACTACGGCTGAGCACTAATAGCTAAATGACACTTTACTATAGGTGGCCTAGGTGGGTCCCTATAGGGTTCCGGTATCGTGCTACGGATCTTTACACGGGAGATTAGGCTAATTAAAAGGTCCTCGTGCTGAGTAAGAACAATCGGATATACGACGTATTAACTTTGGATTACTAGTAGGGTATAGGCCCGATATATCCGTTTTGAACAAAATAGTGTTAGGGGTATCGTGGATTTTGGGGGTTAAACGACCTACCTACCTTGAGACTACGGCTAAGGATTTTCGTCGATATGGCTTACACTTTACTGACAGGGATATGTTTAGTATTATCGGCGTTATATAGGTCATAGTATTTTGGACTATCGACTAATATAGTATTTCTAGCCACGATTGTCTTTGAAACTAGCTCACACTCTACATTTTCTAACTAACGTACGCTTCTATATCTCAAACGTATATATACTTTAAGAGTACGTATATATATCTAATACTAAGAGGCTGTTTTAGTACTAACTATGGTTATTAAGGCCGATCACGTTCTACTATGGCTGGCCGCCTAAGGATATATTAGACCGCAGAGGAACAGCGCGATGCGCGGCGTCGGCGACGGCGTTAGAAGTAGTAGGAACAGCAACGTGCCTCTTAAGTTGAGATTGGCCGGCTAGAGCTAAACACCTAGACGTAACAGATCACGTAGTTTGAGTATACAATACTCCTACTATTAGGGGCGGATCTCGAACCTCTACCGAGAACCTCTGTCGTGCTTGATTCGTTTACCGCGCTACGAGCTGGGATCTATAGCGAGCAATGGGCCGAAGTTATGTACAATAACCTCTAGGCGGCCACTTAGATCACTGTGGCTGAGGATGCCCCTGAGGACAATGAGCTCGAGGAGGCTACCTAGGCCTACGTGGCAGAGGGTACTAGTGAGACCTATGAGGTCGACGAGGTTATCGGCGCTAGCCCTGTCGAAGAGGCTAGTAATACACCTAATTACGACCGAGTATACTAGACAGCGATTTAGGCGGCGGTTAGTATAGCCGATTGGAGTATTGAGTATAGGGAGGAATCGTAGTCTGAGGGGGATGATTCGCCTAGTTAGGCGTAGTAACTAAGCATTGTCCCTAATGTCTTACCCGAGGTCTAGCGACTTGCCTACAAACTTGCGGACTAACTCCTCTAGCACTATGGCTGCCTGTCCGACGGCTATGTTGGTATAGAACTAGGGGTGACAACGTCCCGAACTAATGTGGTTAGTCTCCGTGGAGCGGTCTAGTAGACTACGGTGCCGAGTGTGCTAGACTAAAGGAGATTCTAGACATACCTAGCCCCCTGGGCCGATGAGTTCACGCCGTAGCTCCGTCGGCAGCTACTCTGCGGCCTCGCTCTGTAGGAGACTACTTAAACTGAGGAGGACCGGCCCGAGCCGCCTATAGTGGATCCTGGAGTGGAGAACGCGGCGGTGCCTATAGCACTCCCGATGTCCTTTGACATTGATAGTAGTGGTGGGTGGGCTACGAGTCTCGCTGTCGCGCGAAAGGGACTCTATTGGCTAGTCACACGGCCACCGACTAGCACGCTTACTAGCTCTCTCTACCTTGACACCGTCTATGTCGAATGGACCGCTGAGGATGATAGCAATCTATATTCCTAGTATGTCCCGGTGTATAAGGTGCCTTACCTGCCCCTTGGGCGGCTTAAAGGCTTTGAGGAGATGGAGATATTTATCCTCTTCCCCCGGCTCTACACCCTAACGCGATAGGCGTTTGTGCTAACTAACACAGAGTACTGTGATTGGATGGACGATATAATCCTCCCCGCTGTTAGGTCGACGGTGCCCTAGGAGCTCTTGTCCCGCGCCCCCTCGTCTGGAGAGCAAGCAATTAAGAATGGAATAGCGGCTACGATCGAAGGAGTCGCCGTGTCTACCTACTAGGTTCTACGGGTCTAGCTCCTTACGCACTTTCTCCCTGCGGAGCACCTTCCGTCGATATAGGCCGCGATTTAAGCGAGGATAGGCCTAGGGCTCGAATACGCGAGTCCCTTTGGCTAAGCACGGCTCCTCCTGACGTCGAAAAACCTAAAGGGGCAGACGCGATAGCAAACGTGGTTAGGGTGTATATAGGCGTGGCAGAAGATATGGAATTAGATAGTGAACAATGACTTTCTCGTAGACACCTTTTTCGACGTGGCTAAGGAGCTTCGTCTCCTAGATGAGGTCTTGACGTAGGACGAGCACGGACGGCTATAGGCCCTTAAGCTTACCTGGCGTAAGTGTTGCCTTACTCGGTTTAAGGATTGGCTCGCGGAGCTCGATACTACGCTATAGAAGGTTGAGTCGCCGCTAGTAGATCTTACGTCTGTATAGGAGCTAGCGAGTCCTACGGTGGACGTCTAGATCTCTACCACACTACTAGCACTATTAGCGATAGAGTAAGAAATCCTGTCGATATAGTTAGGAAGCCTACCGTCCGGCTAAGAAGCCTAGTCCCTAATCCCTCCCTTATCACTAACCGATCGAATCCTATTCACCTAGCGCCGAACGGCCTTACCGTCACCTACCTAGCTATTCTCCCTACTACCGCGCTAAACGGCCTTACCGTCACCTACCTAGCTATTCTCCCTACTACCGCTCTAAACGGCCTCACCGTTACCTACCTAGCTATTCTCCCTACTACCGCGCTAAACAGCCTTACTGTCACCTACCTAGCTATTCTCCCTACCACCGCGCTAAACGGCCTTACCGTCACCTACCTAGCCTTTCTCCCTATCACCGCGCTAAACGGCCTCGCCTTCCCTACCCGAACTAGTACGTACGCCTAGTGGGCTACTCGATTGGACGTTTTGGCCTTAGTCGCTACTCCGGGACACTGGGAGCTTGACTGCGTAGACTAGGCCTCACCGCGCCCTCCGATAGGCTGGCCTCCTATATACGTAGCTCTATAACACCTCTAAGGAAATCTTTGTAGTCGGGAAACAATACCTATTTGCTAACCGCGCGTTTAACACTCTCGCGCTCCTAGACGCGTTAGTCCGAGTGTTAAAGAACACCGGTGGCGGGCGTGCCTATTCCCGTGCTACGCTACTCCGAGGGTACCTTTATATAAAGGAGCGGTGCTATCTCTCCCTAGAGGGGGCCTAGGGCCGTTCCTACGGAACCCGTGAGGAGTATCGAGTATTAGGGACGCTCCTTTACGCGCTAGACTAGGAGATGTAGGGCTGAGGGGGGAGTGTGGTCTAGAAAGTACCCCTAGAGGACGTTACCCTACGGCCGTTCTACTGCTATACGACCGACGTCGCGCTCTAGTGGCTCCGGTGGAACCTAAATCGCCTCTGCCTTACTGTAGAGCTGGTGTATAGTATGCGTCCTGTAAGGGATCTCTATTGGGAGCACTCGAGGGTCGTAATGACGATGCTACGCGCGCTTGAGTCCGGATTCGCCGGCTAGGGCTCCTCTCCTTCCTACTGCTGAGAGCTATGGATTAATAAGCGGACGTTACCGGTAGCGGACGGCGAGGAAGCTAGTAGGATTATCGAGGGGCTTGGCTAGGGGGAGACTATAGAGTAGTTTGGGTACGCCTAGTTCCTTGATAAGTTCGACTAGGCATCGATGCTATTCCCGGAGCCTTATCGCGACCGGCTCGCTATCCGGCTCCCCTCGCTCCTTGGGAGTTATGTCCCCCGATATTAAGCTGTGCGGCGGTTATTCGACGACTGGGTGTTTCTCTACGACGTCTTCCTCTAGCTTAAGGTATGTCGAGGGTATGCTGGCCGCTTACGTAAGGTCCTTGTCCTCCTATCTGATATTTGCCTGGCCGTATTCCGACGGGAGGTGTTCTAGCGCCTATTATATGTGGCGGGGCTACGCAAGGAATATAGCGTAGACGCACTAGATAGACGACTACCGCTTACGATGTAGACACTCTATACGGTCGTGGGGAGAGGGCGACTTAGGGAGACAACGTGTTAGTAAGACGGACTATAATTGACGTTTCGGCATATAGACCATATATTTGTGGCTCTTTGGGGTTGGGACGGCGATGGTATATAGGGCGAGCTGATCGCACGAGAACTGTGGGCGTTAAGACCGTACCGCGAGCTATTTCACCGGTTATTTGACGCGATCGCGGCCCTCCACTCTATCTAGACGGCGTAGGAATGGCGGTATCTAGTCCGCGCGACGTTCGTCCGTACCTATTGGGTCCTCCCCTATCCTAATTCGCGCGAATTCTGGCCGAAGAAAAAGGGGAAGCTGCCCCTATGGTGTACTACCTACCTAAAACTCTACAAATACCTCTGCGAGGCTATAAGCGAGTGCCCTCCTAAAGAGGAGGCCGTCTATCGCTGGGCGCCGTTAGACCTGCTAACGTTACCTTAGTAGGGGTGGGTTCACACTAATAAGCCGTTTGATATTAGTCTCCCGTTACGGTGTCGGGTTGAGGTGATCCTCCCCTCGCTACTAACGGGCAATATCGCGGACTGGGTGTTTAAGGGTAGTATAGACGAGGAGGGACCACTAATACCGCCACTTGACTAGCACGGGGAGATTGTATAATGGATCTATGACCGTTTTAAGCCACGGTATAAGCTACGCGTATATAGCGTGGGGAGGCGCGAACGTTTGATAGACACGCTATGGCTTGAGGGGGACCTAGTTAAAGAGATCCTCTAGTTCGAGCTAGACGAGGACCGAGCCCTGGCGGCTTATACCGAGCTTAATAAGTTCTAAGCAAGGTTAGACACGCTGGGTCTAGGAGAGCTAGCGGATCTAGCGGACCGTCACTCTATCTAAAGCGCACACGACTAGGCGGTGTAGCTAGTGGCCCGGTATACCTAGCGGCGGCGTAGAGCGTAAGCGGCGCTATCTGAGTACTGCAAACACAATGGTCGGATGAACTCCCTTAATACAGACGTTGGTAGGCGTGGGACTACGTCTATATAGGCACCTAAGTATACCGTAGAGTATAAAAAGCTCTCCCGGGAGCGAGGGCGTGAGAGGCGACAACTTCTCACCGTATGGTAGGACTTACTCGTGGAGCTCGACCTACAGAACTTTTCTAGGGAGCAGTTTTGTGCGTAGTAATCCGCGAGGTAAAGTATAGTTAAGTACAGTTGCTACTATGTGATAGAAAGGTTCGATCGAGGCCGTATATACAATATGTGAAATAAAGCTGAATAAACAAATTGCGATCGAATAGATAGGGATAAGTAGGCTGATATAGAAAACAATCAATATTAGTTAGTGTAGTGGTGGAACCTATGACGGTAGTGTATTAGTGGCCTAAGGTATGACAAATGCCTTAGGAAGCTTGTATGCAGTCTTTTCCTAGAGATAGCAGTATCCTAGCATTATCAATATAACTATAGTTTTCTATAAAATTCTTCTTATATGATACAGCCTTATTTCTAGTCCGATAGCTACCTATAGAGGCTACTCTCTACGTCTATATAGGATATAGGAGTGGTTGGTTATGTTGTCTCTATTTATATCGACCCGTCTACTGTGTTAGACTGCTATCGTGCTATCCCTATTTTAATATATAATAGTAAATGTTTGTAGAGGAACACCTTAATCAACACGACTATAACTTATGCTCCTCTTTAAGTATAGTCTTTGCTCGCTAGGCTTCTATAGGGATTAGTCTATAATACTATTATAGGAATATTTCTCTAGACTATAGCACCCGAGAAGTAGGAATTGCCTAGCCTAGATCTAATGTGCACTGCTTACGTACGATAGGAATTGGTCTGTAATACTGCTACGATAGTTGGTCTATAATACTGCTATAGTAGTTAGTCTATAATACAATTATTACCGTTAGTCCGTAATACTGCTATGATAGTTAGTCCGTAATACTGTTATGCTAGTTAGTCTATAATACTACTATAGTAGTTAGTCCGTAATACTATTATGCTAGTTAGTCTATAATACTATTATTATAGTTCGTCCGTAATACTGCAATGATAGTTAGTCCGTAATACTGTCATAATAGTTGGTCTCTAATACTGCTATGATAGTTGGTCTATAATACTATTATGATAGTTAGTCTATAATACTGCTATAGTAGTTAGTCCGTAATACTGTTATGATAGTTAGTCTATAATACTACTATAACCTTAATGTGACTCGGCAATTTCGTAACTACAAAGTCTATTTAATAAGAAACACTAAGCTAGAGAGAAGAAGAGAAAGAGAACTAGAGAGAAGCTAGTCTAATAACCCCGTCCTATCACGTCGGACCCGTAGTCTTACCTCTATCCCTATCTAGCTTATCTGGCAACCTTGCAAACTTCCTAATGGTCCTAGTTATTAGTTAATATCTTTGTCCTCGAATTTATTTGCTCTTGTTTTAATATAGTTCCGGCTTTGTAGGCTAGGAAGGAGCTAAGTATTCCTAGTGATATATAGGTGCTTAGATCTCCTTCGGTACTTAGTCGATCTAAACTATGTGGCTGGGAGTCGTGCGGATACTAGTTGCCACTTTAGACTAATAACCTGTCTCGACTTTGCCCGCTGAGCCTGAAACTGTCTCTGTGTGATTGTTCCCGCCGCTCGCGCGGTGTGTAGCGCAATTGTCTTAGCCTAGATCGCCGTGACGAACTTTAGGAATAGTGTCTTAGTAGCCGTATTGCTTGGTACCCCTTCTGGTCCACCGGCTGGCGTTCGAAAGTTTGCTTGGAATCTAATAAGCGTGTCAAAAATCTTTAAGCTAGTGTCGGTGTAGCGTCTGATAACCTTATTAAATGGAGTGACACTAGCCTTGTTAGCAGAGTCTACCGCGGGGTCGACTCGGGGCACTAAGATATAAATTGGTGTCTTGTAGCGACCGGCTAACTAGTAAATAGCTTCTAACCGGTCCTCTCGGACGGCTATATGTAATGGTAGCTCGCTATTTTTATCTGGATCGTGGTACTCCTGCCTAGTAGCAACCGCAATGGGCTGCTCCTGCGTATGTCGTATCTAGTCCTAGAACTGTGGCCCGTGGGGGTTCCTTATAGCTGTATGCTATGCGGTACCCGTTATAGCCGCGCTAATAGGTGTAAGGGAATTGTCACCCGTACCACACTATCCGTTATAAATCGCGCGGCCTTTTAACTAGATCGATACTGTAAGAGCTTTATCGGCAAACCCGCTTAGCTGATAATATCTTCGGGGGGTGAGGTAGTTAAGCAGAGGTTGAATCGTCGTGTTGCTAGCAGTTCTAATTAGTAACTTCGGGTTCTCTCTTATTTCGTATAGTAGCCGAAAGGGATCTAGCTGACCCTCGTTAAGAGCGGCGTCTATAGCCGTTGGGTTAGGTCTAGTAGGAACCCCTACTCTAAACTCCCTATATCCCCTCCCTGCCACGTTATGCCTTCTACGTATCTTAGACGCGAGGACCTGTAGGATTGTAGACTGGTGGGCTCTGATAGCTATATATAGTATCGAATTGCTGTTCTTATTAAACCAATATGAGCGAAGCGTAAGAATCGGTAGGGGCGAAGTAGGACCGCCGGTTAACGTTAGAAACCGGATATAGGCTAAACAACCTGCCCGAATTGCACTAGTCATAGCGTTAGTAGCGTGGATAGTAGTGCCGATAGGGCTACACTAGTCTGTAGGAATATACGTGATCCTAGCTAGGAGGGTTGCTAGCGTCTGGGTCGACGGCCGCTAGAGGCGTAGCGTAGCTCTGATAGTAGCAACGTTCGCGGCCACTGCGAGGTAGCCGTTGATTAGCCTAAGAATATTCGGAAACAAAGTAGCGAGGTTAGGGGGGAGGATAGTGAGACCGCGAAGGGCGTATAGTCGATTATGATTTAAGGGATTCACGGCGTCTTGGACGAATGCGTTGATTCGGGCGTTAAACGCCGCCTAGGGTAAGCTATTGAGCGTATTAAGCGCGGTATTACTAAATATATTAGAGGCTATCGGAATTGAAGTGATCTTGATTAATAGGTAAAGGAGTAACCTATAGATCTACTAGCGGTTATATATACGATTTTGATATTGGGATATATTAGAGTAAGATAGGAGAATAAAGAAATATTGATAGTGGAAGAGACAATAGGTGATACTATATTTGTCTTAAGAAGGAGTATTGCTCCTTTGGCGTAAACAAAATAAAGAGACTCGGTAATGATCCTTGGTAGGGATTATCGATGAAACGCTTTGATATTTGATAAGGTATCGATGCGCCACTATAAGCTAAAAGGCGAAAGGATATATGAAAGAGACTAACCTAAGCGCGATAATATTGTAAAAGGCTATTGATATCCTAGATGAATTATGCAACTAAGATATTAGCTAGCATTGATGTTAGACTACAATTACGAGATATTCGGCCTAAGCTTTCTAGTTACGTGTAAAGGGCTAGATCTTACTAGCGAGGCGCCGTGAGGGACTAGGCGTAGAATGTCTTTGATGTCACCTTTAATATATCAATAATTATAGCATAGCAACCATTTGGCTGATTAAGGCACTATATATTAGTGCTAGCGGAAGAGAAAATGTCGAAACAGAAGGAGTCGCAACCCTATCCTGTTTTATTATATGGCCACGAAGGAAGGATTTACACTCGCTCTCTATCCTATTTATTATATGGCTACAAAATAAGGATTTACACTCGCTCTCTATCATGTTTTTGGGGTTAGACACCTCCCTCTCTATTATATCTTTAGGGTTAGACATCCCCCTATTATAGACAAGGCTTGCCTTAAATAAGCTTGTGTTTGACCTTAGCCTTGTGCTAGGTAGAAGATAGTCTGTTAGGCGACAGTATATAAATATATAATAGGATATATATATCTTAGTTAGTATCTTAGTATATTATATTCGGATTAGTTCTATACATGGTTACACCTACTTCCTCGCGCTTACTTCTCTATAGTTACTTCTCTATGCTTACTTCTTTATGCCTACTCTATATACTCACTCTATATTCCTACTCGCTGTAGTCACTCTGATGCTTACTCTTTATCCTCACTCTTTAGTTAACTTTTATGCTACCTTCCTAATATCCGCCTCCTTACACCTACTTTCTTATCGATATCTCTTTAGCCTTACCTTCTTTTTCTTTCCTTCTATATATACTATATATAAGGCGTGTATCTATCCTAGGTCTCTATCCTTTAGACAACGCACTTTGTGCTTAAAGAGGGACAAGCTGCTATATTAGAGATTAGTGAAATTAGATAAATTTAAAAAGTTATTCGTCTAATCTATATATAAGCGAGATAGCTTTTCGGCTAAAGAAGAGGAAGCTGTAAAGGGCCGAAGCAAGGCTTAGTTTAAACTAGCTAAGCCGATATACTTACTAAAAGCTTAAGGAAAGGACCTACGTGACCGTGTAGTAGTGTAAACAAGAGCAGTCACGTGGTTAGCACGTGATGCATTAGGCCCGGACCCGTTATACCTATTATTAGAGCGAAACAAAGGAAAGCAATATCAAAGGAGTATACTTCGCCCCCTATTTCTAAATATAGTAGCGGGTTGTCGACCGTAATGTAGTAGTAGATTGTGGACTATAATGTAGTAGTGAGTTGTCGACTATAATGTAGTAGTGAGTTCTCGACCCTAATGTAGTAGTGAGTTGTTGACCGTAATGTAGTAGTAGATTATAGACTATAATGTAGTAGTGAGTTGTCGACCGTAATATAGTAGTAGATTGTAGACTATAATATAGTA
>ERZ1673737.3956-NODE-3956-length-10812-cov-4.625732_pt1 | contig 10812 bp, 8 predicted proteins | sample MGYA00580211_ERZ1673737 | MGnify/ENA primary metagenome ERZ1673737 (study PRJEB41218, sample SAMN15661789) | gut metagenome | host: Homo sapiens | place: Canada: London | collected 2015-08-20/2019-03-30 | study: EMG produced TPA metagenomics assembly of... | reverse complement strand
AAAGAACTCATGACCAAAAAAGGGTATACTGCTGCGAATGGATATTTTGGGTTTAACGCGGTGGCCCAATTGGGGCCGGGTATCCAGAAGTAGAATTCGATGTGCTAGGACGACCAGAGTCGAATGAGGTGCGCAGGTCATGCTTGGGGGTCATGTCACCAGGCGCGGTGCCGAAGGGGAACTTGGCGTCGAAGCGGGTGGGCCAGCCATTGCTGTTGCTGGACTTGTGGCTGTGCGAGCTGCCGAGGACGGGCACGTCGTCGTCGGCCAGGTTCACGCCGGAGTCATTCCATGGGTTGCGGTAGCCGCTGTCGCGAGACTCCATGGAGACGAGCGAGGCCTTGGAGGCATTGCTCGAGGGGTGTTTGAAGAACGATCCCGGGGAGGCGGAGTGGTTCTTGCGGCCGATGAACGAGGAGAAGGACGAAATACTTCCGGGTTTGCGGAGGCGCTCGAAGATCGAGCCTCGCTCGCTAGTCTCATCGGAGAAGTTGGGGCGGGTTGGGGAGTCGGTCGAGAGGGGCGCCGGGGCGTGTTGCAGGAGCTTCGAGTCGAAGAAGGGCAGAGACTCTTCGAACGAGTCGGATTTGGGCCGAGGGATCGCACCCTTGACGGTGTTGGCATCGAGTCCGTGACCAACCAGACGGGAGATCAAGAAGTCGATGGCATCCTTAAGGCCACCAGCGTTGTTACGCGTGTAGCCGAGGACGACGCGGTCCTCGGGTCCAGGGGTGGGCGAAGAGGAGCCTTCTTCCTCAGGAGTGGTAGGCAGATCAGCACCAACATCAACATTGATATCAACCTCGTATTGTTCCTTGAGCTTGGTCCGAACATCGGTAATGAAGTCTACGGACTTGAAGTAGTCACGAAGTTCCACCGAGCTCTGGAAATGAAGTTCATGGCTCTCTGGTACCATGCCAAGCAGAGCATCGACCGCTTGAGGCACCTGATACTCGGGGCCGGAGATGGTCACCACGTCGCTGGCAAGCTCGGTGCTAGGGAATTCGATCTTGCAGTTCCATTTCTTCTCCAGCTCGTCGATCTCAGTCATGCGGGCCAACAGCTCACGGTGATACAGACGGTTGATAACGACTCTCTCGGAGACGTATTCGGCATCAACCTTCTCGACCATATCCATGATCTCTTGCTTGACAAGGTCCAGGCTCTGAGCGTTGCGAGCAGGGGTCCGGCAGATAACGTTGTCAACCTTGATGTCATCATCTTCCTTGCCCATACCACCACGGTCCATGGCGTTGGAGAACTTCACGAAGACAGAGTACTTCTTCATGATGCGCTGGATATGCTGTCCACCAATCCCGATGATCCGCTTGTGGTACTGGTCCGGCACATGGAAGGAAATGGAAGCAGGCATCTCCTGCTCCACCAGATCCAAACCGTTCTTAGTCGACTCGTACTGGTTGCCGCACACGTCAATGTAGAAGTTGTACTCGTTGAAACCGTCAAAGATGATCTGGACGTTGCCTGTATGCGAGTTAGCAACACACTCCATACGTAGATTCCTGGAAGTACTCACTCTGTCCCATGATCTTGTTAATCTTGCCGTTCTTCTTGCCGCTGACAAACTCCTTGTGCTCGTTGGCCAGCTCAATCTTCACACGCATCTGGTATTGGCTGCGCATCACGAAGGGAATCTGGTTGATGACCGTCATGGCAGCCTTGACTGCATCATCGGAGCCGTTGATCGTAAAGGTCAGGTTGTCAAAGCTGACCTCCGCTTCGGAGTTCGTACAGATATCCGATAGCATGGAGCGGATGTCGGCGGTCGATGGAGCACGGAGACCACCTTGCGCGGGGTCCGGCATGATGATCCACCATGAGGCAGAGTAGAATTGACCGGCCTAGACAAATATTAGCAAGTTCTACTCCAATGTTGTGGCACCACGCACCAAGGCCATAATCTCTCTGACGGTCCGCTCGACGTGCAACACCTCGGTGCCTTGGATCCGAACAAGTCCACGCTGGCTGCCGAGCTGAGGGAACAAAACGTAAGACCCGTTCATCTCCATGACTTTGCGGACCTTGTCCAGACGGTCGAGCAGGATGTTGTCGATCTTGCTTGAGCTGACAACCACATCCTTGACAAAAATCTTCACTCCCATCACCAGCTCCCGCAGCTTCTGCTTGGCACGAGCAATTTGCTCTGGCGTCTCGCCAGTAATATAGACCTCGTCCTCGCTTCGACGATTCGCACCGGGAGGTATATAACCGAAGATCTGGGGGAAGGGGGGAGGGAAGTAAATAGCGGTGCCGGTAGCAGCTTCAATAAGCTTAATGTTCTTGCGAGTACGACCGCAAACCAAAGTGTGCATGGTCGAGTCCAGTTTAATGGCGTCCACATGGCGTTTGAGCTGTTCTCCAGTTAGCTTGTCGACCTCAGGATTCCCACACACAAGACGTACAATTTGATCGATCATGATCAGCACCCGGGTTTTGGCATGTTCCGAGCTCTCCAAATCACCGTATATAGCGACTCGGAAGCGCTGGTCCAGTCCGTTATCCGACGCATATCCATAGGAAGAAACCACAGCACTGTCCGCATCGTGGAGCTTGGGTGTGAGCAGGAAAATGTCGGCCCCGGTGTAGGCAGCCAAGGTGTCCATGTGCTCGAGGACACTAGCTCGGATACCCTTGGGTGATCCATCCACAATAAGATGCATATCCACGTCGACAGTCGCACATCGCTGTTCCACCGGTTAGTTAGCAAGGATGTCTGTGGAGCTGAAAATCTTGCCAGTGCCGCAACCAAAAAAATTCATCCACGTACCAGCATGATTGGGGTCTCGTTCAAGATTCTGGCACGCATCTTGCGCGCCATCTCCCCATCTCCGGTGACGCACACGTTGGTCACCAAGCCGTTTGGTCGGCGTTGTAGCGAGGGCACAGCCTTGGCCTCGGAGGTCGTAAGCGTTGCTTCCACTCGGCCTCCTTTCTCCTCCGTGATCTTCCGGCATAGCCTCTGCAGACCTTCGACGTTGTTCGTATGGACAGGGAGCTGGTGCACGGATGTGCCTTCTGGGGTGCCTTCGGGGAAGGTCCAGCGCTGGAGAGCGCCGGGACTGGCGTGGAGCACGTCCTCTACATCGGGACCGGCCAAGGTCGATGAGAAAGGGACGTTGAAGGACAGATTGACGGTGGGATCGATGCTCGTCGGCGGCGTCATGGGCGGTGCCCCGTGTGGTCGGCGAAAGGCCATGTCGGCGTGAGGTCTGGACATCCCGAAAGTCGGCGTCATTCGTTCCCAACCATGCCGGGCTTGACCCGTAAAGTTGGAGATCTTGTGCATGACCAGGGTAAGATCTCTAACCCCTTGAGCAAGTCGAGGGGATAGAGAGGGTGGATGGCGGTTGGGGGAAAGTGAGAGTGGGAAGAAGGCCGTTCTCGACAGGGATGGGAATGGCCAGTGTGGGCGTTTCGCGGGAATGGTGGAAACCAAGATCGGGCCAACCAACACCTTCTAGACCGAACACAAAAGGAATAGTATTGGAATTAGGTGGAAGAGGCTTGAAATACGAATAAATACAAGTAAGTAAATGCAAATAAGAATAGATAGGAATCAGAAATCAGAATGGAGAAATGAAGCCAGTACGGATCTACAATACTTTGCTCTATCACCTGGCTATAAGTCTATCAGTCTAGTTAACGACAGTCAAATTAAGCTGAGTATACAACAGTTCACTACTTGATTATTACATTTCAGCCCAATACCCAACGGTTGCCAGAGCAGAGAGAGAATGGCACTCGCAAGGGTCTTCTTGGCACTCACTCTAGCGAGTGTCACGTGCTCCTACAGGAACAGCTCAGCTGAACAGGACTGGCTGATCCTCTTGCGCGTCCTCCCAGGCTGTGCAAGACATTGGCCATATCCATACTGTTGCCCAGGTATAAGCCCGGTTTTCAGGCACTGGCCAGATCGGGATCCGAGTCATTCCGTAATACGCGGGTTGATCCTTTCATAGGCTCCGGGACAAAGAACCCTGTATGCCTCCGTACTCCCGATCCACTGGCACTTGGGCCTGATAGGGCACCTTCATACACCGGCTGGTCCGGAGGGGACTGAGGCATGTGGAGCTTGGATGCTGATGCCTAGACGCCTTTGGCTGTGGACTCGGGGCACTCCGTCGTGCATCCGGTCTCCATAGGGGTTCCTGTAGGCGTGTGCTGAGCTACAGTATAAGTGACAAATGTACTCTGTCCATGTAGAGATGCACATCGCCGACCCCCTCAAGTAGTCGACGTCATGCCCTCGTATAGACGTAGTGGGTCAAGACACATTTGACGCCTCGAAATGAATTCCGACTGGGTGGACCGTGGAGTCTTGTGTTTTGAAACCAGACTGCATTTGCTCCCGTCCCCCGGTTTAATTGAAGGTTGAGGGGAGAAGACCAACTGTTATGGGTATAGTCTCCCCTCGAGTCCAGTCGCCACTATCTTCACATTTTTGGTACTTTTTTTTGTCGATCATTTTAGCCAGTTTTGATATTTGCCAGCATAATTCTATGCCTTGTTCTGGGCAGGGAGTGTACTTCCAAGCAATCCACCGTCATCACGTGATTGTGTCGACGGTATTGCGTCAGTCCCGGAATCTATGATGTTGACTATGAAGTATGGTTTGATGTTTTAATGAAGCTAAAGAATAATAAAGAACGAGGAAAGACACTACTGGAGCGTAAGGTATACCAATTATTCAGATCTCCTTGAAATAATATATATCTGAGTTAAGTCACATAAATAGCTATTTTTCATACAATCGGCTACATTAATTGAGCTAGAATTGCACCGTATATTGCTAAATGACCTTCATATATGCACATTGGTATTAGAAACCATCGGAAGTACACACAAAAACTGCATAAAAGCGTGACCAGTCTACATGCTGCAGATACATACTGAGTTGACTATATCACAATAGTTATACCCTCGATGATCGAATTTGAAATTTGTGGAAATCTAAAACCCTTGTATATACTTCATTACTTATGCATCTATATGTATCGGACTTTCTGCGACTGGTGGGGTTGCTTCTAGAACCATTGAATTGACCAATGGTCTTGTTGACAGCCGTAGACTAGAGACTACTTTAACAGAACAATAGATTTAAGACATTGAAGGTCTGCATTGCTTATGCTTGGATATGAGCCGCTCAAGAACAAATTCAGGTGCAAAATCAGGAAATGCCGTGCAAAAAAACTCAGGGCGCAAGACGCTACTGATAATGCCGAACTCGCTGAACCGTATCATTTGCGCCATCCAATGCCAGATGGTCTCCCCCTTCGCCTTCACCGTCATAGTACCGTCTGTCTCGGATGTAGTACGGTCTCTCGACGTACTCGCCCAACGGCCTGTCTTCCATGAAAACACTGACCTCACGACCCGGGATAGATGGACGCACGCTCCCAACTCGCTGGACGACTTCATGCGGCTCCTCATATCGAGGCTGTGGAGGACGAACACTGGCTGTTCGAATGACTCTCTCTTGGGGCACTCCGCGCTCATCGACGTAAGCTGGGTGGCGAGGGGGGAGGTACTCTACTTGAACGCTGCCGCTGCGTGAGTAAGGCTCATGGCCTTCCAGTGGAGCTGCGTAGGGTTGTCTCTCGTGAGCAACGGGACGAGCATAGTCTGATGTGACTCGCCTGTAGATTGGCTGGGGCGGGGGCATCTCCTGTACATAGCGGCGTTCAACGTATGGATCCTGGACAACCGAGGGCGCGCGAACACTGGCAGTGCGGTGGGGAACTTGGTCCTCGTAGATGTTGGCTTTCGACATTTGAGATACGGGTCGCGGCGGGGGAGCCATTGGCTGGTATCTTGGTGCTGGGAGTATCTCATAGTACTGGTTGCCATGCTCATCATACACGATCCGACGCTGAGGTGCCATGACCCGTGGCGGTGGCGCCTCTTCGTAGTAAGGCTCCCGATAGGTTGGTGGTGGCATGTCATCCACAGGGATGTAACGGTGCTGGGAGTAAGAAGGGGCTTCGTCGTAATACCTGGGCCGCTCTTGGACCGGGCGTTCCACAACATACGATGCTGCCCCAATTGGACGTGGCTGGGCCTCGATGTACTCACGAGGATAGTCTGATTGCCGAGCATACTGTAGACTGGCGACTCGTCGAAGATCTGCATCCTCCCGAATTGGCCGTCTGGTGCTGAGTCGAGAGATTGCGCGCGGAGGCCCCGAGTCCCGTGGAAGTTCGTCGTACGGATCAACTTCGTACACCGGTTCTCGAATTGGCGGACCACGACCTTCGTACACTGGTGCGTATTGCGGAGACGCGATATCAATGTAAACGGGGCGCTCTTGTGGGTGTCGGCTGCGAACAGTGGTAGGGTCGTCTGCAAAAGGTGGCGGTGAGACAGGCTCCTCTTTGATGTATGTCTCCACAGGCTCTGCATTTCTTGTCCTGTAAGAAGCCTGGCGGGGTTCTTCACCACCTTCACGGAGTCTGCGCCGTTTGCGAGACATGATGACTGGGGTTGGTACATTGGCTGGTACGTTTGGACTGCCGCGAGCAGAATCAGGATCTGAGTATGTTTGATCGGATCCATGTTCAACTCGTTCATCGCGAAGTTGCTGAACAGGAGGAACCTTGGCTGTAGCAAGAGGCGACACGCGAGATGGTCGGGGAGCTGCCGGTGATGTGATGTGGTTTTGAACCACCCTCACATTTGCAGGGGATGGAGGCTTGCGGGGGCCACGGGATCGGTCGATGTATCTACCATCTGGTCTGAGTTGTCTTCCACTTTCTATCTCACGAGGATAGTCGCGAGCCTCTGCCAGGGGCGCCGCTGGAGCAGGTGGGGAGTACTCGGAATCATCTGCGGTCTCAATCTGGAGTGACTCGCGGTATTGGTTGGGATCCTCTGCTTTGTGGTAGCGGGGTTGATTCTGAGAATACGTGGGACGCTGGTCAGAAACATGGTAAGCATCTTGCATTTCCTGATCAGATCCCGGCTGGTTCAGAGCTTCAAGTCGCTGCAACTCATCTGGATAATGGGTTACTGGGCCATGCTGAGCAGGGCCTGCTGGTGGAACAATAGCCACAGGGGAAGATTTGTGTTGCCCGCCGGGCTGCAAAGGCGAATCAGGAGCTCTACTGGAGTAATAGGAATTGTTGTCAAAGTCGCTTGCAGGACCATCAGGGCCACTGGCCTCGGACGAATCGCTCAGCGAGACAGGTTTCACCACCTCAAGGGCTTGTTTGAAGACCTCCGAGACATCAAACTCGGGCTTCGTGTCCTGGACAGCAGTTTTCTGCTTGATCTCCATCCTCCTCAACTCCAGTTGATCACGCAGTTGTCTCTCCACTCTCTGTCTTTGTAACTGTAGTTCTGCTCTGACCAAATCATCCGACTTGGTCAAAAAGATCGGATCGATCTCAGATGTGGGTTTTGAAGCCACGCGGGCAGACTGTGGTGCTGCAGATAGGGCATTTCCAGCCGGGGTACTGTGCGAGCTATTGTAAGGTTGATTGGTGGTCTCAAGTGAAGGTACCTTCTCCATGGCAATCCTCGACGGTGTCGATTTAGGTAACTGAGTCCGAACAGGAACAGTTTGGCCGTTGCGCGATCCCGATTTGCGCACGAGGTGTTGGGGGACCTTGAGCCGGGGATGAGAGCCCGAGAAGATTTCATCACTGATGGTCAGGATTTTCTCGTACTCCCGTACCTCATCGCCTGGTAGCGGTGCTGAAACTGCCATCGGACCTGCTGCAAGGTGAGTTGCTGTCCCATGAGCTGCCATGACTGAAGGGAAGCGCCTGGGGGAAGGGAGACGGTCGAAACCGAGAAATCGGCTGAGAAGCTCTGAAACTAGTCTCAGATAACTCCAAATGCCAATGCAGAGCACGTGAGATATTCACGGCTCAGTTCCTACAGAGAAGAGAAGATCTGAGAGTTGGAAAAAAAAAGCAGCAAATGAAGAGTTCCAGCGAGTCCACGATGTTTTCCGGCGCTAAGTCCGATTAGGTAAACATCACGGGGCGATAAGGAGGTCTACTTCGACCTTCACTTCTCTCTCTCTCTTTCTTTCATGTATCGTCTGTTTGTGCCTCGGGTTCTTCGACCGGTGACTGCCTCTAGATCCTCTCCTGCATTTCTGCCTCTGCGTTATTGCAATTCCAGATCGATGGCGACCAACGGCGCAAATGGAGTCGGTGACTCCCGGCCGATCTTCTTCTTCGATATTGACAACTGTGTAAGTCAATGAAAGTTGAATGTGATAAATTAGGGTCGCTAATACCATGCGCTTGCTTTACAGCTCTATTCCAAAGGTTGAATTATTTAGTTCGGGTTACTGGAGCTCTGACTGACTGGTATATGCGCGCAGCTTGCAACATCCACGATGAAATGCAGAAATTGATCAGTAAGGGACATTAATTACTCTTCTGATACTCGTCACTAACCTATAACTCTACTAGATAAGTTCTTCGTGAAACATCTTGATCTTACTTCGGAAGATGCCCACATGCTGCACCAGAAATACTACAAAGAGTATGGACTAGCTATTGAGGGCCTCACCCGCCACCATAAGATCGACCCGCTTGCATTCAACTACGAAGTTGACGACGCTTTACCTCTTGATGCTATTCTCAAGCCCGATCCCAAGTTGCGCAAACTGCTCGAAGACCTGGACACAACCAAGGTGAAGCCATGGTTGCTCACGAACGCCTATGTCACCCACGCGAAACGGGTAATAAAGCTGCTCGGTGTCGAGGATCTCTTCGAGGGTATTACCTATTGTGACTACGGACAACTGCCATTAGTTTGCAAGCCAAGCCAGGATATGTACGCTAAGGCGGAGAAGGAAGCTGGCGCTCCTACCACAGAAGGGTGCTATTTCGTTGGTATGTCGCTTGTACACCTCTATTCCGTCTTTGGACACCTAATTAACAAGAGAATGCAGACGACTCCCATTTGAATTGTGTCCATTCGACCGCTCGGGGCTGGACTACGGCTCACTTGGTGGAACCGGGCCTTCCCATACCATCCAACCCGGCATCGAAGTATGTGATCTCCAGCCTCGAAGAGCTACGTGTTCATTTCCCACACGTCTTTAAACAGCAAAGCGATACTGCATAGATTAGAGCACGACTATTTGTTCCTTTTTGTTAGACTTTGGTTTACGACTATGAATGCCCAAGCATATGATTACGGATACTGCTTAAACTTACATAATTACGAGACTGGCAGTTGTGTGTAGTAGAACTACATCCCAACCCAATGATAGAGAAACAATTCAGGAACCCTCTCCAGTTTTTTGTGCAGCCAAGTCAAGTTCAAGTATAAATTGCTGCCTCAGGCAGACGTAGATCAGCGGAGCGCGTCAAATGGACTCCTGACTCCGTGTTCCCTTCTCTTTCAACATCAGCAAACACCACCGGCTATCGCCCAAGAGCTGACTGTGGCTCTTGAAACCATCCACGATGTCCGGGCAAGACATGATTGTAGGCTCGGTGGTCGAGTTGGCCAATGGACGACAAGCGACGGTGCGCTTCATCGGTACCACCCACTTTGCGGAAGGAGAATGGATAGGTCTTGAATTGGATGATGCGACCGGAAAGAATGATGGTGCAGTACAAGGAGAACGATACTTCAATTGCGAGCCAGGGTACGGCATGTTTGTTCGACCATCAATCGTCGGAAAGATCATCCAACGACAACCTGTGCGGGAGAGTAAACAAACCGCCAAACCGGCTGCCAGCGCGGCCAGCAGCAAAGCGCCTCAATCCGGACTCTCAGCTGGTTTGCGCAAACAACCTGGATTGCCTCCCACAGCAGTAAGGCGACAAAGCACCAGCACAAACTCTACTCCTACCCCAGCGCCGAGGGGTGCTGCAGCTCGCCCGTCTCTGAGAGTATGTCATGGCCCATGGTGGCTTGCAACATCCAGTTTGCTAACACGTTGTATCGTTTTAGTCGCCCACTAAGTCCCCGACGAAACAACTAGGAGCCACCGCTTCTTCCCGCCCTTCAATCGGGACTACCCCTACTCCACGCACCTCTACTGTGGGAACGACCCGACCCCGAGGAACTACCACAGCCAGAAGCTCTATAGGTTCGTCTGCAGCACTAAATGCCCCCAAAACTGCGCGACCATCAGTATCTGGGCCAGCAGCCCGGACCTCACGGCCAAGCTCGCAAACTACGACACGCGCAACAGGCCCTGCGGCATCAAAGGTTACTACTACATCAAGGCAAGTTGGCGCCACAAAGGCATCCGATGGAAGAAACAGCCGCACAGGTGGGCAATCCGGGAACACAACCGACCTTGAGTCACCTGGCACTGAAGGGGAGGCTGCGCCAGGTGGAGGACTGGCACCCAAGACCTCTCGACAGTCGATCACTGCCACTCGTCCAGCGACCACACGCCCTGCTGGAGCTCCGGTATCTACGTCGCAACGTCAATTTTCGAATGCTGCAGTGAACCGAGAAATCGAGGAGCTCCAGCTGAAGCTTAACCAGATGGAGAAGAAACGAGTCGAGGATAGGGAGAAACTCAAGACCCTGGAACAAATTCGGACTGAACGCGATAAGTTCGGATCGATCATTCAGAAGCTGCAGGCCAAATATCAACCGCAGCAAATGGAAGTTACGGAACTTCGCAAAAAGCTCAAAGACACCGAGGCTCGCTTTGATGAATTAGATCGAATCCAGGCAGAGCATGAATCACTCATGGAAATGGCTGCCCTTGACCGCGAAATGGCGGAGGAGACAGCCGAGGCCTTCAAACACGAGTGTGAAGCACTTCGATCAAAGATGGAAGAGCTTAGTCTAGAGGTGGAGGTTCTC
>ERZ1673737.3954-NODE-3954-length-10815-cov-4.843123_pt1 | contig 10815 bp, 11 predicted proteins | sample MGYA00580211_ERZ1673737 | MGnify/ENA primary metagenome ERZ1673737 (study PRJEB41218, sample SAMN15661789) | gut metagenome | host: Homo sapiens | place: Canada: London | collected 2015-08-20/2019-03-30 | study: EMG produced TPA metagenomics assembly of... | reverse complement strand
CAATCTTCCTCTCTCCTTCTTCGTCTTCCTCTTCCTCTTCCTCTTCCTCCCGCATTCCATTTAATCCCATTGTAAAATGAATTCTGGTCAATATGGTTGCTTACAGTTTGGATTAGGGCTTGAAGAAGTTGCGACCTCAGACCGTCTAAGCTTCGATGCATTAGCGCGGCGCATTCTGGATGTTGCCCTCCCCAGGTCACGATACTCACCACATACTGGAAATCAATATCAGGCGCCACCCATTTCACAGTCTCCCGCGCAGGCTCGGTCGGCGACCCTCGGGGTTTCCATGTCACCCCACCCGTACACTGCTGGTCCGGGCAATTCTCTCTCAAAACCCCCTGCGGCCTCTAATAGGCCTCCAGGTCGTTTGGAGTTTAAAGAAAGCCCTTTCTTTACGATTGTTGAGGCCTTAACTCCCGTGGTGGAATGCAAGAGTATGTCACTCTGGAAATCTTCTCTTGATCATTCAAGTCTAACTTCATCAAGTTCGCGAACAAACCCGGGATAGTGTGGAACTCAAGGTCATGCTTTCTCCGCGAACTGCTCAAAAGTTGCAGATGGATTCCAACGCCCGAGTCATGGTATATTGTGCTGCGGATTCTGGCCTTACCCAGTACACCAAGTCGGATATCGCATTTCCACATCAGGTGGAGCTCAAGGCGAATCTCGATGAAGTGAAAGCCAATCTCAGAGGCTTGAAAAACAGACCAGGCACTACGCAACCTGCAGATGTCACCAATTACATCCGGAAGAAGCCCGATTACCCGAACAACATTGTCATGACTTATGCATTGACGCAAAAGGTTGGAGCCGTTATGTCCCTACTCATTGGTGGAGCATTCATTTGACGGTTTGGCTGACTTGCCACAGAAATTCTTCGCGCTTGCCAACCTCGTCAGACAACATCCGATTGAGGATCTCGTCTCGCAGTTGAGGACACGGAAACTCATTTCAAAGGAGCAGGTCATACGTGAAAGTAAGACAGTCCTCTACTTCCTTTACACATACTCTAACATATGTCGACATTAGTGAAAAATCGCGCACACGACTCTGATATCGTTGCCACATCGAGTGTCATGTCGCTGAAATGCCCTCTATCGACCCTTCGCATCAAGGTTCCTTGTCGGTCTATCGTTTGCACTCACAACCAGTGCTTCGATGCATCATCTTTCTTAGAATTACAAAAGCAAGCCCCAACTTGGACCTGCCCTGTGTGTTCCAAATCAACTAGCTTCGAGTCTCTGCAAGTCGACCAGTGAGTTTTCATCTCGTCCATTGCAGCACGCGTTATCCTTTTCTAACTCTGTTAGGTACGTTGATGATATCCTTCAAACAACTTCATCGGAAATCGATCAAGTCACCGTTGAGCCTGACGGTGCGTGGTCAGGTCCTAGTGACTCGGACATAGTCAAGCTGGGCGGTATGACGCCAGCATCAAACGACGACGACGACGATGACTTGATTGAAATCAGTGAACCGGGTATTCCCTCTGTAAAACAGGAACCGGGACCCCCAAATATCGCTCTAGAAAGGACACCCGCGCAGTCAAGGGAGGCATCAACCCCGTCCTCCGTTGCGCGTCTGTCGAACAAAAAGAGACCTGTCTCCCAAGTCATTGATCTCACAGAAAGTGGCGACGAGGATGATGAGTTTCCTGTTCCGTCTCCTAAACGGCTCGCCCCAAACTTGCCATCTCGATCCTTTCCCCGACAAGATTACCACCTACCGTCGGCCAGTAGCCCTCTGAATGGCAGTTCCTATCCTCCATCAATTTAGACTTAAATTTCCAGTTCATGGTCACAAATGGTCGTCTTTTTATCTCGAAAGCTGCATATTTTCATGGTGTTTTATGGCGCGACCAGGTTCGGGGGTCTTGGGATATTGGTATCATAGGTGATTATTTGAGCGGAGGGACTGCATTATTTTAGCTATTCCAGTGAGCCAAGTCATTCAATGAGTTGATCGGTGCATATCTTTTTCTAAATGGCTTCTACTCATGTTATGCAAGTCACCTAGGAGGTAGGATCTCCGTAGATAAGCAAACACTTCGGGCGGAGAGCTTGGACTTCCCCAACTCCGCATTCCCGACTTCTCTTCCTCATCACGTCCTTCGAGATACATTCAATTCCATTTGCAATTCTTGGCTGCCTATTGATCTTGAGCTTTCGCCATGTCATTCGATTCATCCTCCCCGCCATTAAATACCTCGGATCCGAACGCCCGCGTCTTCAGCTCCTCATGCTTCGACTTCCTTCTCATAGAACTGGTGCCTATGGCCGAGCGTATGGCACGGGATCTAGCAACTGAGGGCAAAGAAACCGAAGATGAAGAGGTAAGGGAGACGACGTTCTTCCGTCTGGAGTCTTTGGGTTATCGTGTTGGACAAGGCCTGGCGGAACGGTAAGCTTGAACAGTCTCCTTACATTCAGAGGTTCTCCAGTGCGTCTTCCATAGTTCAGTATGCTGATTTGTGTCCATCGGACAATCCAGGTTTTCTCGAGATCGGCCTCGTTTTACCGATAATCTCGATGTGATCAAGTTCCTCTGCAAGGATCTGTGGACAGTCTTATTTAAGAAGCAGGTGGACAATTTGAAAACAAACCATCGGGTAGGTGAATATGGAACACGCATCGCAGGAAGCTGGCCATTGTTGCGCCTGCATTGGGAGTTCTGAGGCACTGATGTGATCAAATAAATAGGGGGTCTACGTTTTGACCGATAGCGCGTTCCGGCCTTTTGGGAGGATGAGCATGGCAGTCCGGAGCGATGCGATATCTATGGCGCAAGCAGTAAGCAATTACTTGTAACCACTTTCGAATTGAGGCCTAGCAGCTTACAAACTGACCTAGTACCTTTGGTTTCCCTGCGGTGTTATTCGGGGCGCATTGGCCAATTTGGGCATTAACACAACCGTGCAGGCCGAGACATCGGACCTGCCAGGTGCGACTTTCCAGATCAAGACCCTCCAGCCCCGGCCTTGAAGATGGGAGCATTTGCCTGGGTCTGGACTGTATCTTCACTTGATTCGATAGCCCATTGTACGGCAATGAGGGCACCGACAGCCCTAGCTTTGGTATCCTTCTCTCACGGTTCTCCTCGGTTGAGGACAATAGGTCGTTCCGAGTCTTGCAACTACTTGAAACATGCTACCATACAGGGGACTCCGGATTTTATTTCATTGCAGGTTTGTTGCTAATTCTGTGCCAAACCCATCTTCTTCCCGCCTGATCAAGGACCACACACTGTTGTGTCTACTCGTTGTTCATAATCTCATGGTGTCGCATTCAAAGCCTATCTTTCCGGGCACAACATTGATTAGCGACGCTCTGTCAATTCCCGATGTCATCATATCCGTGAAAGCGATGGACCCATCGATAGGGGAAAAGGTGTGACAAAGGAGACTCGATATGGGGAGTTGTTTGTGCAATGCATGGTGCGAGGGTGAGAGTCCTTACTTTGGTGGTGAGTTCTTGGCAAACTCAACGCCCTTCTCGATGTTGCCCTTAAGACCAGTGATACAAGCCTCAAGAAGCTTCTTCTCTTGCTCGGTTACGCCCTCGAGGATGTTGATGGCCTTCTCGGCACCGTTGGGCTGTATCAATCATGTCAGCTAGCCGTTTTTAATGTGCATTCAATAATGAATACTTACACCGAGCTCCACGGGGGTGGAGAAGAACTCAACACCGGTGGCTTTGGCAATCTCGTCACCGCCGGCAACACCGGGCAGGTAGATGAAAGTAGGCTCAACAATACCCTTCTCGCCCTTGGAAGCCTTGATGACGGCCTCGGCAAATCTTGTAAAAGTCAGTCACGGCTAAAATTTCAAGGATAGAGTAGGAAACATACCTGAAACCGGCAAATGCCATGGACAAGGTAGCGGAACCAGCACCGTCCTTGGCCTGAACGACCTCATCACCACCGAACTGGACACCTGTGACCTGTCAGCAACTCATCTCCATATTAAGGATCAATTTTACGCACGCTTGACAAGAGCATCGTAGCGGTCAGCGGGAATCTGGAAGCTAGGGGAGACCTTGCTGAACAGGGGGACGATGGTCTCGCCGGAGTGGCCACCGATGACCGGGATAGTGGCATCGGAGGCGTTCTTGACACCAGAGAACTCCTGAGTGAAGGTCTCGGCACGGACAACGTCCAGGGTGGTCACACCGAACAGGCGCTTAGGGTCGAAGACACCAGCATCCTTCAGAACCTCAGCGGCAATGGGGACAGTAGAGTTGACGGGGTTGGAGATGACGAGAGTGAAAGCCTTGGGGGCGAACTGGGCAATGCCCTCGACAAGGGTCTTGACAATGCCGGCATTGACCTTGAAAAGGTCATCACGGGTCATACCAGGCTTGCCTACATGTCACCGATCTTGTCAGCAAAGCACGACAAACAATGCTGGCTATGGTGCAACTCACGGGGGATACCGGCCGGGATCACGACGACGTCAGCACCGGTCAGGGCAAGCTTCAATCCATCGTCCTTGGGGAGGTAGCCGGTGATTTTCTACTTATTGTCAGCGCAGCGCTCACCGGGGACGCTTTGGGGAGGGGCACACGTACGGCAACCGAGGAGATGTGGGAGAGATCTGCAGCGACGCCGGGGGTGTTAACAACATCGTAAAGGGCAAGCTCGTCAACAAGAGGGCTAGCCTTCAGCAAGAGGGAGAGAGGCTATATCGTGATTAGCTGGGGCTTCTCAAGGTCCCAATTGAAGACTAACCTGGCCAATGCCACCAGAAGCTCCGAGAACAACTAAAAAACAGAGTCAGTGATGGATGATTCATTAAAAGGAAAAAGAAAAGAAAAGAAAAGGCAAAAAAGCTCACCAGCCTTGACCATGATGATTTGTGAATGAGGTTAGAGTTAGAGATGGGGTGGGGGAGGAAGGGGAAAGCTCAGGAGGGAACCGGCCGATTTATAAAGAGAGGGGCTGAGAGGGGCAACCCCGGAGTACATCGTCCACATGTCGAATGACGTGTAGCTTATTGTTAAGTCCGTATACTTACTAGTTATGTGTTAGTTATGTTTATATATGTTTATATATGGTTATATATATGTTAGTACACCGTATTTAAATCGGTAATTTCCAAGGTAGAGTGTAGGTCTATCTATGTAGGTAGTATAGGCCCATCTACTACCCCCTTCCCTCTCTCGACCTCTAATGGATCCAAATACCTGTCCTTCTCTCCTTCATTATTCGGAAATTCTCGCTTCCAAACCAACTTCCGACATGTGCGCGGATCGTTCCATCGGGAAAAGGCGGGAAGCAATTTCCGTGTCCTGAGGCTCGGGCCGACTGGTCGGTTGTTGAATGCATATGTTACTGTACTACGACATTCTCAGGCTGATTTCTTTTCCGATTGAAAACTGTTCTTTTTGGAATTTGTTTTCTCTCTGGGGACAGTCTTCTTTCCTCTGCCCCGGAGCATGATTGCTAGATTACATGGGATCTATCCCAAGTCCAGCACGGCGATATACGCCTATCAGGTCTCCCATCCACTCCAGATCCGTCACATGCCACAATTCTAGGTCATTTCAGAGAACTGCATTTACTCCGACTCCTCAGCCTTGCGGGCCTTGGCGCCACGGGGCTTCTGGGCGGGAGTGTCCTTCTTGGGGAGCTGCGAGCGACGGATGGCGCTCACACGGGCAACAGCCTCCTCGCGGATGTCAGCACGGTATCCGTGCTTGGCGGTCTTGTCGGCAACACCCTTGTAGATCCTGGGGGTAATTACCATCAGTACTGATCAACAGTCACATGGGTCATGAGTGAGGGATTCAGGTTCGCTTACTTGCGGGTGGCAGTGCTGGGGCCGTAGGTGACGGTGACGGTGTTCTTAGCGGGCTGCTGGGGGTTGCTGGGCTTCTTGGTGGTCACGGCAACACCGTTCTCGGTGCCCTGGACACCGATGGCCTGAGGAGATGATTAGCACCCTGAGAACGAAACAAGAAAGAGAACAAAGTACCTTGTTGTTGGCATAGCCGGCGTACTGCAATCCCAAACCATTGTTAGCCATCAATTCACCAAAAGAGCATCCACCGGAGTCAACAGCCCAAGGCCCATACCTTGTAAGAGTGCTTGTTGAGCACGTTCAAGGGGTCCCGGGAGAACTGGGAGCCACCGCCGCTGTTGCGCTTAACCAGGTAGCTGTTCTGGTTGCCTGTTCCAAAGAGCGATCAGCAGACGTTCGGGTCAAAAAAGCGAGGTAAAAATTCCCAACTAGAATTGCGAAAGGTCGAACATACGGGTGATCTGCCAGACCAGATCGTTAGAGATGTTTGTGGCCATTGTGATGAGATGGTGTTGCGTTGGGAAATTGAGGGATCGTAGTCGCTATCAAACCGTCTTCACGTTCGACCAAATTGTGTGTGTCGAATGCCAAGACCTGAAATGGATGTCTCGCTAAGGCGGCCACTTTGGGAATAGATTAGTGCCTTGGTGCCTTGTGGCCTGACATCTTGGCTCTGTTGCTTGCATCATGAGGCATCCAATTGACACGCTAAATCGGCTAGTTCGGATTTTACTCTGTACACTTCTTGCGAGTCTCGAAAGTGCAAAGGTAATAAGACCTAGAAATGCACCCCTGGAAAGTATCATATTCTATTTGGTATTCCACCTGATGATACGACTGTAAAGGGCGTTGTACCTTTTTTTGTCAGCCTTCTCCGCTTTCCGCTTTCCGCTTTCCGCTTGGATATCTCCAACCTTTAGGCTGCCGACGGATGCGCTGACGTTGCCTTTCCCAGTAAACCAACTTTCTTTATTTTTGTTTTGTTTCCATGCCTTTTCCCCCAATAACTGCTTCCTATCTACAGGGACACTTCATCTCTTAAAGAGATCGAGGGTGCCATCGCAATATCCACCCTTATAACCTCGGCATACTCAACATGACCTACCTTTTTTATTCTCTCATTTTCACGGTCATAATCTCTGGAACAGGTAAGCTGGTTCATTTGCTATACCGAACTGGTCCTAATGAGATGTCAGCACTGTACCTCACTCGGTCACGATGGATACCACTAATCCCGGTCCCTGACTACATCTACCATCGCCTTCCTAGTTTCACGGCCGATCTGGAGGCTGGTTTAAGCTCATCACAATTCGATCTAGCTGCCAATGTCGCCGGTGGTGATTCCAGAGGTGGCTTGGATCAAAAAGCAAAGAGGGAGGTGCGAAAGATCATGAAGAATCAGAAGGTTGACTTCGACGAAGCGCGTCGGATCTACACAGAGCAACGATTCGCAAAGAACAATATCGGACCTGACGGCCGTCCAAGGGACCCCAAATTCGTTTCGTTTTCATGAACTCTCTACGTCTATACCGCCAGTCGTTCTTTTAACATAATTTTATTTCCTTTTCTTTTCTTGTCACAACCAGTGCTGTTTTGTCGCTAGCAGGGTTACGGAAGAGAGGTCTCTGGTCTCCCAGACTACTCGAACTCGTTTTGCAGTCTAAACAATCTACCACTTGGAGCTGGATTTTCTGTCGCGTTTGGAAGAAACGTGGCGGTCTCTTTTTTTACTTTTAAACTTGTACAGTTGCCATTCAATATTGATAGCAATTATCAGGTGCTGAAAAACATTACCGGTCTGTCTGGTATTTCTGTATCAAGAGACGACCTATTATTACATGACCATGCACTGCCAATAGTGAGCCGGCTCCATGGCACTATTAGGCGCCCCCTGTCAACGTGCCCGAGGTGGCCATGAGGAGAATTATCAAACTTGAATCAGTGCCCTTGGTCCTTGGATCATCAAATCATTTCAAAGAAATCATTATCGGGGTTGTAGCAGATCTTTGGGTGGCTCGCCGCACCAGAAGCTCCGAGGATCACCGGCTGCCACCATATCCGGGCTGTTGGAAGCCTGGTGGTAGTGGAGGCGCACCAGTCGGAGGTCCAAATCCAGGTGGCCCAAACCCAGGTGGCGCAGTTTGTGGGTTGAAAGGCGGCTGGCCAGCACCATTGAATCCGGGTGGTAAGAAGGTCTGAGGACCACCGTAGCCGGCTTGAGATCGCGGTGGCCGCGCGGGGAGGCCAGGTGGTGGCGTGTTGAGCGACGGGGCGGGAGGAGGGACAGGTCGGTTGTGTGGAGGAGGGACACTCTGGTAACCCATAGCTGGCAAAACGCGACCCATGCCGAGATCGGGTGCTTGCGATGGTGCGGTACTCAAGGGTCGTGAAATGTCACCATTCGACATGACAGGCGTTGCTGACACGGGGCCAGGCGCACCAAACTGGGGCGGAAGCTGCTGTGTAGGAGGCTGGACATTGTGCTTACGTGCCTGGGCCGCCAGCATTCGCTCTGCTTCATCACCATGTCTCTCGCCTTTGCCGTCCTTCTTGTATGCATACTGCACCGACACCTGTTTGTTCATCAGGTATTGACCATTCATATTGGCGACGGCTGCATCCGAAGATTCAAAGTCGGCGAATGAGACAAACCCATAACCCTTGGAGAGATTATTATCGTCACGAGCAATCTGCAATAAGCTATTAGCGATGGTCATCTTATATTAGAAAATATCTCACCTTGGGCAGATTGATCAGGTTACCAAAACGGCTGAATGTATCATAAAGCACCTGTTCAGTGACCATTGGATCGAGATTGCCAACGAAAAGCTCTGCGCCAATTTCTACGGTCTTTTGTTTGTCGGCCGATGCCTTGTTCACACGAATAGGTTTTCCGTAGACGCGAATTCCATTCATGATTCTCGATGCATATTCGGCATCTTCCTCGCTGATAAACTCAACGAATCCATACCCCTGGTGTATCTGCGTAACCCGGTCTTTCGGCAGATGGACGTTCACGATGCGCCCGGCCTGCAACATCAATTCCCATACGAGGCTGTCTGAGGCCCGCTCATCGAGGTTTCCGATATAAACGGTGGCCTCTTTGTCTTGCTCCCTGGGTCTAGTTAGCATCATATCTCCTGCTGGTGGACAAGGTGAGAAAGGGCCTTACCAATGCCTTGCGCCGGACATGGCAGCGGATCTCAGCTAGAACACAGGCAGCCCAGTGACAAAAAGGAAGGACTATCGGGCGAACTCTGCAGCTTGTATTGTAAGCAAAATTGGCACTTAAAGTGGTTCTAAAGTTGCAGGGGACAAGTGTTAAAGTGAAGAAAGAAGAAGCTCTGGGACGATCACTGACTTTGGCCCCGACTTCCGAAAACTTTTGATTCACCCGCATCACTCTCCTTCACCATTATCTTCATCCAGCTTCGACCTGTGTTGCTCTTCAGGTCTTTTATCTCTTGAAACACCAACTACCTCTTTTAATCACAATCACAACCACAACCACAATGGTTCAATTCTCCGAAGAGACCAAGGTAGGTCGCGAATCCGACCCTTCCACTGGGACGACTAAGCCCATCTTTTCCTTTTGCAGGAGCGCGTCTCAAAGGTCATCGATATTTCTCGCGTTGCAATTCATTAGTGAGCCTCTCAGAAGTTCTCGAATCATTCCCTGAGCTGACCGATACCTTCCAGCGGATACTTGCCTCTAATTGTCTATCTGGGTACGTAGACATAAGACATCAGTGTGTATGTGATGGATACTGACTTAATGACAGGCTACACCTATAGCGACCCCAAGCCGACCCTGTTCAGGTATCTCAACTCCAGCCTGCATTCCGACCCGTACTAACTGATCAGACTGTTCTCGCCGCTTGCCTAGGTTAGATGAATAGAGGAAACGGCCAGGTTACCATTTGGAGGAACGTTGGGCTTCAATAAAGGCCATTTGTATTTTTAAATCGGGTCGGGTGATCTATGTTCAATTGATTCATACCGTTAAGACGTTTTCTCGTAGGTGACTCTCGACTCCCGAGGTCACGGGCTTCCCTCTCCAACCACTTCCACCTCATCCCATCACTCTTCCCTTTCTCAGGTTCATGACTAGCCATGGCTTCTCGTCATCCGTTGTGGAGACTTTAGCTGGATTCACAGCAGGAATTGTGTCGACGCTTTCGTTGCACCCCCTTGACCTGGTCAAGACAAGATTGCAAGGTAAGCTCTTGTTTTCCCTTGGGATTGTATGGTGAGACTAAATTGGACTTCTCTAGTTGATCGATCATCATCGTCCCGGCTCGGCAGTTCTCTACGAATCATCCGCGAGATCTCCCATCATGAAGGTGGCTTTGCCGCTTTTTATCGGGGATTAGCCCCGAATCTGGTTGGGAACTCTACAAGCTGGGCTTTGTACTTCTTGTGCTATAGCAGCTTGAAGGACGCTCTTCGAACATATCGCCAGAGAAGGAATCATATGCTCGCATCGTCCGATTATTTTCTGGCGTCTGGAAGTGCAGGTATGTCTGAGCTGTTTAGTCCGAAATCTAGCTCTTATACACTGACTTGTGGCCGCATGAAGGCGCTATTACGGCGATCCTGACCAACCCAATCTGGGTGATCAAAACTCGCATGTTGTCAACCGGCTCTCATGTGCCTGGGGCGTACTCGTCACTCACGTCGGGTATAAGACAAATCTACCGTACGGAGGGCATACCTGGCTTCTACCGTGGCCTTGTTCCGGCGCTATTTGGTGTCAGTCATGGTGCCCTTCAGTTCATGGCTTACGAGCAGTTGAAACTCATCCGGTCTGGGACGATGAAAACCGAAGTGTCTTTCGATGGCAGCCGAGGCGCCGAGCGGGCATTGGGCAATGTTGACTTTTTCGCGATTTCCAGTTTGTCTAAGGTCTTCGCAGGTACTGTTACCTATCCATATCAAGTCATAAGGTCCCGCTTGCAGACTTATGAGGCGCATCGGATTTACCGTGGGGCGATTGATGTTATTTCCCAAATATG
>ERZ1673737.3953-NODE-3953-length-10817-cov-7.065694_pt1 | contig 10817 bp, 9 predicted proteins | sample MGYA00580211_ERZ1673737 | MGnify/ENA primary metagenome ERZ1673737 (study PRJEB41218, sample SAMN15661789) | gut metagenome | host: Homo sapiens | place: Canada: London | collected 2015-08-20/2019-03-30 | study: EMG produced TPA metagenomics assembly of... | reverse complement strand
AAAACAGTGAAATATTTTACTTGCTGTTTTTTAAGTGATATTCTGCGATATTTTCCTATAAAAACACCTCGCAGAATTATACTGTCACGGAATTGCCACCGGCAGAAATTGAGCACCTGCTTCTGGGAACAGACAGCCTTTTGCTGGTGCCCTTAGCAAAGATGAAATCCGGCACTTACGCAGACTTTCACGAGGGTCCGCTGACCCTCGTGAACTATAGTCGGAGTTAGTGACTAGTTCAGATTTGCGTTACCAGCGGTTGTCTGTTCCCAGAAGCAGGTGCTCAATTTCGTCCGCCCGCCAACCCACTAATTTCCAAAGGAGGTCTCCATATGTCCACCCTATCCTATTCCTTAACAGACTTATCCCCCGAACACCAGCCGCCCCACCAACACCTCCGCTACGTAACCTCCTCCTCCTTCGGCTCCGACTGGAACGGCGTCCTCCACTCCCACGACTGTACCGAACTCTTCTACGTAACCGACGGCGAAGGATGGCTGTGCACCGATGAAACCCAGATCCCCCTGCGAAAAAACAACCTCGTCATCGTCAATCCCAAAGTCCACCACACCGAGCGCTCCTCACCGGAAAAGAAAATGCACTATATTGTGTTGGGAATCGATAACCTACAGTTTCGCTTCCACGAAGGAGAAACCTTCTCCCCCTTCCAGATCTTCCAACTCTCCTCCCACCGGGAAATGATCCTCTCACTCCTGCACACGATCCTGGAAGAACTACAAAAAAAACAGACTTCCTATGAGGAAGTCTGCCAGCATTATCTGTCCATTCTGCTTCTGCAGCTCCACCGGATCACCGGAAAAGAATTCTCCTTTGCGCCGCCAACCGATATCCCCTATGAATGTCAGCGCGCCAAAGCCTACATCGAAGAACACTTCCACGAACCGGTAACACTCGAGCGGATCGCAGCCATCGTCCACTGGGATAAATTCTATCTCTCCCATCAGTTTTCTGCTGCCTTCTCCGTCTCACCGATCAACTACCTGCTGCAACTGCGGATCACCCACAGCAAACGATTGTTGTGTGACACCGACTACTCCATCACACAGATCGCCGAGTCCAGCGGATTTTCTTCGCAGAACTATTTTACACAGGCATTCAAAAAACTGGTAGGTGTCTCTCCAAGAGCCTATCGTCAGAATCACCAGAAATAAATAGTCAAAATCGATCCACAGATCAATTTTTGTTATCTATTGCAGTAAAAAATCAGATGCCGTTACAGTATTTCTGTAGCCTGCATCTGATTTTCTGTTTTTCTATCACTTTCCCGCCTGAGCAACTATACACACAGCCACTCCATCACCACAGCAGCTTCTGAATTTCTTAGATTCTTGCAACTCCCGTATCTCTTGCAGCCTTCGCAACTGCCTCGGCAACTGCCTTTGCCACCCGTTTGTCAAATGGATTGGGAATGATATACTCTGCATTTCTCTCCTCATCCGTGATAATATTTGCGATCGCATATGCAGCGGCTACCTTCATCTCATCGTTGATATCGCTCGCTCTCACATCCAGCGCGCCACGGAAGATACCCGGGAATGCCAGTACATTATTGATCTGGTTCGGGAAGTCACTTCTTCCGGTTCCGATCACAGCTGCACCTGCAGCCTTTGCCTCTTCCGGCATAATCTCCGGTGTCGGGTTTGCCATCGGGAAAAGAATCGGATTCGGAGCCATTGTGCGAACCATTTCCTGTGTCACCGTTCCCGGTGCGGATACACCGATAAATACGTCTGCCCCCTTGATCACATCTGCCAGACTTCCTTTTTCCATGTTCCGGTTGGAGATCTCAGCCATTTCTTCTTTTTCTTTGTTCAGTCCTTCACGGCCTTTGTAGATCGCACCCTTCCGGTCACACATAATCACATTTTTCAGGCCCATACTGATCAGCAGTTTGATGATCGCGATACCGGCTGCACCTGCTCCGGAAGTTACTACTTTGATCTTATCAATCTTCTTTCCGACTACTTTCAGCGCATTGAGCATAGCTGCCATTGTTACCACTGCGGTTCCATGCTGGTCATCGTGGAAAATCGGAATATCACAACACTCTTTTAACTTGCGCTCGATCTCAAAACAACGCGGTGCAGAGATATCTTCCAGATTGACTCCACCGAAACTTCCTGCCAGCAGGCTGACGGTCTTTACGATCTCGTCCACATCTTTGGTGCGCACACACAACGGAAATGCATCCACATCGCCAAATGCCTTGAACAGACAGCATTTTCCTTCCATAACCGGCATACCTGCCTCCGGTCCGATATCACCCAGTCCCAGTACGGCACTTCCGTCTGTAACGACCGCTACCATGTTGTGACGACGGGTATATTTATAAGAAAGATCCACATCCTCTGATATTTTGATGCAGGGTTCCGCAACACCCGGTGTATAGCAAACAGCCAGATCTTCCGGAGTATCCAGTTTTGCACGACTAATCACTTCGATTTTTCCAGCCCATTTTTCGTGTTCCTGTAAAGCGAATTCTTTGTTATCCATGTTTCTCCTCCTGCATATATTGTTATTTCATTGTTATTTCATTTTTTTCCATTAGTATTTTACTTTGTTTCAAAAAAACATGCAATCAAAAACAACAGAATGAGAAAAAATGTCAGAAAAGAATCCGTCATATCGCATTTTCTTCCGCTCTACAGATAACTCTCTTTCTTATTCAACTCTTTTCTCAGATAATCTCCTAGCCCGGTAATGGCCAATAAGGTTACAACAAGAAAAGCCCCGGGAATCAGAATGATCCACCAGCCATCGGTAAGCAGTGCTTTTTCTGACAGTGACAACATGCTTCCCCAGGAGATGATCTCCAGTGGTAACCCGATCCCCATAAAGCTCAGCGTAGATTCTTCCACAATCGCACTTCGAATATTCATAACTACCATGAACATAATAGAAGATAAAAAGTTGGGGGCAAGATGTTTCCGGAGAATATAGAAAAAGCCGCCACCCATACATCTGGCTGCAACTACATATTCATTGCTTCTTAGCTGACGCACTTCTGTTCTTACTACTTTCGCTATACTGGTCCAGCTTGTAATTCCTATAACCAGCGACAGACTCAGCACATTTGCCTTCCCCAGAATCGCCTGCAGAAAAATAACCAAAAGCAGATTGGGAATACTCAGCAAAATCTCTGTCATTCTCATAAGTAACATATCCAGCCATTCCGATGCCAGACCACTGACAGTTCCAAAGATAATCGCAATACCGGTTGATATCATTGTTGCCACAAATCCTATAAACAACGACTGTCGTCCACCGTACCATATCATGGAGAAAATATCTCTCCCCATGGTATCTGTCCCAAACAGAAATTCCCTGCATGGAGCAACGGTATAATTTTTCAGATCCATATAGGACGGATCTTTTGGCATAATCCATTTACAGAACAGACATCCACCAGCAATTATCAGAAGAACAATGACAGACAGCCAGGGAACTCCCTGATACCATCTGTTTTCTTTTTCCGGTGCCTGACGTTCCAGAAGTTCCGGTCTTACACCGACAATTTCAAACGGATCATTCATGTTCCCTCACCTCCTGTATATCCGGCTGTCTGCTGATGCGGATGCGCGGATCGATTCGCTCATTGAGAATCTGTGCTGCCATATTACAGACAATCACTATGATCCCGGACAGCAGACTGACCACCATCAGCAGATTATAGTCCTTATAGCGAGCACTTTCATATGCCAGCGTGCCGATTCCCGGATAGGAAAAAACAGTCTCCACCACATACGTTCCACCCATAATATGTGCTACGGAAATTGCCATAATGCTCAGATACGACGGCATAATATTTCTCAGACAATGTGTGATCATGATCCGTGATTTTTTCATTCCCTTTGCCTTCGCCAGCAGCACGTAATCCGCACGGACTTCATCCAGCATTTTGTTTCGGACCATATAGCCATAATACCAGAGATGTTCTGTCACGATAACCGCTAATGGAAGAATCATATGCACGATACGATCGGAAAGATTGTTTTCCTGCCCCACCGCATATGCTCCTGAGCTTGGCAGCCATCGAAGAGAAACAGAAAACACAAGAATCAGTACCAGCGCCAGCCAGAACTCCGGTACACAGCTGATTACGGTTCCCACTTTACAGATCATCCGGTCTGTCCATCCGCCTTCTTTCCATGCACATACAATGCCCAGAAGCAACGACCCGAAAAATATGATCAAAAAACCAATGCCACCGAGGACCAGTGTATTGCCGATTCTGCTTTTGAGTACCTCCAGAACATCCATTTTATATTTATATGAAATTCCAAAATTCCCATGAAATGCCTGTCGGATCCATCTGGCATACTGTACAGATATTTTATCATTCAGACCAAGTTTCTCTTCCGCCCATTCCCTTTCTTCCGGGCTCATCTTTTCCACGCGTTCTCCATAATAAGAAACCAGTGGATCCCCAGGTGCAAGTCTGGATACATAAAATGTTACAAGAGACAGTACCCATACGCTGATTATGAAAATAAGCACCTTTTTCCCATAATATAATATCCGTTCACCCCTCATAGCACTTCATCACCCTTCTGTTTCGTTCTTTCCTCGGATCCGGTACGGGAATTGCTGCCAGCAATGCTTTTGTATACTCATGGTCCGGATGTGAAAACACATCCTCCGTGGTTCCTTCCTCTACAAGTTTTCCATGATACATAACCCCGGTTCGATTGCACAAAAACTTCACCATCGAAAGATCATGTGCAATAAAGAGAAACGAAAATCCCTGCTCTTTCTGCAATTTCCGGAACAGATTGATCATCTGTGCCTGGATAGAGACATCCAGTGATGCAATCGGCTCATCTGCTACGATCAGATCCGGCTTTGCAGACAACGCGCGCGCAATCGCTACCCGCTGTCGTTGCCCGCCGGACAGTTCATATGGATGTTTTTCCAGATAGCTTCCGTCAAGTCCTACCATCTCCAGCTGTTTTTCTATTTCCTTTTTATCTATACGGATTTTCCGCGACTGAATACGCAGTGGCTCTGCCACGATATCTCCGACTTTCATCCCCGGATTCAGGCTGGAAGCCGAGTCCTGAAAAATCATCTGCCGTGTCAACTGCAGCATTTTCCTGTTTTTTTTGAATTCCCCATTTTTACAGACAGGGATCCCTTTATAATAGATTTCTCCTCCGGATGGTTTGTATATATTCATAATACAGCGTGCCACTGTGGATTTCCCGGATCCGGATTCTCCTACCAGACCGTAAATTTCCCCTTTCTTTATCTGAAAAGAAACATCGTTTACTGCTTTTACTTTCATTTTTCGATTTGGACGGAACACATGCGAAAGATGCTGCACATCCAGTAAAATATCATTTTCCATCTCTTCGTCCTCCCGTCGGAACCTTCACCTTCGGTGCCCGCTCATCCAGCAGCCAAGTAGCCGCATAATGGGTATCTGTAATCCGAAACATAGGAGGCTCTTTTTCATAGTCTATTCTCATTGCATATACGTTTCTCTCCGCAAATGCATCACCTTTTGGCGGATGAATCAGGGTAGGCGGCATGCCCGGCAGTGTCGGGAGCCATTCTTTTCCTTCTGACAGAACAGGAAGTGACTGTAACAGTCCCCAGGTATATGGATGCCTTGGATCATAAAAAATCTCCTCCGCCGTTCCGATTTCCACAATTTTTCCCGCATACATAACCGCCACACGGTCTGCCACTCCGGCTACAACCCCTAGATCATGGCTGATAAACACAGTTGCCATCTCCAGTTTTTTCTGGATCCGCCGGAACACATCCAGAATCTGTGCCTGAATCGTCACATCCAGCGCAGTCGTAGGCTCATCGGCAAACAGAATCTTCGGATTACCGGCAAGTGCAATTGCCATAACTGCTCTCTGACGCATACCCCCGGAAAATTCATGAGGATACTGACGGATCCTTTCTTCCGGTCTGTCTATTTCCACCAACTGCATCAGTTCTATAACTCTTTTTCTGATCTGTCCTCTCGACATTTTTTTATTATGGATCCTCACCGCCTCCCCGATCTGTTTTCCAACCGTAATCGTCGAATTCAGAGATGTCATCGGATCCTGAAAGACCATCGAAAAAAGTTCTCCACGCAGCCGTGACATATTCTTTTCCGTATAGTCCGTAATATCCGCTCCATTCACCAGTATTTTCCCGGACTTGATTTTTGCTGTCTTCGGAAGTAATTTCATAATACTTTTGCACAATGCACTCTTCCCGCACCCGGATTCTCCCACAATGGCCAGTACTTCCCCTTTTTCCACAGTAAAACTTACATCCCGAACCGCTTCCACTTCACCGGCATCCGTAAAAAAGCTTACTGACAGATGTTCTGCCTTCAGTAACTCATTCATGATTAACCTCTCAAAACTGCATAAAGAGACTGTTACCAGTCTCTTTGCATCTCTCATCTTTCTTTTTATTTCACGATTTCCCATTCCTGAATATTCCAGAAAATACCAACTCCGTGATGACCAAGTACGGTCTTTTCGGAGATTCCTTTGATATCTGAATCCGCCACATAATTGGCATCAATATAACAGATAAATGCATATGCCGGATCCTTTGCCAGCTCTTCCTGGAAAAGATCATAATATTTTGCACGGGTTTCCTGATCTTCATACTGTCTTGCCAGAGTCAGATATTCATCCACTTTCTCATTAGAGTAGGAAGAATAATTTGCACCCTTATCTGTGCCAAAAACTTTATAGGTATGATCGTCTGCATCAAACGGGCTCCCCCAGCCGATCAGACATGCCATCTGTCCGCCCCAGTCAATCTGTGCCGGAATATCTACCGTACAGTTAATGCCTATTTCCTGTAACTGCTGAGCTGCTGCCTGTGCGATATCAATTCGGTCCTGCTCTCCGGACATAACGCTGAGGACGAAACCGATTTCTTCCCCGTTTCTTTCATAAAAGCCATTTTTTCCCATCTTGCATCCTGCATCTTCAAGGATCTTTCTGGCTTTTTCCGGATTATAATCATAATGCTCTGCCTTTTCATTGTTGTATATATTTCTCTGTAACGGACCATAAGCCGGCATTCCCTGTCCAAGAAGTACTGCATCTATAATTGCCTGGCGGTCAATTCCATAACAGATTGCCGGAATAAGATCTTTGTTTTCCTTCCAGTAATCATTTGCGAAATTAAACATAATACCACGATAATCGGAAGTAGTCATATCGTAACAGCTGTATCCATCCATATTTTTGAAATTCTCTGCATTTTTCGGATCCAGCAAAGCCATATCAATCTCACCGGACTGCAGCTGAACTGCCTGTGTATTATCGTCCTCTACAATTTTAAAAATCACCTTATCGATTTTTGGACTGCCAAGATAGTAATCTTCATTTTTTGTCATTACAATAGACTGCCCTGCATCCCAGCTTTCCAGTTTATAAGGGCCTGTACCTACAGGATGCCGGAAAAAGTCTGATTCCTGCATATCTTCCCCTTCCAGAAGATGCTTTGGCAAAATCGCTATCGTCATATATTCCAGAAATGCCACATTTGGTTCTGCCAGTTTAAAGGCAATCGTCTGGTCATCTGTGACTGTAATTTCCTGCACATCTTCATAATTTGGTGCATTCTCCGATCCGTTGTTCGGATCCATGATCGCTTCTATTGTAAATTTTACATCGTCTGCCGTAAATGGTTCCCCATCATGCCATTTAATTCCATCTCTGATGTGGAATGTATAGGTATAAGTATCTTCATCATAATCCCAGCTTTCTGCAAGCCCCGGCACTACCTGATCATCCGCATCATGAGCAGTCAGTCCGTTAAATAACAGCACATTGATCTCGCAGTGCTCATCCATCGCAGGATTGATCCTTGTATAATCTCCGGATCCGTATGTCAGTGTAGATTCTTCTGTATTTTCTGCTTCTTCTGCAGGTTCATCATCTGCTGTTTCCTCATTCCCCGTCTTCACATCCGCAGTATTACCTGTTTCTGATGTACCCCCACAGGCCGCCAGCGATATTACCAAACCTGCTGCGAGCAATACCGCAACCATTTTCTTCTTCATATGTTTCCCCTTTCAGATTTCTGTAAAAAGAAAGGAAAGGAATCTTTCCCGGATTTCTTTCCTCACTTCTGACATTATTTGCTTTCCAACCCATACTGCTTTTAGATGCGGAGGAGGCAGTATGGTCTGAGCGAACTTACAACCTTCTTCTGTTGTGTGCCTATCATAACCTGTCTTTTCTCTCCTCGCAAGCCCCCTGTGGGGTTATATTTTTATCCTTTTTTCAACCGATATTTTCGCACTTTTTTCTTTTTTATATCCTCATCCGGGGGATAGACAAAGCAAAAAAGCCGTCCTCCATAGTTTTCATCCATGAAGGACAGCTCCCCTTTTATTTACCGTTCCACAATCTTCAGATCCCAGCCCCCGATTTCCAAAACCTGTCCATCAGTAACTGCAGCCTTTCCAAACAATTCCTCTCCATCAGTGCCATGATAAATCACATTCCGTACTTCCGGCGAATAGTTCAGATAATATACAACTTCTTTTCCAAGATCATTTGTCCCCTTCTTGATAATCACCGGGAACTCCACTTCCTGTTCCATACCCCACAATCCTGCATCCTTCAACACATCCGTAAGGATCTCCCGAAGCATCGCATCACCGGTCCAGCAGCCGAGATAAGTAGCCGTTCCCTTTCCATACGCATTTCTCGTCACTGCCGCATACCGCTTCCAGTTATAATGATCATAAGAAGCAAGCACCTGTGCCCCTTCCGGGTTCACCAGTTCCATAAAATTTTTCAACTCATTATCTTCACAGTGATACGTCTCTCCTGACAGTTTTACCTGTTTCGGGAACGTAAAATGGCTGTAGGAAATACCCAGACACCGGTCCAGAATATGTGGCTGGCTGTCATGGAACACCTTCAGATTCTCATCCGTGAAACCGGTCTTGAATGTGGTAAACAGATGACCGCCTGCTGCCACATAGTCATTGATCTTCTGAAGCAGGGCTTCCGGTGCTGCGTACAGTGCCGGCACTACCAGCAGATCATACTGCGCAAAACTTTCTGTTTCCGGCCACAGGAAATCGCATTCCACATTCAGTTTATATAACTGATCATAGACATACCGGACCACATCGTTATATTTGCATCCGCCACCACCGCCTGCGGTTCCGTCAATCGGAAACCAGTCCAGCGCAGTCTGTGCTTCATTGCTCACAAGGAAACCGACTTTATTGTGTTTTTTCAGATTCACCAGATGGTTTCCCAGCTCCGCAAACTCCTTACCAATCACTTTTGCAGAACGATACGTATCGTTTTCCTTAAAGTCGTGACTCAACAGTCCTTTCCAGTATGTCTCAAAAGAATTGTGGATCGAATGCCAGTGCCAGTATTCCACCATATTTGCCCCGGAAGCCAGATGACTGAATGCCTGCAGACGAAGCTGTCCGTCGTAAGGAACCCATCCCGGGAATCCCTGTGCCTCTGTCTCCAGAACAAAATAATTATCTGCTTTCAGTGAACGGGTACTGTCTCCGCCATAGGAAATCTCTGCACCGGTCAGTTCGTCCTGTGTCGGATGATAGATATCCACCCCTGCTACTGTCAGTGCCCTTGCTGCATGTTTGTGATCCACCATCGGCTGTACTCCGTAGGAATATCCCCGCCAGTCAAAATCAAAGTTATGGGTGATAAACTGATCTTCCCTTGCATACTCTTTCACAATATCCGCCTGCCACTGCAGATAATCATCCACCAGCGTTCTCTGGAACTTCTGGAACTCTGCGCCAAGGCTTCCGTTGATTGTTCCACGCACATCCGGGAAATCCTCCCACGCGTTGATCCGGTTGCTCCAGTAATCCAATCCAAACGCCTGATTCATCACATCCAGATCATCGTTAAACTTTGTCCGCAAGTATTTGACGAACTGTTCCTGCACATTTTTTCCCGCAGTGTCATAATATTTTGTCTCATTATCCAGCTGGAAGCCGATGACACATTTTCTGTGTGCAGACACCTCCATCAGTTTCCGGATCACCCGTTCCCCATAATAACGATATACCGGATGTGTGATATCCATGATCTGACGCGCCCCGTAGATGCCCGGTCCCCTCTTTGTGGTTGCCAGTACATCCGGGTGGGATTTTACCATCCAGGTCGGGATCGCATACGTCGGTGTTCCAATGATCACTGAGATGCCGGCCGCTTCCATCGCATCCAGTACCCGAGTCACATGGCTGAAATCAAACACCCCTTCCTGGGGTTCACAGGTACTCCAGGTAGACTCGGCGATACGGACCAGATTGATCCCTGCCGCCTTTATCATTTCCACATCTTTGTCCAACCGGTCACACGGCATATACTCATCGTAATACGCCACCCCATACAATAATCTATCCATTCGATAACCCTCTCTTTTTGTTATTTCCCACTACTTTTGCAGATTTGCTATTCTAATTTTACCTGTTGTATGGTCATCCGGTCAACTATGTCCATACATATTTCTGAAAATAATTGTAACTATTCAGAAGGTAGTATCCCGCGAGGTGTTTTGGCATGTTTTTTGCCAAAATCCCGAGACATACAAGGCAAAATGCCATCACCGAAGGTGATTTGGAATGCATTTTGACTCGTAACTGTGAGGGTACTGAACAGTTACAAATAATTTAAAGCAGAACGAGACTGCACCAACGTTCCTTGTCAGTACAGCCTCTCTTTTCCTTTTCTTAAAAAAATAGTTATTTATCCTATATTATTCACGACTATGCCGTGTGAAGTGGCTGAAAGCCACATGATTACTGTATTTTAATTGAATAT
>ERZ1673737.3952-NODE-3952-length-10817-cov-15.437186_pt1 | contig 10817 bp, 8 predicted proteins | sample MGYA00580211_ERZ1673737 | MGnify/ENA primary metagenome ERZ1673737 (study PRJEB41218, sample SAMN15661789) | gut metagenome | host: Homo sapiens | place: Canada: London | collected 2015-08-20/2019-03-30 | study: EMG produced TPA metagenomics assembly of... | reverse complement strand
AACAGCTATTACAGCAAATGTATATCCAGATGATTCCACAATCGAAGGAAAACGTCTACGTTTAACACAAGAATACTTCTTCGTATGCGCTGGTATCGATCAAATTATTCGTTCACACTTACGTGTATATCCAAGTTTAGATAACTTAGGAGATAAAGTTGCAATCCAATTAAATGATACACACCCAGTATTAGTTATTCCTGAATTAATGCGTGTGTTATTAGATGACTACTTCTATGATTGGGATGATGCATGGAATATCGTAACAAAGACGGTTGCGTATACAAATCATACAGTTATGGCAGAAGCTCTAGAAAAATGGCCACAAGACATGGTTCGTTCATTGTTGCCACGTCTATATATGATCATTGAAGAAATTAACCGTCGTTTTAAATATGATGTAGATCATAGAGGATTATGCGGAATTTTCAACAATGTTTCTATCCTTAAAGAAGGACAAGTTCACATGGCTAACTTGGCTGTTGTTGGTTCACATAGTGTAAATGGTGTTGCAAAACTTCACTCTGAAATTTTAGTAAATGATGTGTTCAAAGATTTTGTGACAATTTATCCAAATAAATTTAACAATAAAACAAATGGTATTACACATCGTAGATGGTTGTTGTTCTCTAACCCTCAATTAACAAAATTGTTAGAAGAAACAATTGGGGATGAGTTCAAAACAAATCCAGAAAAATTAGAAGATTTAATGGCACATGTTGAAGAGGAAACTTTACAAACTAAATTCATGGATGTGAAATTAGAGCGTAAAAAGATCTTAGCTGCTTATGTAAAAGAAAATCTTGGTATCGATATTGATGTAAATTCAATTTTTGATTGCCAGGCAAAACGTTTACATGCATACAAACGTCAATTATTAAATATCTTCCATGTTATGTATTTATATCTAAGAATGAAACAAGATCCTTCATTCAGAATTTATCCTCGTACATTCTTCTATTCTGCAAAAGCTGCAGCTAGCTATGATTTAGCGAAGGAAATTATTAAATTAATCAACATGGTTGCCAATGTGGTTAATAATGATCCAGAAATTTCTAAATATATGAAGGTTGTATTCATTCCTAACTATTCAGTTTCTATTGCCGAAATCTTATTGAATGCTGCAGATGTTTCTGAACAGATTTCTACAGCTGGTAAAGAAGCAAGTGGTACTGGAAACATGAAATACATGATGAATGGTGCTATTACACTTGGAACATTAGATGGTGCCAATGTTGAAATTGTTGAGCGTGTTGGATATGAAAATGCTGAAATCTTCGGTTTACATGTAGAAGACATTAATGAACTTCGTCATGAAAACTCATATAATGCATGGAATTTATATAATTCAAGCTACAATATTCGTATGGTAATTGATTCGCTTAAAAACTGCACTTGGTCAAATGATCCAAATGAATTTAAGTTGATCAACAACGACTTAATGATGCGTAATGATGAATTCTTCGTATTAGCTGACTTTGATGCATATGTATATGCACAAGAAAGAGTACAAGCTCGTTACATGGATAAGAGTCGTTGGGCTAAGACAATGTTAATTAACATTGCGAAGTCTGGATATTTCTCAAGTGATCGTACAATTAGCGAATACGCAAAAGAAATTTGGGATTTAAAACCATTGTCATTTGAAAAATAAAAATACTTTAAAAGATCATATCTTTGATGATATGGTCTTTTTTCATGGTAAAATGGGTTTGTATGAATGAAATTCTTTTTGCGGAAATCTACTATATATGTATAGCTATCATGTTGATTCTAGGCTTTAAAACGTATCGTTCCATGATGAAAAACAGTCAAAAAGTCAGCTTTTTGGCAGTTTAATTAAATTGCCGGTCTTTAATCGTACCGAGCGACAGCTCGAATGGGTGAGCCAACGCAATTTTTAATTTTAAGTGGAAAACAACTAAACCAAAATAAGTCTTTTCCACATTGATCTAGGTTTTTAAGATTTTCAATATTCACAATATCTCGATTTTTAAATAAATCTTTGTGTCGAGTTAAATTTTCATCATGAATAGGATCTAATCCAATCACATCAGCCTCAGAAATCGTATGTGTTAAATCAATGACTTTCATAAGTTTCCTCCTAAAGATATTTAACCACAATTTTTGTTGTATTGTGATAAAATTATAGTTACAGGTGATTAGTTATGAAAAGAATATTATTATTAGGGGCTACAGGCTCAATTGGTTTACAAACTGTGGATGTGATTGAACAACATCCAGATCAGTTTTGTCTAGTAGGAATTGCGGCTGGACATCAAGCGGATGTGATGCAAAAAATCATTGATAAACATCCATCGATTCAAGTTGCTGGTATTTCCGATGTTTCAAAGGCAAATCAATTAAAGGGCGTAAAGATTTTTAGTGGAACGAATGCCATGGTGGATTGTATTGAAAATTGTGAATATGATTTATTAGTGAATGCGGTTGTTGGATTTAGAGGCTTAAAACCAACTCTTACATCCTTAAAGAAAGGTATCGACGTTGCCTTAGCCAACAAAGAAAGTTTGGTAGCGGGTGGTGTTTTGGTTCGTAAGACATTGCATGAAACAAATACAAAATTATATCCAATTGATTCGGAACATTCAGCTATTTTCCAGTCTTTACAAGGCAATCGTAATGAAGATGTAAAACGTTTGATTATTACGGCAAGTGGAGGTAGTTTTAGAGATAAATCTAGAGATGAATTAAGTGATGTAACAGTAGAACAGACTTTAAAACATCCAAACTGGAATATGGGTAAAAGAATTACAGTGGATAGTGCAACAATGGTGAATAAGGGATTTGAAGTGATTGAAGCTCATTATTTATTTGATTTGCCTTATGAAAAAATCGATACAGTATTACATCGTCAAAGTATTGTACATTCTATGGTTGAATATAATGATAATGCGATTATTGCACAGCTTGGTTCTGCGGATATGCGCTTACCCATTCAATATGCACTATGTTATCCAGATCGTCCGGTATTAAAGGAGGATCATCCTTTGGATATGACAAAGACAATGGATTTGAATTTTAAAGAAATGGATTATGTTCGTTATCCGATGTTGAAACTAGCCTATGAAATTGGTAAAAAAGAAGGGAATCTAGGTGCTGTATTTAATGGGGCGGATGAACAGGCCGTACAATTATTCTTAGAGAAGAAGATTTCTTTTTTACAAATTGAAGAAAGTATTGAACAAGCTTGTAAGAAGGCAAAATATATTGAAAATCCTACAATTGAGCAATTAGAAGCATCGGATGCATGGGCAAGAAAGTTCGTCATTGAATATTGGGACTAGACCAATTGAAATTTTGGGAGTAAAATAGTGAAATGGAATGGAGGGTTTGTCGTGAATAAAACAAAGGTTTATTGTGTAGCAAGTGCTGTTGCGGTTTGTGTGGCTTCAAATCCTAGTATGGATGTACTTGCAAAACATTTACAGCCAGTAAAATTAGAAGAAAAAGCCCAACAAATGATTTCAGCAGAAGATTATATTAAGTATTATTTGAGTACAAAAGAAATTGTTAAAGATCTTAACAATAAAGATATTGAAAAATATACTTTGATCACAAAAGTAGATGAAAAGAATTGTACAGTCGTATTGACTGGTAATCAATTGTTTAAGGAATTGACAAAAGAAAACCAGGATGAAATTAAGAATGCGTATGAAACTGCATATAAAGATGCAGGTATGAAAAAGGCAAAGAATTGTACATTAAGTGCATATGATATTATTGTAAGTCAAGCTAGTAAAATGGTTTTGGATGCGAAAGAACAATTATCACTTTTAGTAAAAGATGCAGAAAGTTTAGATGCCTCTTTATATACGACAAGTACATATGCATCGTTAAAATTTGAAGTGAATGAATCATATAATTTGATTGCACAAGATAGTACAACTTTAGAGCAGTTGGTTGAAGCACAAGTTAAGTTAGTGAATGCAAAAAATGCATTGATCGATCTTTCCGGATTAAAAAGTGTAGTTGAACAATCAAATTATGTGAAAGATGAATATACAAAAAATAGCTATCGTACGTATGAAACAGCATTGAATCAGGCAAAGCCGGTTTTAGAAAATGCAAATAGTACAGCCGAAGAAATTCAAAAGGCACAAGAGGATTTAGAGAATGCAATTCAAGCATTGGTAAAAAAAGCCGATTTTAGTATTTTGAATGAAAAGGTGCAGGAAGGCTATGCATTTTTAGAATCCGACAAAGATATGCTTGAAGAAGCATCTTATATGAATTTTAAAAATGAATTGGATGCTTGTAGTGTTATTCTTGCAAACGATGAATCCACACAAGATGAAATCAATGATTCATTAGCACGATTGAATGCTTATTTTGAAAATAAAGATAATTTTGTATATAAGGTGATGACACTAGAAAATAATGTGGTTGTAGAGCCTCAAAAACAAATGTTGGATACACCTCAATTGGTTGTGCAAGAACAAGTGAATACAGTTCAATCTGTACAAACACCTTCGCCTAAGGCAACAACAAGTGCTGCAGATAATTTCATTAAGACTTATTTAACGAGCGCGAGTGGGAATGTCTTTACTACCGCAAATTATTTAAGCTATCAAAAGATTCTTTCGGCAATGCCTAGCTGGTTAAAGTTATCCTCACCGGATCAAAAAGCAGTCAATGCAGAATTAAAAAATAAGGTTGGTAAAACTTACCAAAAATTATTACAGGAAGCACAGAATTTAAAAATGAATTCTGGTACAAGTATCAACACTGCTACAAATACAGATTCTACATTATATACATGGTTATGTGTAATGTCTTTGGGTATGTTAACATTTGTAACAAAGCGTCTAAGAAAACAAGATTAAGGGCTGTGGCCCTTTTTTTCATGTTTAAAAATTGTTATAATAATGCGAGAAAGGCTTATGATTTTATGAAACAACAAAAATACAATGTTAAGGATCTAACTCTAGCATATTTTCAAAAAAAATCGAAATTGTATCGTGCAGGTGGATATAAATATGCGACGCCTTTAAAACGTAGTCTATCCGATTATCAAGATCATTTATTTGCGTTTTTAATGGATATCAATATTTGTTTACTTCCTGTTTATATATGGGTTATTGAGTTTTTATTAATTATGTGTGGATTGATTCCACCACACTTTTTTGATTTATTATTCTATATTATGTTCGCACTATTATTTGTGTCGAGCGTCTTATTGCTTGCATTTTTTACAGCTCGAACAAATGGTCAATCTTTTGGCTATGCCATGCTGGATTTGAAGTTAGTCAGAAAAAAAGATAAAAAAGAGGCAATGCCATTAAACTTGATTTTAAGACAAGCATTAGGCTTTGGTGTTCCACTTATGATTTTTGGCTTCTTCTTTCAAGTTTTAGGCGTTATTTTATGGTGGATAATCAATGGAATCTTTGTATTGGTTATGCCACACCAACAAACTTTATTTGATTTGATTTTCGGCTTAGTTCCAGTTCGTGAACCAGATCAAGAGATTCGTTTTGAAACAAAGCCAGAACCGGTTAAAGAAGAATTACATGTTACACCAATCGATTTACACATTCGATCAAATTATAGTGATGATGGATATTATGATGTTGAAGAATTGTTTAAGCAGGCAAAGGATAATGGTTTAGAAGTAATTTCGATTACGGACCATAACTGTGCAAGAGCAAATGCGGCGGCTATGCGTTTTTCGAGTCTGTATAATATTCAATATATTCCAGGCGTTGAAATTGATGCACAATATAAAAGAATGCGAGTTCGTATTCTAGGTTATTATATTGATTGGACAAATGAAGTGTTTGAAGTACTCGAACAAAATTCTTTAAAGCGTGAAAAAGAATTATCGATTGAACGTGTGGAAAAATTTGAAAATTTCTCAGGAATTCGTATTGATGTGGATTCTTTGATGTCAAATTCTCGTTTTCAAACAATTACGCCAACGGAAATCACAAAAATGGTTTTCCATAATGAAAGAACGCGTTCATTGCCATTTGTGAAGAAATATTTGGATAATTGTGGAAGCCATAGTGCTGCAATGTCAAGATTTGAAACAGATGTATTTGGCAAGAATGGACCTTGTTATGTAAAGGCAGATTATCCAGATGCTAAAGCAGTCATTGATGCGATTCATAATGCTGGTGGAATTGCGATTTTATCAAGCTGGCATTTAGATTATATTTCCGATGAAGTGTTAGAAGAAATTGTCGATTTAGGTATGGATGGAGTGGAATGCTTCTCAAATGATATTCATGAACAAACGATTGCGGCAGCTTTAAAAATTGTACAGAAACGTAAATTGTTTGTTTCTTGTGGTAGTGATTATCATGGTCCGACTAAGCCAAAATATCATATGGGTGTTTCAAATTGCCCAGAAAAGGCATTGGCACTTGTAAGAATTTTGACAAAAGCCGCAAAATAAATTTGCTCAAAATATGTTTTATAGCGTATAATAAAGCAGTCAATAAGCAAAGAAAAGAAGAGTATTTATATTGCATACTAGAGAGAGCAGATGTTTGGTGAAAATCTGTGTATAAGATATAAAGAATATGGTCTTGGAGCTTCTTTATCGATATGTAGATAAAGACGTATGCTGGCGTTAACAGCTTGAGGTGTGCAAACACAAACTAAGGTGGTACCACGAAGCTTTCGTCCTTGGATGAAGGCTTTTTTTATTTGTAAAATAGGAGGAAATAGAAATGACACAAAAGAAAGAACCGTTTTATTTAACAACTGCCATTGCGTATACATCAGGTAGACCTCATATTGGAAATACATATGAAATTATCTTATCGGATGCGATTGCTCGTTTTAAAAGAGCACAAGGATATGATGTATTTTTCCAAACAGGTACAGATGAGCATGGTGTAAAAATTGAGGAAAAGGCAAAAGCTGCAGGAGTTACTCCACAAGAATTTGTCGATGGTGTAGCTGCTCAAATCAAATCCAACTGGGATTTAATGAATACAAGCTATGATTATTTTGTACGTACTACAGATGATTATCATGTTAAAGAAGTACAAAGTATTTTTAAACGTTTATATGACCAAGGAGATATTTATAAAGGAACATATGAAGGATGGTATTGTACGCCTTGTGAATCTTTCTGGACAGAATCTCAACTTGTTGATGGATGTTGCCCAGACTGTGGTCGTCCAGTAAAAAAGGCAAAAGAAGAAGCTTACTTCTTCAACATGCAAAAATATGCAGATCGTTTGATTAAATATATTGAAGATCATCCTGATTTTATTCAACCAGAATCTCGTAAAAATGAAATGTTGAACAACTTCTTACGTCCAGGATTACAAGATCTATGTGTATCTCGTACTTCATTTAGTTGGGGAGTTCCTGTTGATTTTGATCCAAAACACGTTGTATATGTTTGGATTGATGCATTAAGTAACTATATTACGACTCTTGGATATCATGCCAATGGTGAAAGTGATGAAAAATTTAAAAAGTACTGGCCTGCAACTCATATTATTGGTAAAGATATTTTGCGTTTCCACACAATCTATTGGCCAATTATCTTAATGGCTTTAGATTTGCCTTTGCCAAACAAAGTATTTGGACACCCATGGCTACTTACTGGTAGTGATAAAATGTCTAAATCAAAAGGAAATGTAATTTATGCAGAAGATTTAGTGGAACACTTTGGTGTAGATGCCGTACGTTATTATTGTTTACATGAAATGCCATTTGCCCAAGATGGAACAATTACTTGGGATCTAGTGATTGAAAGAATCAATTCGGACTTGGCAAACATTTTAGGTAACTTAGTATCTCGTACAATTGCAATGTCAAACAAATATTTCTCTGGTTTAGTCACAAATCCAAATGTATGTGAGGCAGTCGATGAAGAATTGAAGGCTTGTGCTTTAGAGACTAAGAAAAAAGTAGAAGCTAAAATGGAAGAACTTCGTGTTGGTGATGCATTAGATGAAGTGTTCACATTGCTTCGCCGTACAAATAAGTACATTGATGAAACAATGCCTTGGGTACTTGCTAAAGATGAATCGAAACAAGATCGTTTGGCAACAGTTCTTTATAACTTGCTTGAATCAATTCGTATTTCAGCTGTATTATTACACTCATTCTTGCCTGAAACAGCTGAAAAGATGTTTGCGTACTTAAATACAAAAGTAACCGATTTAGATTCTTGTGATTCTTTTGGAAACTTAGAAACAGATATTCATGTCGTTGAAAAGTGTGAACCATTGTTTGCTCGTATTGACGAGAAGAAATTTATGGAAGAATTCAATAAGAAAAAAGAAGAAACGAAAAAGGAAGAAAAAAAAGTAGAAGAAGTTACAATTGATGATTTTGCGAAACTACAATTTAAAGTAGGTACGATTGTAAAATGTGAACCTCATCCAAAGGCTGATCGTTTGTTGGTAGAACAAGTTGATTTGGGTGGTGAAGTTCGTCAAATTGTGAGTGGTATCGCAAAACACTACAAACCAGAAGAGTTGATTGGAAAACAGGTTGTCGTAGTGACAAACTTAAAACCAGTTAAATTACGTGGTGTAGAATCTTATGGTATGATTCTTTGTGCTACAGACGATAAAGACTTATCATTTGTCACAGTCGCAAAAGAAATGCCTAATGGTGTAACTGTTCGCTAATGAATGACAAACAAAAGGTTGTTTTTAAACAATTACAACTTGCTGGACTTGGCGTTGTCGTCTTTGTGTTTGGTTTGTTGTATCAAGAAAAAGCCATTTCTATGGTTGGAATCGGTATCTTGATTTTTGGTTTATTAAGAACCTACTACATTAAAAAAGTAATTGATAAACTAGATGAGTAATCAATAAATTGCTCATCTTTTTTTGTGCAAATTAAAAAGGCGATGAACTCGCCTTGATTAGTGCATTAAACGATGCATGTTTTTAGCTTCATACATGGAATCATCCATCGATGATAAGAATGTCTCGATATTACCGCTGTATTTAGCAATTCCAATTGAGAAAGATAAGTGGAATGGTTCTGTTGAATTCGTGTTAAATTGTCGTACGTTTTGTTCAATATGTTTCTTTAGGGCTAAAGCTTCTTCATTGGATTTTAATATTGCGAAGATCACAAATTCATCTCCACCCATACGAATGGCTACACAGCCATTACCTACCGTATTTTGTAGAATCTTTCCAATATGGATAATAGCACGATCTCCACTTAAGTGTCCATATGTGTCGTTGATGACTTTAAAATCATTGACATCCAATAAAAATCCATATACATGTTTTGTTTTATTATTTTGTAGCTTGTTTAAATAATGGTTCATGTATTTTCGATTGTAAAGTCCGGACAAATCATCAATAAAGGAATTTGAAATTTGAAATTCTATATAGATGAGAATAAAGGCAATAGCCACGCATAGCCAGCCTACTGCAATGCCAAAGAATAATCCTTGAATAATGGTTCCAATCATACATGGAACAACAAAATAATAAATAGGAAAGAATTCCACTAAAATGGAATCGTTTTTAGCGGATTTTACAGTCCATATACTTTCAATGTAATAAAAGAAGACTGCCACATATATGACATAACTGAATAGGCCACGCATATATTTATTTTTCTCAGAAATACTGAAGATGATGCCATTTCCAAATAAATTGATAATTAATAAAATTGTGGTAATTATTAATGGAATGGCTAAGATTCTTGACTTCTTTTTGATGCGATTCGTGTTTCGATAAATATGATATTCTACAAATAGACACCAACAATATCCAACAATCACTGAAGCATCTGTGCAGATTGTATTTGAAATATATTGAAGAATATAAAAGATAAAACCTGGGCGTGCATCAATGATAAAACTGAGTGTTTCATTGATTGTGGCAATAAAGGTAACTATCAGCAGAAAGTTATAGGCTTTTTCATCAAATTGATTCGTTTGTGCAATTCGTATTCGATATAACAATAAGAAGAGTACTAAAAATGCCCCAGTCCCGTTTGCCACCAGTATCTCGGGTATGTTGATCATAATAAACTCCGTTTCTTTATGGTTAGTTACATTAATCATAATCCTCTTTATAAGAACTTGCAAATGAGAAATTGGTTCTTATGTAAATAAATCTTTACAAAGATTAAGTATAAATTAAGTGAATGCTAAATGTTAGTTCAATCGTATCGAGTCATATTGTACTTTATTTAAAGCAATCTATACTAAAAGTATAAGGAGGTACAGATATGACGATGATTAAAAATTCAGTGGTAGAACTCTTTATTTTACTTCTCTTGGCATGTACCGTTTTTATTTATAAACTGCCGAGTACAATGAACACTTGGTTATTAAATTCAATTGTGATTGTATTAATGGGCGTTTGTATTTTAAGAATCGCACTTAAAATGATGAATCATAAATAATGTTGGCTTTTCCTAAGGGGAAAGCCTTTTCTTGTGGTATATTATAGGTATGAAAAAGTATTTAAAAGATATTGCACAAGGTATATATGATGGGTTACAGGAAAATGAAGCCACACATAATCAATATAGTTTTCAAGAAATCTATGATGTAATCCAGGAATTTGTCTCTTATGTCTTTGTTGGCTTGATTTTAAGTGTAGGAGCTATTTTTGCCTATCCTTACTATAGAGCATTTATATCATTAGGTGCTGTACTCCTTCTTGTATGGGCATTTATCTTGTATTATTTTTTAAATTCGAAAGATTTTAAAAAAATCAAAAAGAAATGAGGAAGAGTTATGCAGATTGTTTTAGTGTTGCTTGTGGCATTTGTCGCAGGTATTGAAGGCATTTTAGATGAGTTTGAATTTCATCAACCCATTGTTGCCTGTACTTTAATTGGTTTAGTGA
>ERZ1673737.3947-NODE-3947-length-10822-cov-4.403548_pt1 | contig 10822 bp, 12 predicted proteins | sample MGYA00580211_ERZ1673737 | MGnify/ENA primary metagenome ERZ1673737 (study PRJEB41218, sample SAMN15661789) | gut metagenome | host: Homo sapiens | place: Canada: London | collected 2015-08-20/2019-03-30 | study: EMG produced TPA metagenomics assembly of... | reverse complement strand
GCATGCATTTTTACCGAATAATGCATTGGAAATACAATTACTGCGGCCGGCCTAGGTTGGTTTAGCGTACATTTGCTAGGGTCCAATTATTACATATGGGAGTCCTTCTAATATCGCCCTATACTTTTGGAGTCTAGCGAAGTAATTCTCGATACCATAATTAGTGGTGTAAGTTTTCGATCTCTTCAAAATTGATACATACTGCTAAAAGTTCTTCTCAACACCTATCTACCAATAGTATAATCTAAATGAAGTTGTATTTTATCGCATTTACTATGTGTTTTGGAGATGGCGGCTCGCATGGGAATTCTGTTGGTCGAAATATGTTTAATTAATCAAGTAAAGTTCCATTAACCTGTTAAAGCCTAACTAGTATCGTCATGGCTATGCAGGCGCTTCCTTCCAGTTGAAGCAAGAACTTATTATCCTTACGCCTGATCATGCTCCAGTACAAACTCAGAGGCTGGTCCTCAATGAGAGAAAGAACCAGCCCAATACATGTAAATCCAAATGCCAAAAGCCCGTGAAACCTAGTACAAATGAGATCAGTTTCTTTGCAGTAAATGCAATCAATACAGCGAATGCGTGGGGTGCACCTCCAACCTCTCCCTGTAGTTTTCCCCTCCTTCAACGCCACCTAATTTGCCATGAAAGCGAGATCAGGCCGCGTTTTCATTACAAGTTTCATCCTCAATTGATGCTTTGCGGTGCTGATCAACTGACCAGTCAGACGTCATATCGGAATAACTGGCTGAGACTCTCTTTCCTCGGTCGTTGTGTTGCATTGTGTGTACCCAGCGCCTTTGAGACCTGGCAGTCGACTAATGTTCAGAGCTCACCATAACCCACACTTGGGTGGGTAGGAAGGGTTAAATTCTTACTAGCACCCCCTACGCACATAGCTGACTTGCGCTAATACCAATGCAACTTAGAGTTTGTAGCGTAATACGCGCTGAGATTATGCCATACCTCGCTTACGCGCGTATTGACGCAGTAACAAATTGAATATCAGGCCATGGCTCAGTTTTGCAGTCTTTAAGAGCAACTTGGTCCCCTTCTGTCGATCTCTTCCACTGCGTATTAGGTTTGACTTGGCTAATATTTTATGATGAAGTTCTCGGCGACAGTCTCAGTCATTCTAGGTATTTGCGCTAGCATAAAAGCCGCCAGGACCAGACCCAACATTGTCTTCATCTTCACCGATGATCAAGATCTTCGACACGGCTCCTTGGAGACTCAGAGAGCTGTGCAGAGCCATTTGGCTGCAAAGGGCACCACCTTCACCAACCACTATTCTACAGTTGCTGTTTGTTGTCCTAGCCGAGTATCGTTGATGCGTGGTCAAGCTGCGCACAATACGAACAACACGGCTATCAGTGCGCCTGGGTTCGTATCTCCTCCCCTCCAGGCCCATTTTAGATGGCGAGAGGTTTTCAACTAATTGAGTGCCAATTTCAGCGGCGGATATCCCAAGTTTGTGGCTTCGGCAGAGAACGAAAACTATCTACCCCACTGGCTTTCCAAGGCTGACTACAATGCTGAGTGTAAGGAATCCCTGTTAAATTGTCTCCTATTACTGCGATATTAACAGGCTTTACAGATATCGGAAAGCTTTTCAATGGCAACTCCCTCTTGAATTACTCGCCTGGTCCACTCGGCTGGCGGCACATTGACGTCCTCGTGAGTATTGGAGCGTATGGTTAGTGTCTCGTCTGACGTGTAAACAGCTCGAGCCCTACATAAATACCCACAATACCGTGGTCATGTCCGAGAACGGAGCAAGGCCAAAGCACTACAGTGGCTTTCAACAAACAGACGTCATTCGCATCAAGGCGTATGTCTCTCGGAGTTAAGGGGGGTATATGCGAACGCTGACCTGGAAGCATAGACTTGAGCGGCTAAGATTACTCATCGATGAGGAGAACCCTTTCTTCCTGATGATATCCCCAACCGCACCGCATGTTCAGAACTTCTACGACCCGCCTGCTCCACCTGCGCGCTATTATGGGCTCTTTAATGACACAACCGTCCCACGAACACCCAACTTCAATCCTCCTCAAAAGTACCAAAAGGGCAAGCCGAGTTGGCTTCGTAATTTAGCGCCACTGAACTCAACACAAATTGATGAGATTGATCTACTTTATCAGCGTCGACTGGAATCCCTAAGGGGTGTTGACGACATTGTTGACGATGTTGTGGAAATGCTTGAGAAGAGGGGCATCATAGATAACACATACAGTAAGCCAAGCGGCGGCTCTTCTATGGTTTCAACATATTCTATCCTCTTACTGACAACCCGCAGTCATATACTCCACTGACCAGGGTTATCATCTCGGAACACATCGTCATTCGGGAAAGTCTCTTCCCTACCTTGAGGACTCTAATATTCCTTTAGTCGTTAGGGGTCCTGGAGTCCCTCAAGGCGTTATCTCACGGACTCCTAGTACAGTTACTGACTTTGCACCTACTTTTCTTGAGATTGCTGGACTCGCCCCTGAGCTACATCCACCTTTCTTTGATGGTGCCAGCCTTTTGACGGCATGGAAGCATCCAAATACTCCAGCACTAGCTAAAAAAAAGGAAGCTATCAATGTTGAATACTGGGGCTCGGCATACACTGAGATTCCAACGTGGTCTTCCGGCGACTATGGTGTTTACTTCCCTGGAGTCTTCCTCGACAATGACTACAAGACGATGCGGGTTGTTGGGGAGAAGAGTTCGTGGATGTACTCCAGATGGTGTACCAATGATACAGAGCTGTATAACACGACTGTAAGTCTCTTTGCGGAGGACATGTTATTCTACTTATGGCTAAGCTATACAAACCAGGATGACCCTTATGAGTTGAAAAACCTCGCCAACTTAACTGATCCGCACACTCGACGAGTCAAGTCCAGGTTGAACGCGTTGCTGATGGTCACCAAATCCTGCACCAAATCAACCTGCCGGGACCCTTGGAGCATCATTCAGCCTCCGTCTCCTCGCCATGGTAAAAAGGTTGAGACTTTGCATGATTCTCTGGATCCTCACTATGATGCCTTCTATGATGCATTCCCGCTTGTCACTATCGATGAATGCATGAATTACCAGTTCGCAGCTAACGAGAGCCCCTTTTTCCCACCAAGTGCTCAATTTGAGCTCGGTTTGGAGTACCGAAACAGTACCGATAACTTCGCTTATGCAACGGCGGACCCCATCGAAACGATTGCCGAAAATTCCCCACTTGCTGGAGGCTGGGAACAACGCCAGGCGACATATGAAACCCTGGTGAAGGCTGCTAGAGTACTCACAGATCGTGAGATCAACAACCCCTCATAATTTAGTCGAATGTCGGATGCAATGGTACATGTGATGATGTGATCTTGGGGGAATGAATGGGTATCTTCCGTATAATATATGTTAAATAGATGAAACTCGGTCTTGGTTTATTCTATACTTCGTCCTTGATCCGACGATACAGAGGAGTCGCGTCGATAGCGAGAATCGCCGCGAACCACTATTTAGTTGTCCGATTCGATGTCTGGGCCCTTTTTTTAAAAGCGAGTAATACGTAGAGATACTATAAACGTTGAACTTTAGCAATTTGTTCCTCGATTTAGGTTATAGCCTAATCAAACGGAGTGACTGTGAGAACCTCCAGGTTCAAAGCGCAGAATAGATCCGGCATTAGAGTCTGTCCTAAATGGGTAACGTAAGGGTTCAATAAAAACTAATCGCTGCCCTTTTATATGGGAGGAATATCCAGGGCATACTGCAAACAAAAACTCCAGTGTCCTTGGATACCTTACAGCTCAACAACCTCTTAGCCGGATTGTCGCAAAGGGTCAGTTTGATCCAGGGACCACCACCAGGTAAGTCAGCGAGAGATTGTTTGATGCTTCGAATATTTGATATTTTGGAGAGTGATACTGACAGCATCACCAGGCACCGGAAAATCCTCCATAGGTGCGCTGCTCGCCAAGGCTCTACACAACCACACCACAGACAAAGCCCTCATAAAGCGGCGACAGCCCAAATAGGAAATGCCCCACCACGCAGACATTATGATGTCTATATAGGTGTATTTACTGTACAGTAGACACTTGTACCAAGGTTACTATGTCCTCCCCAAGGCGATTAGGCCACTAAAGGGGAGGTCCACTTAGCAAGTCGCTTCTCTTTTCTTGGGAAGATATTTCACCGATTCTGTGAATTCACTATCGATGTGGTTGATTCTTAAGGAAACCAACCCTAAAAAGCTCTCAATAACAGCAGATTACCCTTATTTCCTCCAGGGTTATATTCTCAAAGGTACCTGTAATCTCCCCGGTCAGATCACGCGCTAGGTCAGAACCCTAGTTTCCTCCTTGCCCCCTTTTTTTGTGATTTTGGTTTTCTTGTGTTCATCATTCAGATCAAATATCCCATACTCATAGAATATTATCCCAATTTCTCACTTCCTAGACCATGACAAATTCACGTCGTAGAAGATCAGTCAATCCGCATTGGGCTCTTCTTTGGCAATGTTCACTTCGGCCTCTAAGCACTCGCCTGTGGGAGTAGTGGTCTTGCGACGCTTGGGAGCAGGGGTGAAAGAAAGGGTCTCCGCCGAGTCATCTTCGGCTTTGGCCTCATCGATGTTCTCGACTTTAGGGACCTGAGGAGCTTTCTTGGTGACCTTGCGGTTTGCAGGTAGGCGACTCTTGGTCTCAGCCAGGGGCTTGGCCTTGGCCGGGGAAGCGGTCGAATCCTGTCCTTCCTCCTCGTGAATCTTCTCAAGACGACGCTTGGCGCGCAGGTAGTTGCTACCAGCAGAGACAGGCTTCATTTCAGCAAGGTGAGCGAGCTTGTCGGTGTCCATCTGCGAAGAATTCATGTTAGCAGATGCCATACGAGATATATTTTGGAACTCACCGTAGTGCTATTGTAGCAAATGCTTCCTTAGAGAATGAGACCGCTGTCAGCGACACTCCGCTCAGTGAACCTGTCCTTCATGGGGGATTTCAGAGGGCTCGATATTGTGTCAGCTTGGGGTGTGGAAGGGTGTTGATGCCCTAAGAACAATCAACTCACCGAGTCCACTTTCTGTATGGCTTTCATTATTGGAACTCTCATTTGCTGAACCTCTAACCAATGGATTTTCAGGCGGTGAAAATTGTGGAGAAAGTCTCTCTGATAGTTGGTTGCCATGCGATGTGACTGTCTGTACCGCGTGCATTGCACTGGGCTTAGTACGATGGAAAGGCGTTTGGCCTGGCACTTTAAGTGTGGCATCGCCTTCAGAGTAATGCAGGATTGGAGATTGGATAGCTTCTGATATCCGAGGAGATTCTAAGGGGGAGCTTCGAGGCAAGTAAGAGTCAACCGTCCCTGATGTTGCGGCGAGGACATTGATTGAATTTTCATTCTATGGCGGACTTTTAGGCGCTGGATTCGAGAACGCTGGATGGTTTTTAAGTGACTCTATAACCTGAGGGCTTCCTCGAACTAGGTGCTCCTAGGAGTGGCACAGGCGCCGTAACACTTGATTCGCAGAATCCTGCTCAAGTACTGCATGTGGGCCGCTGGTTCCTGATTCAGGGTCATTTGGCTGAATACCATGAAGAGCGTAAAGGTTACCATCCTTGCACCCTTAGGAAGTAACATAGGGAAGCAGGTCCGGGGCTGGACGTAATGCATAAACCTCGATGTTTGACCTCGAGATCAATTGTTAAGTGAAACCCATTGATTTAGAGGGCTGAGAAAGCGGTAGGAAAGAGCGAGGTGTTAAAACACGGACTTTTTACCGCGCTTCTTAAAAGGGGTTTTCCCTATTAGGTAATATAGTTTGGCCTTAACTTAACTTAATAGAATAGAAAGTTCGTTTTGCTTATATTTTCGGTGGAAATTTTGGGCAATCTCTTCCTATAATAGATTCTTCCGTACTTAGTCTTCGAACTATATAGGAAGCTGCTTTAACACTTCCAAAGGCTAAGCCCTATTCCTAGGGACTAGCATATCCGTATTATTAGTACCTTTTTCTTGTTGATTGGAAATCAACTTGGTTCTTCACAGTTCTTCACATAGACACTTCGGGGATTATTTCCGATGGTGCGGCTTAAGACACTAGTGACCCCACTACTCGGAGGCGGCTTCCGACAGTCGGGAGGCATATCCGACGGGATCGATATTTTATCTCTTATTTCCAGCGCGTTTCGCGTAGAGGCGATGTCAAAACTCCCCAAGCAGACAGCTATAACGCAGCCTCTTATGCATGATGATCTACGTGAAGACTATCGGGCGTCTTCCATTCAGGCAGTAGGCATCCCAATTTCCCTTCCTCCAGTTCGTCACATGCTAATCTTTGTCGCAGGTCTCACAATCTCATTCGAGAATACCGGATTCAAAATCAATCATTAAAATCTTTCCGAATGAGCTCTTCTACGTCTGCTGCCACCGCTCCTGAAGGCGACACTGCGGTAGCTCAGAAAAACTACAAGATCGTCCAAGACGTTGGCAATTTTGCAGAGACAGAAGCCAAACGCCCGGATTTCGACCAAGCCAAGCGTATTGAAGTCACCAAGTCGCCTTATCCCAACTGGAAGTATGGGGAGGGCGTACCCGATAATGGGGCGAGTCTCGTTCAAAAACATCATGAAATTGATCCCTATGCGCCAGATCGGCCAATGATTAACAACTACCGCCTGCTGGTCTCGGGCATCGCACCTCGACCGGTCGGCTTTCTGAGCACTATCAATTCCGAAGGACAGAAGAACCTTTCGCCCTTTAGCTACTTCCAAGTCATCGATCATGATCCACCAATGTTCATTGTGGGATTCTCATCGCGTCCCGGACGTGTCAAGGATACATACCGCAACTTGAAAGAGACTAGGGAATGTGTCATTAACACTGTCTCTGAGAATATGATCGAAGCAGTTAACGCCACTTCTATTGATGCACCATATGGTGTATCAGAGTGGGAGGTCTCGGGTCTTCACGAGGCGCCGTCGACAACCGTGAAGCCTTCGCGGGTGAAGGAGTCGGTCTTTAACATTGAAGGCAAGGTGATCGACATTAAAGAATTCACAGATCATCAAGCACCTGGAATGAGCCTTGCTGCTACTGTCCTCATCAAGGCCACTCGTTTCTGGATTAAGGAGGGCACCGCTGATGCGGATTACAGCCATATCGACCTAGACAAGCTGCGACCAATTGGACAACTTGGCGGTGTCTCCTATGGCCGTGTTACGTCAACCTTCGAGCGACCACGAAGCAAGTGGGATGGCGAAGTCCTCAAGAACGAGTTGCTGGCGAAATTGGATGCAGCCAATCGCAAATAAATAAACCTGCGTTTCCCTTGCTGTATATCAACTTCCCCGCAATGTATTAGATCTTAGTTACGCATAAAGTACAGGAACTCGGAAATTTTGTATAGCTTGGCCCTCGCAGTTTCCAATATCGTAAGATAGTGTGAATTCAATGGTGAACCTAGACATCCGTATTTATAAGCCCTCCTAATTCAAGACCAGTAGACAATGCAGTTCCCTTGCTTACTCCCTGCCGGATCCACTATTCGTTCTCATGTTTGACAATCTTACTCGCGGTTGTATGTTTCACTCAGTGTGTTTTTCGGCTACTCCTGCGTGAGGGGCTACTAGACGCTATATCATACGTCGTTAGTCCGCCATTGAATGATGTGTGGCCCAATTATTATCGATATCGGGAGCTCGCTCCGACATGTTCACCGCACACCGGCAAGGCGGAGATCACAGCTGCATATATATTGCCTGGGAAAAGCCCGACATTGGTCAGCTATTATTATTATGACCTCTCGCAATGCTTCTGAATCACATTGTGTTTCGCGCCACTGCATCTGTTTTTCGCTCTCCACAGCCAACACGGGGTGTGCTCTCAAGAACAATGGCGACGGCAGGCAAGAAGAAGGAATTCCTTTGCATCATGCCTGATCGGCCCAATGTTCTTGAGTTGAGAAAGAAGGTCAAAGCGTAGGTGTGAAGTATATATTTGAAGTGCGCATGACGCTAACTGTCGTTCATAAGTGGCCACTATGAAAGCATACAGCCGTTGATTGCCGGAGGCAAGCTAGTTGATGGAGGTCAGTTTAACGAAATTTATGGTATTGTTCATGAACTCACTCATTGACTCGGACGCTATACAGGGGCAATTTTCGCAGAACATCCACAGGAGGGAAAAGACGCACAGTTCTTGGGAAGTGTGGTCGTATACACGGGTGGGAATGCTGCCGAAGTTCGAGAAATTATCAACAATGACATCTACGCTAAGAGTGGGGTTTGGGATCTTGAAAAGGTCCAGATCTATCCAGTAAGTGGCTTAAATAAATCCCAGCACAACAATCAAACAGTCAACTGATGAATCCGGGTATAGTATGTGCCTGCTGTCAGACAGCCACTCTCTTGAATAACCTTCTCCCCCTCCTAGCATGACTAGAAACATTCTCCGCCTTCCTAAATATAAGGATTGATACAGACAACTCCGTTTGTATGCTAGGTTAACAAGTTCCACTGTCTTCGATTTGTTTTAATCGAAAGTGTCTTCATAATCACTTGTTGCGGCCTTCAGTGCTGTGCCGAAATCGTAGTCGCCGCTTTCCACGTTGACATTTGCCCCGTTCTCCAAGAGAACCGTGACATGCCTCACATGACCAAGCTTTGCAGCGCAAATGAGTGCTGTCGTTCCCTGCCAATGTGTATTCACATCTAGGTTGAATTCCAGGAAATTTGGAATGGACCAATGATCCCAATAGATGCAGTATATAGCATAGCGTTTGTTTTGTTGTTGTCGACTTGTGCCCCAAAAGAGCCCGAGCCATGTCCCAGTGCTCTTTCTTTGCAGCCATGCTGAAGGCTGTCAGTACCGCTTAGGAGAACCCCTCGAAGTAGACCATTAGTTGTCTGAGAATTGCTAAATTTCGTCCCTTTTCATTTATCTGCTCCTAGGTCAACCAGTCGTTGCACATCGGTTAAGTTGTTAGCTGCAATCGCCTTGTTCAGATCATCACATTTGCGAGAGACTGTATATAGCATCCTGGCCATTCGACTAGACGTTTTTTTCTTACTGCCAAGTTTTCTTCGGGAGAAAGTGGTTTTTGTATGAAGACATTGGGTTCTTTGTGTTCGACCTTGTCACAGTTCTCAAATCGGTCTGACCCCGATGTAGCTAGAAGAGTGAGGCTGTAAGCGATGCCGTGATGTCCCTGACAGAGCAGGAAAAGTTTTAAGATTTGAACTGTTTTGAAGTTCGCAATAGATATCTCCAACAACTCCCTGGTGAACAGCAGTTGAAATTGTGGTTTTGATGAAACCAATATGCTGAAAGAAGATCCTGGGAGTGACTAACACTTTCTGGCTCTTGTCGAATATCTGTTCGGTCATGAGAGGGATACACTCGTGATATTTGAAACAGCTGACCCATCGCTTTTGCCAGATGGCATCTCATCAAATAATGTGCTCAACATGCGCTTGACATTTGCTTGTGAGGATCTACTATTGCTCGTTTTGGTTAGCTACGAGTTCCGTCGCGCTATCCCTCCATACATCTTATTCTATACGTTCCCATGTAGTTTGGGGTTGGTAACCAACACCATCGAAATGTTGTCTCATTTGAGATAGATCTCTGAACACCCTTGGCAGCTTTCCAGTATCTTATCAAGTTCCTGGCTTTAATTATCGTTTGATCGACTATCAGGGAATATCATCCTAAAATCACTCCTTGGCTTGATAAAGGCACCATATGTATCAAGATGAGGAATATGACTTCTTTATTTCATTGCAAATGAGACCGAAACCAGGCCGGGCATCCGGCACATGTTTCATGGGTAGTGTCATTCCTATACAAGCTCGCTACTTATAAGATACAAAAACACAGAAAGATGTTTGGTTGCCCATTGTGAATGGATTCAGGATAACGGTAGTATCTCATAAGGTATACTTAAAGAGAGGACTCTTCTCCTCCATATTGAGGAGCTGATCTTGAGTATACCTCTCCTCGATTTCAGAAGTAGACATCCGATCGTTCGTTTTGTTCGAGCTCCAGAGGCAGAATTCCAACGTTAAACAAGCCATAATCCCGGCAGCAGCGAACGCAAGTGAAGTGCCATAGCCAGTGGGGTATCGCGGCTTCTCATCAGCTTTGTAGATGTAACTCCCAATAATTCCACCTGCATTACCAACACAAATAAGGTAACCAATGGCCACGGCGCGCTTATGAGGATTTGGAATGTTGCAGACATTCCAAGCGTTGACACCGGGCAGAATAGGATACATCCCGAAGCAGGCGAGACAAATGCCAAAATAGCAGAGTGCTATGTTATTCTCGATGTCAGCAGCCTTGGAAAATAATATTGCGAATGCGACGATGAGTGACAACTGGGGTGCCACGATGAAAGGCATTCTCCACGAGAAGCGATCAGCGAACACTGAGAACCCGTAAGCCGACAAAGCACCGACGGTGTATGGAGGGATGGTCAGGAGCTGAGCGTTGGCTGATTTGTACCCCATGGACGTGATAATGTCAGGCATGCTGAACTTGAGTGCATAGTTGGGAACGGCATTGGACCAGTTGGCGAGGATGAGAAGGTACATTTTCCAATCGCCTAGGACGCTGAAGATGACCCGTTTGTTGAAGCCCTCGTGGTGACCACCGTGGCTGTTAGAGGCTATTTGACGTACTTCAAGGAACCGAATCTCGTCTGGAGTAAGCCAGCCTGGAGATAACGATGGTGAGTCTAGAAGGAGCAAATAGCAAGCGACGGCCATGGCAATGGTTGCAACGCCCTCTATGATGAATATCTGGAATGGCTGTTATTCGACGAAATCAAGAAGGT
>ERZ1673737.3945-NODE-3945-length-10824-cov-3.949577_pt1 | contig 10824 bp, 17 predicted proteins | sample MGYA00580211_ERZ1673737 | MGnify/ENA primary metagenome ERZ1673737 (study PRJEB41218, sample SAMN15661789) | gut metagenome | host: Homo sapiens | place: Canada: London | collected 2015-08-20/2019-03-30 | study: EMG produced TPA metagenomics assembly of... | reverse complement strand
ATTGCGAACATGGACGACGTGAGAAGCACCCACCACATAGCAACGGATTATTTCGCAACGTCCCGGAGAATTTCAATTGGCTGCAGATTCCACAAGAAAATTCTGGGCATTCAAGATATGATGGAATTTACAGACTTTAAATATTCCTCGGCCCTGCACGTCTGACCTTGGCTTTTCTCAGCGTAGCCAAGCATCATGTCTAACACGATAGATACGGCCAAGCTGGCGCTGATATCCCAAGGAGCGGCCTATGGCCTGCTTATTGGGCTTGGCGTTGTCTTTTGTGGTGTTATTCTCATCGCAGTCAAGGTTCAAAAAGCGTATCTGGCGGAGGATTCTGGAAAATCTGAAATGTTCATGGTCGCCAATCGATCTGTTGGCACGGGCTTAACTGCATCTGCGGTTTTCTCGTCATGGATGTGGATTAATGAGACAGTTTTGGCGGCAGCGATGTGCTATAGATATGGACTTGCAGTTCCTTTGGTATGTCGCTCTGAATTTGGGATCATGGCGTTCACGACTGACAAATGTTTAGTGGTGGGGATCTGGCCTTTGTTTCCAGATCGCATTGATGGCCGCACTTGGCGTAATGGCCAAGATCCGAGTGCCGTATGCTCATACCTCCCTTGAGATCGTGCGTATGCGATATGGCAAGATCGGACATCTTGTTTTTGTCGTGCTCAATCTTGTAAACAACGTTTTTGGTTGCGCTTCCATGATCATGACCGGATCCCAGCTGATCTACGGGGTATCTGGAATGCACTTCGTTGCAGCTACTATCCTCATCCCACTTGGAGGTGAGTTTGCCCTGATATGGAAACTTGCCATCAAATACTAATCGCGCTACAGTGGTCCTCTATACGGCAGTGGGTGGTCTGAAGGCTACATTCCTGACAGACTTCTTACACACGGCGATCGCATTGATCCTCATCATTTACTTCACAATCGCCGTTCTGACGAACAAAGAGGTCGGTGGACTGGGCGGCCTGTATGATAAGGTCGTAGCGACAGCTGGAGAGAATTATATCCCCGGGAACTATGAGGGCTCTCTACTCACATTTAAGTCCAAGAACGCCATTATCTGGGGATTGATTCTCAAGTTCGGAAACCTGGCCCTCGTTGTCATGGTAAGTAGCTCTTAATTCCATGCCAAAGCACACCCGAGGTTGACATTCCATCAATCAGGATACCGCGTTCTGGCAAAAATCATTCGCAACCGAAGTCCAGGCCACAGTGCCGGGATATAATATTGCTGCGCTGGCCGTGTTTGGTATTCCATGGGGCCTCGGAACAGTCCTTGGATTAACTGCCCGAGCAATCCACAACACTCCAATCTTCCCGACATACCCTGGTGCTCTCACTTCGACGGAAGTCAGCATGGGAATGGTAATGCCATACACGATCAAAGCACTGATTGGAGACAAAGGCATAATCGGGTTCTTCTTCCTGCTGTTCATGGCCCTGACCAGCACGATCTCGTCGTCCATGATCGCTGTCAGCAGTATCCTCTCATATGATCTCTACAAGACCTACCTCAATCCGAAGGTAACAGATAAACAGCTTGTCCGGGTCAGTCATTTGACTGTGGTAATCCACGGCGTCTTTATCACCGGGATTTCGATCGCGATGAACTATGGAGGCGCGAACATGACCTGGATCAATTATCTGCGACCGATCATCTCATGCCCTGGAATCCTACCGCTTATTTTCACTTTGTTCTGGTCTCGTCAAACCAGATTGGCTGCAATTGTCTCACCTGTTCTTGGCTTTTTCACTGGTCTTGCCGTCTGGCTCGCAACAGCCAAGTCAATGTATGGTGCTGTTGACATCGCCGCCACTTCAAATAACTATCCCGCACTCTACGCCGCTATCGCGTCTTTCTTCTCGCCAGCCCTGTACTCGGTTATTTTGTCGCTTTACCGACCTTCCACATTTGACTGGAGGGAATTCCTGCGCATTGAGCTTGCAGATGAGGCTCAAATCCATGCGGCGTCAGACACAAGCACGCTGAATGAAAGCAGCGAGGAGGAGCAGACAGACGAAAAGCGTGTCACTGGGTCTGTGAAACCAGTTGCCCATGGACCTTCGGAAGCCAACCCTGACCCCGAACACATTGGCGCCAGCGAGAAGAATGCTCCGTCGGCTATTTCATCGCCTGGCTCAGTTGAGATTAGCTTGGACAATATCCAACATCCATTCGACGACGCAACTCTGAAAGAGCTATATCGATGGCTGAAAATCGCTTGCTATATGTTTGTGGCTATTGTGTTGGTCACATTTGTTGCTTGGCCACTTCCTCTCTACCGTGACTATATTTTCACAAAACCATTCTTTGCGGGGTGGGTAACGGTGTCAATAATCTGGCAATTCGGCGCATTTGGCGCTGTTGTCATTTATCCACTGTATGATGGACGCCGCGAAATTAGCACTGGCGCTAGAGGTATTTGGACCTCCTCGTTAGAGTACTTCGGCAAGAAACGAGCAGCCTAGTATTATGGCAGAGCCGGGGTTGGACACAATTTCGATGGTTAGCTTTAGACAATAGATTTGATTTGAATTTTTATGTGCACTGCAACATAACAGTCGGGGACTAAATCGGGATGACCCGCCATGTCTCGTAATTTGCCTACTATAGGAACTTTCCGCAGAGCCACCTTAGCCTGTTAAATTTTTGTTTGCTAAATATCTTCAGCGAACCGTTTCTTCCTTTTTCCGTTCTCACGCAGCTGCTACATTTCACCCAGTCTCACCGATACCAAGTGATCATTGTTCGTCTCGCTGACTCCATTTACAACCTTGAGATCGATCGACCCCACAATGTCTGCTCAGTCTCAAAACATTTACGACAACCCGGAGTTTTTCTCTACCTACGGAGACCTTCCCCGATCCAAACATGGGATTTCGGCTGCGCCAGAATGGCCCGTTATTTGGAATATGATCTTGAACGCCGCACCCTCCACCACTGACAATACAAACGACAACCTCAACGGCAAAGAAATCCTCGAACTAGGATGTGGATATGGCTGGTTCACGCGGTGGGCCCGCGACAACGGCGCTGCATCTATCAAAGCAGTCGACATTTCTCAGAAAATGATCGACCGCGCTAAAGAGTTCGAGGTGGAGGCTGCTCTTACCAAACAGAATCGTGGTGATTCAGTCTCCGATACGAAAGTCACATTTGAAATCAACGATCTAGAGCGTATCACCCTCTGCAGTGAATCGGAGGAGGGACAGTATGACCTAGTTTACAGCTCTCTCACCTTCCACTACATTGAAGATCTGGGACGGCTATTTCGCGAGATCTACGCCTCTTTGAGAAAGACGTCTGCAAACCGGCAAAGAGGGAAGCTGGTGTTCTCTGTTGAACATCCCATCTGTACCGCACCCATTCACCCAGGGCCAGACTGGAGAGTGATCCAGGATGCATCGAAAGACCATAAAGTTTGGCCGTTGAACTCCTATGGCGAGGAGGGATTGCGCTTAACAAATTGGCTTGGTATAGAGGGGGTCAGGAAGTACCATCGGACTGTTGAGACATATGTGACGCTATTGTTGGAGAGTGGGTTCGCATTGACAGCACTCAAGGACTGGTCACCATCGAAAGAGGATGTGGCAGAAGAGCCGGCGTGGGAAATCGAAAGACATCGTCCATATTTCTCGCTTATCTCTGCCGAAGTTAGAGGATAGACTCGGTGACAGTTTACCGGCCGCAAACACAATTTTGAAATGGCAGCAGCTTACATGGGTGACACTTCAACTAGTAATTGTATTGATGTATATGCGTCATCGTCCCGTAAACCACAAGAGGACGATGAATTCCGTCTCCAAGCTGAATCGGTTTGGTTATGGATAGCCGAGAGGTACACAGAGGCTGGACCAGTTGACTTATTATAGACGTTCTCTAATTGATACAAGATCTCTGGTCAAGAATGGCAAAGACTAGGTGTTGGATATAAATTTACGCCCATCGGTGGATAGGCGGGTTACGAGATTGATGTACGAAAGGTTTGATATATGCAATTAAACAATAAATCTCAGAATTCGGATGGATCTTGTAACCGTGGAATCAATTGCAGTGCATTCACGTAATTGATACGACCCCGCAACTCTTGACTCATCTCATACGTCTCCAGGTCTTCCAAAAACGCAGGATATGCCGTAATCGGTGCGTATGGGAAGTCACTCTATGTGAAGTTGTCAGTAATTTGCTAATTAGACAAATGTATCTCATCGGATTGGACACTGACTCCATATAGTATATGATCATGCGGAATCATCTTAAGCGCGAGGTCAAGCACACCTGGAGTAGACGACAACGCCAAATCAAAATGAAAGCTGCGGAAATCTTCCATAACCTGCGCATGCGTGGTTCCCATGCGATGAGCGGCTACAAAGTCTGGCGCTTTACGCATAGGCGTCGCAACACGCATAATCAGATATGGTAAGGCGCCGCCGGCGTGTGACAGAATAACCTTAGTATCTGGGAATTTGCGACGTGTACCCTGGATGATCATATCCATAGCAGAGCGTGTTGTCTCATGTGGGTAGTCGATAGCAGGCTGTGGCAGTAGCGGGTTCACAGGATTCGTGTCGACTGGGTGGGTCGGATGCACGAAAACAACACATTTACGGCGATTAAGCTCTGCCCATATCGGCTCCAGCAAGGGATGCCCAAGATACGTATTACCCGACCCATAGCGGGTGAAGAGCGTGACGCCATCCGCATGTAACGTATCGAGAGTGTAGGCAATCTCAGCGAGCGCGGCTTCTGTCTCGAGGAGACTGGGAAGCGACGCAAAAAAGCCAAAGCGTGAGGGCTCCTCGTCTCGCAGCTTGGCTCCATAATCGTTGAGTCTTCGTGCTAGATCAAAGGAGGCTGATCCTTCCAGGATGCAGGGGCCCGGAGCTGTCACAGAGAGTATCGCAGTTTTCACGCCCAGCCTTTTCATGAGTAATTTGGACTGCATCGGAGTCCATGTTGGAGTAGGCCACCCACTGGGGTCGCCTGGATCATGTTAGCCTGGATGATGGAAACCCGCGCAAAGCTCTCACCTCCTGCTTTCTCAACGGCTACAAGTCAAATCAGTCAGAATTTTTCTTTCACGAAAACCACTCCTGGTTAATTGGAGAGAGGCCAAACCATCGCGGTAGAAAGAGGGCACATAATGATGATGTGTGTCAATTTTGTTAGTTGGGGGCGCAGAGATCCATCCCAACACCTTATCCTGCAGCCAGTCGGCTGCTTCGTCGGCCATATTATTCATGCTATCTCTTTTGAAATGCCAGAGAGCCAAGAGTGCCACAATAGTTGAGAAAATGATGAACATCATCGAATGATGGGTAAGGGGCACATGGGCAATGCCCACTTCTATTTATGCCGCGTTCGGCATCGATTCCGATCTCGAGAGGTCTCCACATCATGTTTTGCGCTTGAATGTTAGTCCACGGAAACTTCCCGGCCTTTATGGAGTGCCCGGAAACGACCCGGAAGTATGAGATTCATCGAGATGTTTATAACAATTCAGCCATGATTGGTTTCTGCAGGAGAATGCAACTATTGTCATGGCTTCATCGATTCAAATTCAGCTCGTGCACTACGCAACCGTTCACCCCATCACGGCAGCCTCGATAGCGATCACCCTGGTCGACTGGTTTCCAGAGCTGGACGCCCTGCCCAAATTGCTAGAAAATAAAATCTCTACCGCCTCGAATTGGCTTAGTAGCCCATTAAATAGTAGCCCATTAATCACTTGATGCGGAAGAGCTTCGAGCCATATCGGCAAGCCCGAGATTACGACGATGTACATAACTTCGACTTTGACTCAATGTAGGCAGCAGTGGCTTCAGTTGAGGCGCAGGGCTATGCGGTTACGCTAGTCTCGATTCAGTATGCAGTAGGTACTGCGAAAAATTATATGTGGGTCTTTGCTTGCAGCCAGCTACAGCGGCCATATTGGTCTGGGTCTTAGTGAATGTGATCGGTTAAAATTCAAACTTGATATGAGTGTTGCATCATCGAAACTAATATTACTTCACATAGTCAAATGTCAAATACTCAGTTATATGTGCTGTCCATCTACAAAAGCATTGGGGATGCCCAGTAGATAGACCGGCTATGTTTCGGTGGCCGCAATAGTTGTCTATAGGCGAGGCGCTGAACCTAATTGGGCTAGGAGTGCGACGAGACAACAGCGGCCCGGATGCTATTGGTCCCCGTCTACTAAACCTTCAGGAGTAAGCAACCCTGCAAAAAAAGTGCAGATCCACAATCTTATATTTTCACGGGGCGTGTGGCTCTGACCTTGGATTTGACCGCACAGCCTTAAGAAGCTTAGCAGTCCTATTTGGGATATGAATGCGAGCTGACGGACATAGGTAGTTAAATAGCAGCCCAATGCCCATGAATTGAATATCATACAAGACCAAAGCAGTTGATTCAAAGTCTATAATCGTCACTCATCTCTTCACCGGTCATCATGATCGACTATCGGCATGGGATCTCAATCCTAGAGATCATCGTTTACATTCCAACCTTCTTCCTCGCCCTTTGGATGGCATTTCACCATGGATTCAAAAAGAGTTCCGGCTGGTACTTCTTTGTTGTTTTCTCTCTTGCACGCATTATTGGTGCAGCATGCTATCTGGCCACAATAAATGCACCTTCCAATATCAATCTTTATATTACATGGGCTGTCTGCACGTCGCTTGGGATATCACCGTTGATCCTAGCCTGCATAGGTCTTTTATCGCGAGCGTGAGTGGCATTCGACTTATTTAATTACTTGGCAGTGACTGATTGTCTTTCTAGAAACGACTCCATAATGCGAAAGACAGCCAAGCCTCTCCCCCCCTTGCTCTTCCGAGCCGTCAGTCTTCTTTCGCTAGTTGCCTTGATTGTGAGCATCGTCGGAAGTACCGAAAATAGCGATATCACCCACGGCCTGGTAAACACCAAGACACAAATTGCCCTGGTTCTCTTTTTGGTCACCTGGTTTGGGGCGTGCATCCTACTCCTCCTCGTCGCAAATCGTTCCCGTAGCATCGAAGACGGAAAACATCGCCTACTCCTCGCAGTCGGAATCTCACTTCCTTTGATCCTCGTTCGACTGATCTACTCATTTATCTACTCTTTCGGCCACAAATCAGACTTCAGCATGCTTTCGGGAAATGTCACGGTTCAGCTGGTGATGTCTGTTTTGGAAGAGATCGTTATTGTTCTCGTGTGTCTGGGAATTGGTCTCACACTCCAGGTGCGACCAAGTCCGGAATACTCCCACCAGCCTAGTGTTTCCGATCGACAGGGTGACGCGATTGAAATGGAAAGTGGTGGCTATCAGGAACATCAATCTCGCAGGGGGCGAGCCTCACGGCCCAAGCGTCGTGGTGGTCCTCTGACCAAACTGGTGATGTTCATCGTGGATGAGATTAATGACAGGAGGAAGTGATGGAATGGTTGAATGGTTTTGTATTAGAAGATGGAGGCCCGGTTTCAAATAAGCGGAGTGATGTTGTTGGATATTCAAGATATATTTTTTTGGACCATAGAGCAGGAGCTTAATAGATACATTGATTTGAAATATGTATTTAATATTCTTATTTGTAGGTTCTTAAAGTCAGTTGTTTTCCCTCTTGCTATTGGTGAGGTCGTGCACGCTACCAAGTCTTCAACGATATATTGAACATCCCAAAGAACTCCTCCATTATTCTTATTTTTTTTATTTAGTAATATTTACTTCTTAAGAGGTATATAGCATATCTCCAATAAAATCCGTCGGAAAATGTTCCTTTTTTTCATAGTTAAATCCATGACGTCAGGACTGAGCTTCACTCCAGGCAGAAGCGGCAAAGGGCGAGAAAAAGTAGCCTGCACTAAACAAGCAAAAAGATCCTTACCTTGCGAGAAATCAGACCTTTAATCTCCCAATGGATACCTCAATTCAACTCCCGTGAGGATCCTTAATCATACAGCTGAAGGCATCGCCCTGATGGATCCCAGCACAGGGTCTCCCCTGTTCATTGCTCAAGAGGCGCTGTGCTACTACCCTATCAGCACAATATACAACTCATGTCCCCGGTACCTTTTCTATGCTCTCATTCTGGCAAGCTGTGTAACCCGATGGACTGGGTGGCTGGCGGACGTGTTTCTGGGCGCTGCAGCGACATATGCAGGGACGGCAGCCATCCAAGCCTTCGTTCTCGTTTCCAGTCAACAAAAGCCACAGGAACCTAGTCTCATCACTATTCCGTTTATATCCTCAAACACAAGTCTCACGAAGGACTTTTCTCAACTGGTCACGGAAACGGACCATCTCACGCTTGCACCTGCCTCTTTGGAGTTGGATGCCGATGCCGTTCTTGCTATTGTCGTTACTGGTTACCTGGTGTTCCTCCCCCTCCAAAGCTGGTCGCGAGTCTTGACTCACGATCGAGCGCGCAACCTGCTGTTTTATCTCTGGAATATCCTCATGCTGGCGGGCTCGATCTGTGCTCTGGTCTATGCCGCGAAAGTACCAAATACTCCGCGGCAGTACATGTTTTGCTATCCCGACATCCCACCGTATAGTGACACCTCAAGTGACGGTTGGCAGGACTCCTGGAGGACTTCGAATTGGAATAACAGTGTATGGGAGATATTCTCCAACGTCTCACGCTGGGGCCAAATTGGGGATATCTGCTATAACCCTTGCTTCAATACTAGCCAGATCCTACGACAACAAAGCTCCTTGCACTCAGCTACTGTAACGGAAGATGACTCCGCAGCGCCATCATCGCATGGATTCTGGAGCAAAATTCTTTACTCGAAGCGGTACATCTACAGTCTCATCATCCTATGTCTCGTTCTCAACTGCCTACTGTTGGTCTTCAGGTTTCTCCCATACAAATCGCGAATCCCCTCTTCTCAGATCGTAGTTATCTGCAAAAGTCGACGGAAAATTTGGAACGACTTCAAAGAAGATGTTCGCATTGGAGTGAAACGCCCAGTAAACGAGAAACCCGGAAATGGAGAGGGCGGGACTACAACACCTGTCGCCAAGCAACCCTCACACTTGCGACGACTGCGGCCTTTCCTCACCTGGCAGTTTCTTAAGGCGTTTTTGCATGTTTCAGTTGACGCTGGGATTCTGTTCGGCATTTTCTTCAGTATGATTATTAGCCCATTCACTATCGTCGCATTCGTCGTATGGGTTGAGTGGACTCTATACAACGACGGCCCATCACAGGAGAGTCCACAACAGGTTGGACAGTGGGCGTACCTGGTTTCGATTGCGCTTCTCGTCATCTCCGCTGGGATTTTAACACTAAAATATCGACTCGCCTCATCCACGGAGTTGGACAATGTGATTGATGCTCTGCGAAAGCACTTGAGTGATCTGGAGGAGAAGAGAGAGGCCCGGTCATAGTCAGAGGAAATTTGAGGTCAGTTGACTGTGAGATGATCAATGAAATTAGACTTACCAAAAACATTCAATAGATACCTTCCACTGCGATACTTTGCTTCGGTAGAAGCGGCTCTGCTTCACAGTCTTCAGTTGGCCAATAAACTGGGATTTTAAGCGAAATCTCCTTTGCCGTGGGACAGGACAACTTTCTTTGTTTACTCTGGCAGCCCTCCCATATTCGCCGGGATAGCTTACCGTAATTGGGTACTACTTCGAATGGATTGAAGCAGCTTGGTCCCCCAAGCCAGCCCCTTTTTGGCGCCAACTACGCGTTGCTATGTCTTTGGCCGATTCTAATGATCACTTTCAAAATTTACGAACGCCAAAATGATCAAAGTAATATTATTACATACAGAGCTATATCATGTTGGTTGATTGATTGACTATCCCAGATACCGAAAGCATGGGCGCAAGGCTTTCGAGCTTTTGCATCCGATACTGCAGTTGCCAACGCAGATAGTGGCGTGGGTTGCCATATAACCCGCAGGAACGCGAGACTTTCACATGATCGAAACTTCTGACGTATCAGCAGCAGAGGATCTAATGAAAGAAACCCATGTTGCATCTAAGCGATGGCCAAACCTTGATAGCCGATCACTTGGCAAATGTGCGGGGGTGGGTCTCGTCCCCAAATAGGAAAAACGACATGAAAGCTAACCCTGCAACTGTTACGAAACAAGGTCAATGCTTCCTTCTTTTCATGAAAATGGGACATTCGATTCGAGGAGAGGCTTCCAAATGCGGCTGGGATTTCCATATCGACTGACATTGCATCACGTTCCGATTGTGTTACATTTCACAATAATCCTCGGCACTGACCGTTCCCCGCCCTAGGGGTTGCATATGGGGTTCTTTATCTACTGATATTTTGTTTTATCATGTGCGGGTTTTCATTTTGTCTTTACCCCTGAGTGCAGACTGAAGATGGCCACACAGAACAAATCCAGCTTAGAATGTGTGGAAGACATCTCTCGTGTTAGCACAAGCGAGAACAAGTCGTACATTCCACTATGGCAATCTATCAAGAAATGGCCGAGGATCGTGGGATATTGTCTCGCCCTAAGTTCGGCGATTCTGCTCTACGGATATGACCTCGTTATCGTGGGAACGGTGGCCGCGATGCCTCAATTTCAGTATACCTCCCACCCTTAGTTTGACACAGCCAGGATCTTGCTCACATACAGCAGGCTCATTTTTGGACAGGAGCTCAACGGCAAATACATAATACCGTCTATGTGGCTCTCCCTTTGGAACGTATCGAGTTGCATTGGCATGATGATTGGTTCCATTCTGGGTGGCTATTATCAAGATCGCCGCGGTCGTCGCTTGACCCTTGCGATAGGTAGCTTCCTTTCTGCAATTGCCATTGCGATATGCTATATCT
>ERZ1673737.3942-NODE-3942-length-10829-cov-4.531836_pt1 | contig 10829 bp, 6 predicted proteins | sample MGYA00580211_ERZ1673737 | MGnify/ENA primary metagenome ERZ1673737 (study PRJEB41218, sample SAMN15661789) | gut metagenome | host: Homo sapiens | place: Canada: London | collected 2015-08-20/2019-03-30 | study: EMG produced TPA metagenomics assembly of... | reverse complement strand
CAAGCAAAAGCAGTTCCCTCACCCTTACGTTCAGTTGATCGAGTTCTCGCCACTCGAGGGCTACCTGACGACGTGGTCCGCACGCCCCATTCAGGTCGAAGAAGGCCACCCTCTACTGACCTACGAGGAGGATGGAAAGAACATCATTGTCTGGGACATCGAAACTGGCAAGCCTCTCCGTTCGTTTGTCTCACACGACTTGGCCGCCCCTGCCGCCGTTGAGGGCGATGTTGCCCCCAAGAAGAAGGTCCAGTGGCCCGCGTTCAAGTGGTCCGCCGACGAGAAGTACGTTGCACGTATGCTCCAGGGCCAGTCCATCTCCATCTACGAACTCCCCAACATGAATCTCCTCGGCCGCACATCTGTGAAGATCGAGGGTGTTATGGACTTTGAGTGGTCCCCTGCCACCGTCAGCCGCGAGGGTATCAAGCAGTACGAACAATTGATGTGCTTCTGGACTCCTGAGATCGGCAGCAATCCCGCTCGTGTTGGTATGATGAGCGTTCCCTCCAAGGAGGTTGTCCGTACCCGTAACCTGTTCAATGTTTCCGACGTCAAGCTTCACTGGCAATCCCAGGGTGCCTACGTCTGTGTCAAGGTCGACCGTCACTCCAAGTCAAAGAAGTCCATGGCTACTAACTTGGAGATTTTCCGTGTTCGCGAGAAGGGTGTGCCCGTGGAGGTCGTTGACAGTCTGAAAGATACCGTTATTAACTTCGCCTGGGAGCCCAATGGATCCCGATTCGTTGTCATCACAAACGGCGAGTCAGCAGCTGGTGCTGCCGTCCTCCCCAAGACTTCTGTCTCATTCTTCGCCCCCGAGAAGAAGGGCCACCCCGGTGGTAACTTCAAGCTGGTACGGACTATCGAGAAGAAGACCAGCAACGGTATCTACTGGTCACCCAAGGGCCGTTTCGTTATCGTCGCCACCGTCCACTCCCAGACCAACTTCGATCTTGACTTCTGGGATATGGACTTCGAGGGTGAGAAGGTTGAGGCCGAGAAGGACCTCGCCGCCAACCTTCAGCTCATGAAGACCGTCGAGCACTACGGTGTTACCGACATTGACTGGGACTCCACTGGTCGTTACGTCGTCTCCAGCGCCAGTGTCTGGACTCACTCGGTAAGATCTATCTGCTCACATTATCTAAACTATCATACTAACTACATAATAGATGGAGAACGGCTGGAACATGCACACCTTCTCTGGTACCACCCTCTCAGAGAACCCCACCGAGAAGTTCAAGCAGTTCAGCTGGCGCCCGCGCCCCCCCACTCTCCTCAGCAAGGAGGAGCAGAAGCAAGTGCGCAAGAACCTCCGCGAGTACTCAAAGGAGTTCGACGAGGAGGACAAGTACGCCGTCGACATCGCCAACACCGCCGTTGTCGAGACCCGCAAGCGCGTGCTCAACGAGTGGGTCGCCTGGCTCCGTCGCGAGAAGGAGCTCATGGCCGAGGAGAAGGAGGCATTTGGATTCCCCGAGGATGCCGACTCACCCAAAGCCGCCCGCGACGCTCCCCCGGTTGTCGAGGACCAGGGCGAGACCGTGGTCGAGGAGATGGTGGAAGAGATTATCGAAGAGACCGAGGAGGTCATTGGTTAATGAATCCGTCTTTTCAAATCTCGCAAATAATGTGTTTCCTTTTGTTCCTCTTTTTCCCCTGTTTCGCTGCTGGCGTTACGCTGTGCCTGAACCCAGCCTTCTGTCCCCTTGTGTTTCTTTTAGGTTCCCTGGGCAAGCCCAGTGAGGATCGGGACATTCCAAAATTCAATAGATCGAGCGGTGCGCCTCCCGATGAAATGTGCAATGTGGATAAGCATGAGAGATGGCTACGAAACCAGTTCTTAGCAAAGTTCATTGTATTTCCTTCAACATATGTTCTCATGTATAAAGCCCCATCCCAATCCCCAGAGTCCCCAAGGCAACAAGCATCATCCCCAGCTTCGAGTCAAGTCCATACCTGATCCCTCCACCAGTCCGTTGATTCTGACTCCCAACAGTAGTAGAAGTAGCCGCATTCTCCGACGGAGGCGTCTCAGCCGCGCTAGTCGTCGTCGAAGTAGACGAAGTCCTATCCCTCACCTGAGGCAAAACATTCTTCTTAAAGTAAGAATCATGCGCCCCAACCACATTGCCAGCGGGCGTATACTCGCAAACAACATACCACCCCTGAGCGCGCGCATCTCCCTTTCCTTCTCCACGAGGTGCAACCCTCATCCCAACAACGCCGTCCTCATCCGACTCTCCAGTCTCATTGCCATTTCCATCGCCAAAAGTGACGTTGACATCAACATTCCGCTTGTCATGCGTATACCCACAGTTCACAGCTGCACACCCTACCTGCGTGGTTGCCTTCCAAACAAGCTGTGTGAAATGCCCCGTTTCCTCTGTGAACCCGGTTGGTTTACCGAAGTTATACATGGCTCCTTCGTCGCCCCAGGCGATGACAGCTGCGGAGGCATTTGCATAGCCGTAGGCTAGATTCTCGCCATAGGGACTACGCTGCGATATAAGATTAGCATGGTACTCATTTACATGTATTGTACTCAGGGGTTGGGGGTTAGTATAACGCACCGAATGCTTCCATATACAGGCATCCGCCCATTTCTTCGAATACTCAGCTAGAGTATCATTCCACGAGAGTGGCTTTGCATCGTGCGTGGCGCGGTACTCATTTGTCACTTCCAGCACTGTATCCTTGAACTCGCTGAGGGAGGTGTAGGAGGCTGCTGTTGGTGCTGTTGGTGTGGTGTGTGTTGTCTCTGTTGCTAGGACTGTTACCCAGACTGTTTCTTGGGATTTTGTGATTGGTATTGAGAGGAGAGTGAGTAGTGGGAGGATGGTCAGCCATCGGGTTGGAGTGAAGGGCTTCGGTCGGGACATTGCTGTGGTGAGGGAATTGGCCTTGCCCTTGGGGCCTTGAGGTATTGTATTTGAAGTTGAGGATTGCTATCGCATGCTTTTGGATAGATGGGATAGAAAGAATACTGCAGATCTGTGATCTGGATCTGAGTCTGGGGTTGGCGTCTTAAGCTGCGACGAAGCGCCGTGAATGGGAAACAGTAATTGTCTTTCTTATTGTCTTGGGTGTCGTTCAATTGTTGGTGCTCTATTGAGACTTCAATGACGAATTGTTCGGCATATGTCAGAACCGTGGATATCTAGACATCGTCAGGTACATCATCTCGGAGAATCGGACTACGTACCTGCAACTGCGATCTGCGGTCGGGAAATAAATCTGGAGTGGCTTTTGAAGACATTTCTACTTATGAGTGTCTGATGCAACCTGACCGAGTGACTGGATCGGAAAGTCTGGATGTCGTTTCAGGTGCAGCGCGATGTTCCAGCAGCCGCCGTGGTTGACGTCAGATGTTACTTAGGGCTGCAGATTGTCCAAAAACAGCCAACTTGATCTATTTGACTCTTTTGTTGAATATTTAATTACTTGATTGTCTAACCTTGTTATATTGTTCGAATATAAAACTGTAAACTTGAAGCAACGCATTCGAAGTAAATATATTCATGTAAGCTACGCCAACATGCACGAATACGCTGTGCAATCCCCTGGGTATCGTATGAATCCATCTACATCACATTGCACCCAATGCCATACATGGCTCGTTCCACATCCCTCTTGACCTGATACCAATCGGCCCGGCGCTCCGCGAATTCATAAACCTCCTCCACGCGCCAGATTCCATGGAACCGCTCAGCATCAGCGATGAGAGTGGCCAGTTCTTTGGCGTGACCTGGATCAACCAGGTAAATTTGTACAAGTTCACGGAACGCCGTGAAATAGAGCAGAAGCTCGTTGTTTTTCAGGGTCTGGATATACTTGAAGTAGTGGTTCATGTCGCTAAACCCGGTTAGCTTGATTATTGACGTAAAGGAGAGGGGGGGCACGTACCTGATCAGCTTCAGTGATCCCTCTACACTGATGCGCTGTCGCTTGAGGTGTTTACAGAGAGCTGTAAAGAGACGGAGTCCGACTTCTTGGTTGAACACGTCTAGTGTGCTCTTGTCGGTGCTTCCCACGAGCATCTGCGTATGCGATGATACTACGTCTACTACTGCCGCAGCGACTTCACTGATGCCGACGTCCATGGTCTGTCGGTGTGGGTCGGCGGAAACACCGGGATTGAAATCGGTGGCTAGTTGCCTTGTTGCCAAGATGTAGTCCACTTCTTCCATGAGGACGTCAATACCCTTGTTCAGGCCAGCCGCGACCCGTTCGTCGAGCATCTGTTCGAACTTCTTCTTCTCTTTTACGGCTGGATCTAAGAAGTCATTTCGATCGGTGAGTCTGGTGCCGATCAACTCCTGCTCGTAGAATACATCCATCATCTGCAAGATGAGGTCACCGACGTTGACCAGCTCCAAGAATGTCACGAGAGGCTCGACTCCGGATTGGTCTCGTTCCCCTTGTTCGCGGGGTCGGTAGTTGGAGAGATGGCTGACTGCTTTGTCGAAGCCGACGATGACGTGTCGGTGACCCAAGATGCGGAGCAAATTCACAAAGATTGCCTGGCACTGTCGCTTAGCTGCCACTCCAAACTCGCCGCCAAGCCGTACAAATGGAGCGGCTCTTTCTAGGCTTGATTTGGCCGAATGAACAAGACCAAGAGCAATTTCAATGCTGAACAATGAGCGGATACCCTCCATTTTTGACTTCATGATAGCCGCCTTGGCTGCCAGTTCTGTGGTAGGGACTTCTTCGACAACCACCGGGGCGGGTGATGATATTGTCGAGAATCGATTTGGACTCTTCGGCGCCACAGGGCTGTCACTGTTTTCTGTGTCGGGTTTCGGCTCTTCGTTTGTTTTGGCGCTCGAGAAACTAGGCAGAATATTGACAGGCATCATGATCACTTTCTTGAAAGAAGTGAGGAAATCTCGTTTATCGGCCTGACGGTTGACGTTCGACATCAAAAAGGACTCGGTTGATGCCGCTTGTTCAGAGAGCTGCCGGTCCCATTCAGAGACTGTGGCCTCGCAGTTTTTCTTGAAATAATCCAGCTCTTCTGCTAGATACAGATCAATATGCGGCTCATAAATTTTGATCACGACATTATCAAGATATTCATCAAACTTGGTTTCGGAGCTTCTTGTAGGAAGCAAAGCTTCAGAGAGGTTCATGCACTGAACGAATGTCATTGATATCGCAGTCAGATATGACTCGATACTGACACGGTGCAACTCGTCGAAGATGGCTGTGAGGAAAGGATAAAGCACATCTTGTCCGACCTTTTCCATGAAGACTGATGTCACATCCAACGATGGGGGGAAGACGCGGTTCATTATGGATATCTGCTCGTTGAAAGCAACACTGAGGCGTGTGAAGAAAGCCTGCGTGTGCTCTATTTTGATCTGACCAGACAATCCATCAATGCAGTCAGAGACACTTCCAAGCTCGGACTTTCGGGTCATCAAGTGATTATGGTGGATGAAGAGGTCCACGGCAGATTGTCCTCCATTGAGTGTCCACAAGATGTGGGCATATTTTCGCATGTTCCCATCAATGTCGTCTGTTTCATATCCTTGGCGGAACTCATTCAAGGCGGCAGTCTCAAACATGGACATTGTACCCTGCAGACTTTCCAGCCTCTCATCCCATCCTTCTGTCATATCGCATTTAGAAAATGCCAGTAATTGCGCGAGAATCTGCGCTTGGGCCTGGGGATCTTTATATTTGGTGAAAACCAGGTTATCAGACGACGGCCCACGCCGTGCAATGTCTTCGTAGAAAGGCGACAATGCAGCATGAATCTTGCCGTATTCCTGACGAGCCTCACCCCGAATTGACCTGGCCTGCTTCAGCACTGTCAGGGTAGGATCATCCATCAGGCCTTCCAACATGTCAGTCTGCGACGTCGTATTTACCAACTCAATCTTATCAAATCCATCAGACAGGCTGTTCATATTGCTGGCATCGTCTTCAATGATAATCGCAGGTATCGTTCCGTTGCCCCCACCCTCTTCTTGCTGCTCGACGACTTGCCTGTTAGCGACTGTTCCAAAGACACGCTCAGCATGTTTTCTGGCGTCGACTTCGTCCCAGCATCCGATTCGTTTCAGTTTGTGTACCCAGCGGGTGTCATCATACGCCATCTCGTGCATAAGCTTGCAGGACCGTGCTGCGCGGATCAAATCGACGGGACCGACGTGGTCAAGAATAGAAGACACGATTTCTGTTTGTTCTGTCGTCAGCATTTGTATCGCCAATGTCATGTCCTCATCTCACGTACCTGCCGGAAGAGCAGCTCGGGAGATGTCTTCCATTGAGGCCATGCGTAGCGAGGCCAGCACATCTCTGCGCGGCGGACCTGCCGCGCTTGGTCCTTTCTTTCCACCTGGCATCGTGTGTTCTTGGTCTCTTCATTGGGAAAAGAGTGTGCTCTTGGGGTGGCCCAGAATTTGGGGCCTGGGCTTCGGGCCAACTATCCCGCGGGGTTGTTTTGAGACAATCGGTCTCAGTAAATAAACACAAAGCCGTTGGAGCAGGTGCTTAGGCTTCAAGTAGACATATCCGTGTCTACTAACTCGGATCTTCTGCAATCAGAAACATTCCAGAGCTGCACGGTCTCCGCAGTCAGGGTCCAACGCCGCCGCCTCTCTTTGGCAGAACATACACCGCCTCTCCGTGGGATGGTTGAATGCGTGCATCTGCTGGATCCGAGTAAGTTATTTAGCCCGGTTGACTAAATCCCAAAAGAACCTCAATCATAATATACTTAGTTGTTGCTGTAGAGCTTTGGTGCTAAAAACAAACAAAAAAAGTCATGGCTGTGTTAGTCTCAAGATATAACTTATATATTTACACCAAGTTAGACTAAATTATAGTGTGGCCAAGTACCCATTCCTTTGCACAGAAATAGAAATACTAGACTAAAGCTTCTAAAATTGAAAAAGAATATATATAGTGCAATTGCAATTATAGAATAGTATTGCGTGCGCTTCAGGAACATCCCGGGATATCACTAAAGTTCCAAGGAACACAGAACCCGTGGATATATCAGCTAGAGGTATAGTATAACTAGACAGAAAACACATTGCAGAGCCTCTAGCATGTCATGTTTCTGTATAAAAGTTGCGGGTTAGCTTTGTATAGCATCCCGGTAGCACCCGAAGCAAAAATTGACACAGAATCAACACAGACATATAACAGAGAATCCAATCAGCTAGAATATAACCTAAATAGACAACTCTATACATTCAATCGAAGTATGAAAGTGTCGATTTCGATGTTCCGAGAGTCGGTTTTCTAGCGCCGGCGTGGACCAATCAGAGTGACCGGGTAATCATCAAGTTCAAGTTTCTTCGACTTCGACCTCAAACCTCCAAAGAGCACCTCTCTCCTGTTCATCCCCCCTCCCCTCCCCACCCACCCCTCTCTCGCTTTGGCGATACAGCACCTATTCCCATCCATTCTCAATTGCGTGGAGGGTTAAACTTCGTCATGCTGGGACGTTCGATTCTGCGCGTGTCCAACCGGACCACCGCACGCCAGTCCCTCGGGAAGACCACGGTACGACCTCACCAACCCATTGGCCTTCCTGGAAGAGGACAATCGCTCCTTCGACGTTAAATTGGCCTTTCGATGCCTTCCGTTGCTAATATTCGACAGCGTGCCGCTTCCACCGCCGCCGGCGAGGCCGCCTCCCCCTTCTCCCTCACACTCACTGCTTCCCTCGCAACTGCCGCGGCTGCCGGTTCCGCAGCATGGTACTTCCATCTCTATGGCCAGGAGGCCTTCGCCTCGACACCCGCTGAGGAGGGGTGAGTGATTCCATTCATCAGGAGGATCGCCGTATTTGTGGTTCCGGCGCACCGATCCGAGAATTGTGCGATCAGGCCGGCAACAACAGTTGAAGCTAACGATTGTCTCTTTCTAGTCTCCATGCCACTCAGTACCCTTGGGTGCACGAGCGCTTCAACAAGACTTTCGATCACGCCGCGTGAGTGACCTCTCCTTATGTCACATTTTTGCTCTCATCGCACACCCTACTAACACCGACCAAAGTCTCCGCCGTGGTTTCCAGGTCTACCGTGAAGTTTGCGCCTCCTGCCACTCCCTCACCCGTGTCCCCTGGCGCTCTATGGTCGGTACCATGCACACCGTCGACGAGATGAAGGCCATGGCCGAAGACAACGAGTACGACACCGAGCCCAACGACCAGGGCGAGATCGAAAAGCGCCCCGGAAAGCTGTCTGACTACATCCCCGCCCCCTACCCCAACGAGGAGGCCGCCCGTGCCGCCAACGGTGGTGCTCTTCCTCCCGACCTCAGCTTGATCACCAAGGGCCGTCACGGTGGCTGCAACTACGTCTTCAGCTTGCTCACTGGTTACCCCGATGAGGCTCCCGCTGGTGCCTCCGTCGCCGAGGGCATGAACTTCAACCCCTATTTCCCCGGTACCGGTATGTGACGAATCAATGCGCTCGTGCTGTTTGGCGTTTCTGACTCAGTGTTCAATAGGTATTGCTATGGCCCGTGTCCTCTTCGACGGTGTCGTCGAGTATGAGGATGGCACTCCCGCCACCACCTCCCAGATGGCCAAGGACGTTGTCGAGTTCCTCAACTGGGCCGCCGAGCCCGAGATGGACGACCGCAAGAAGATGGGTGTCAAGGCCGTCGCCCTCCTGACTGGTCTGTTCGCCATTAGCGTCTGGGTCAAGCGCTACAAGTGGGCCCCTCTCAAGACCAGAAAGATCGTGTACAGCCCTCCCATCGGCCCCCGCCGCTAAATGTCGGACCCTTTTTGAGTGGGAAAACGTGAGGTTGACGAGGCCGTGTACGACTTGGGGAATTACCATACCACAATTCCTTTGGTACGGGAGTCTCGGAGAGACCTCTCGTTTTCTTCATATTTGTGTCTATCTATTGGTTGCTGTCTGTTTTGTTAGAACGCTCCCCGAACACCTGTATCTGTATCCTAGATATATTCTTTTTTTCATTTCCTTTCGAAAACTGTGTGCTTCGAGGAGTCATCTGAATTTAATTTCCTTTGTGATTATGATGGATGAATGATTGTGAAGCTCCTATATTCGTGCTATCATTTCCATATAGTATAGTAAGTTCTGCTTTGCAATGGGACCAGTCTTGTATAGTAGTTCTTTCAGATTGATCTACAAGAACTTTATATGCAAGTATCTACCTCGGCACACTCCAATTGGACCTACCAAAAATCCCGATTGACTTCACCAAGCAGGGATATCATCCAGAGTCCGTTCACCATCCCCAAAAACTTTAGCAAAGAAACAATCATAGCTATTCCATATCCCCGAAGAGAGAACATTAGACAGAGCAACGAGCCATTGCGGACTCCGACCATCAGAACCCGCAAAGATCTTCGACAAAGCCAGAGACAAAAGAACCCACGGCAACCACAGCGCAAGAAAGATCCCCTTCCCAATATTCTGCCGCGTAGTTGTAATCCGATACGTCCGAATCTGAGCAAGATACTCCCGGTACGTTTCAGGCAGATCATGTTCCTCCGCCCCAGTCTTAATCAACCCAAGATACCGAGCGGATGGCTGCGCATAATCAGGATCAGGCCGGAAATGCAGACACACTGTATACCACCACGACAACTTCGGACCATGAGATAGAAGCGACGGGTCCCCGCTCTTCAATGACTGCATTTTCAAGCGCGCATCATCAGCAGCAGGGGAGAGAAGCGTGCGCGCCTTGAACGCCGTTGTACTTGGCTGATAGGGGACTGGGTCTGAGGGATCGTAGTCCTCGGGGAAAGGGTAGCAGTTGACAACGCCGTCGCGGTATCCACGCCCACCTCCCTCGGTAGCAATGATTTTCGCATAATCCGCCAATGTGACCTCATATACAACTCCAACGAGGGGTTTGTACCACCGCCGCTTATGATATCTCGCACCATTAACCTCGACTTCCAGTGTACGACCCATCAGCGCGGCTTTCTCGGATAAGTATTCACTATCCGAAACGTCTGTCTCGTCATCCTCCAATGGGAAATCGAAATCGTGGGTTGGAGGGGTAGATGGGTCACGGTATTGTGTACCTGCGAAGCAGGGTTCTGCATATGGTATACCCGGTAGATCGAACGTGAGTCGCAGTTCTGGGACGAAGACACCCATCTGCGAGAGAGGGTTGATACCGCGGACACCGCGGAAGGTCTTGGATGCTAGATTCGAGCCGTAGGCTAAGTAGAGGACTGTTTCTTCCTTGGCAATTGTATCTGGCACGCCGACGCCGTGCTCGGTGATCTTCTCTGCGAGTCCCTCATCTTGGTCGAGGGAGGCGGCGATGCTAGATGCTCGGCGGCGCTCAATGGGTATACCAGGGATGGGGGAGGTATTGGACTTGTAATTTGGATCCGTGGGTCCGGAGATGGCGCCTGGAAGAAGGGCTCGTAGACGGGTTAGACGTGCGATTGCGCTAAATCGGCAGCGTGAGGTGCGCACCGCTTCGTCTGCTTGGGGTGGTAGTTGGTTGCGTGTCATTTTGATGGGATATATCGCAATATTGGGCCTGTGACTGGGCTGTATTTTGATCCCAGTAGGTCAGTCAGGGGTTAGCGAGGAAACCTGCATGGCTTATAAAGCTCGATTTCGTCCTTCGTTTTGATCCGCGTTCGTTCATCTCCGCCGTATGTACCGATTGTGGCGATTATTAATCGCGGAGGACGGAGAAATTGGACGGATTTCGGAGCTTCTGTCTTCCGATGAATTGATGTTTTGGACTGCAGGATTTGGGAGAAGATGAATGTTAGATGTTAAAGAGATGCAGTGGAGATGATATTCCTGGCTTTAAACCTGGGGAAGCTCCAAGTGGCTTGTGCCAGAGCACGCCAT
>ERZ1673737.3937-NODE-3937-length-10839-cov-3.294139_pt1 | contig 10839 bp, 7 predicted proteins | sample MGYA00580211_ERZ1673737 | MGnify/ENA primary metagenome ERZ1673737 (study PRJEB41218, sample SAMN15661789) | gut metagenome | host: Homo sapiens | place: Canada: London | collected 2015-08-20/2019-03-30 | study: EMG produced TPA metagenomics assembly of... | reverse complement strand
GGTCGAAAACAAACAGAAGTTTATTTCGCAAATCATGACGTCAAAATCTCCTGCCCGCAGCTGTGAGGACCTGGACGAGGCTGCGCTCTCCTACGCTGAGGTAAAGGCGCTGGCTGCCGGAAACCCGATGATCAAAGAAAAGATGGACCTTGATATTCAGGTTGCGCGGCTCCGCACGCTGAAGGCCGCCTACAACAGCCAGCACTACCGACTGGAGGACGCCGTGACCGGCATCTTTCTGCGAGAGATCCGCGGCACCGAATGCCGGATTCAGGCGTTTGAGAAGGATATGCAGACCGCCAAGGACAGTCAGAGCTATGACAAGGACGGCAAGCTGGTTTTCAGCATTGAGCTGGACGGCACGACCTACGACAAGCGCGAGGATGCCGGTAAGGCACTGCTCGGGCTGGTGGGTGCTGCCGTGCGGGCCGACCATCCTGTTTTGGTGGGGCACTATGCGGGCTTTGAAGTCACGGTTGCCTATGTGCCGCTTTCCAAGGTGTTTGTGGCACATCTGGTCGGTCAAGCCACCCATACCACAGAGCTTGGCAGCGACGCTTCCGGCAATATGGTCCGCCTGCAAAACGTTGTTGCTGCCCTGCCGCAGGAGGTCAGCGGTCTGCGCAACAATCTACAGCAGCTGCGCGTCCAGCTGGACAGCGCCAAAGAGGAACTGCAACAGCCCTTTCTGCAGGAACAGGAGCTGAACGACAAGAGTGCACGTCTGGCCGAGCTGGATGCCCTGCTGAATGTGGGCAATGATGCCCCGGTTTTGGAGGGTGAGGCCGAGGTCGTAAACGAGGACGATTCTGTGCGAACGCCTAGAGAGGAAAACGAACTGGAACGCTGAAATCGACAGCCTTGCATTATTTCGCAGACCATGTATCATAGAGGTAGGAGGTGGCCATTATGCCCATTCAACGTAAAAATCTGTTCCTTACCTGGGGTATCCGCATTAGTCTCGTGCCTGTCATTCTGGTACTTCTTGCACTGGGCCTGATTGCAATCGTGCTGTTTGCCATCTGCGGAGTTTGCGGCAGGTTTTTGGCGGCACTGGGCGGTCTGGCTGCGCTGTTGGCGCTATTCGATAAGTGCTACCAAGAGGCGGCAGTATCCGCCATCGTGGCATTCTTGCTCAGTCCTTACGGCGCGCCGCAAGTTCTGTTCTGGCTGGGCAGAAAGCTGCTCGATTTTGCTGGTAGTCTGTATGATTTATACTACTGATTGGAGAAATTTATAATATGAAAAAATGTCTGTTATCCATTCTTTTAGCTACGGTGTTACTCTGCGCCTGCGCACAGCAGACCGATAACACCTTGCAAACGCCGGAAAGCAGTACGCTGGTAGAACTTACCGTTGCTACTGAAGAAACTGCCGTTGAAACACCTGCGCCGCTTGCCACGGAAAGCCCGGCACCTGCGCCTACACAGACTCCAGAACCGACTGCCACACCGGCACCGACTGAAATTCCCATACCGGAGCCTACTGCAGCACCTACCGAAGCGCCCGCTACGGAACCCGTTGCCGCGGAGAGTCAGCCTGCACAGGTCAGCATGAGCTACGGTGCTGTCCCCTTTGACCTTGCGGCGGGCAGTGAGGAGTGGTGGAGCATCGACAGCTCGGACAGTGCCTACTGGGCTGTGCAGGAAAACATCAATGCTATGCGCGTAGCAGCTGGTCTGTCCCCTTTGACGATGGACAGTGGCCTGAGTGCTGCCGCCGATGCCCGTTGCGAGAGCTTTGTGGCGGGCGGGCCGTTCGACCACAGCGGCATGACGACCCGCAGCGAGATCTGCGCTGCAGGTCCGATTGCCTCGGCCAGCAGCGTTTGCACCTACTGGCAGGGCAGCCCTGCCCACTATGCCAATATTATGGAGCCCAGCTTCACCAGCATGGGCGTGGGCTGCTGGTTTTGCAGCACCGCCGAGGGCCAGTACACCTACTGGACCGTAACCTTTCAGTGATTGGAGAACGGATATGAAAAAGCAAAACTCCCTGTATCGGATGACTACATCCGAAATGCAGATCATGACCTACCTTTGGAATTCCAAGGAGCCTGCAATCGCCAGCCAGATCGTTTCCGATTTGATCCCGACCCAGAACTGCACCTGGAAGCCGCGTTCGGTCTTTACCATCCTGAAAAGCCTTTCGGAGAAGGACCTGATCCACGATGTTGGGTACGTGAGAACCGGCAAGACCTACTCCCGCAAGTTTGCTCCCAAGGTGAGCCGCGCAGAATACCTGGCCATGCAGGTCATGAACGAGCTGCCGGATCAGGAGCTGCCGGAGTTTTTGAAATATTTTTCTAGATAAAATATTATTCGATAGTACAAAAATAAGGTGCAATTGGCAAAACCAACTGCACCTTATTCTGTTTATTACATGATGCTATACAACGCACGCAGGAAATATCCAGCAGCCATTGCTAGATCCGCAATAAACAGAATCAATTCGCGGTCAGACATAGTATTCAACTCCTTTCTGCTACTCATTAGCCGTTCTATGCACTCTTTTCGTGATGTTTCACGAATTAGTGCTCCCCAGTTTCAAAGGGGAAATAGGCGGGTATAAGAGTAGTTAAGAAAGGTTTTTGCTGATCCGCGGAGCTAAGTATAACAGAAACATCTAATTAATTCAATTTGCAATATTGACAAATCGATTTATGAAATTTCGTCTTTTTGCATTTTCCAGCATCGAACGCCTGGTCGGTGCTGTTTAATATAGATAAATCAATACAAAATTGGAGGTAATAAGCACAATGAATCGAAATTTCAAGCTCAAGCAGCGCATAGCGGCCTTGTGTATGGCAGCTATGATGTGCTGCTCAATGTTCCCGGTTGGGGCGTTTGCGGAGGCTCCGCAGCCCGATGCAGATGGTACGCCTATCGTGGTGCAGGACAACGAAAACGTCCCACCGGATGCACCGCAAACTGATGAAAGCGATCCAGACCCAGGTGAAAATACGCCCGAGGACAGCGAAACTTCTATGGTTACCCAAAGCGCCGACGAGGATGCGCCGGTGGAGACATCCACCGACTACACCTTCGACGGCGCTGTTTTGTACACAGACTTACCGGATGCGCCGACTGGTTCCTATATGGGCAGCCAGGGACTTCCCGTTGCCACGGGTGAAACAAAAATCGGAATTTCTGCCTGGCCGAATGACCAGTTGGAAGAAAGCACGGACAGTTACCTGAGTGCGGACACCCTGAACAGCGACGACCTGACGTTGACGGCTCCGTTGCTAGAGGGTACCGACTATGCCGTTGCGCCCATTCTGGCACAGGTGGAATACCCTGCAGACGGCAGCAGTCTGGATGTGGTGCTTCCCAACGAGGTGACAGTTCTGGACTTCTACGGTGCTCCCGCCGATGAGGCTACACGCAGCAGCCTTGTACACAGTGAGTATTCCGAAACGTCCGCCGCGGTTATGGGGCTGTATGTACAGGCAGATGCCGACTTTTCCGCACAGCTTGTTTACACCGCCCCGGATGGCAGTACGCTGACGAAAGCGCTGCACGTTGTAATTGACCGCAGCTGCACCATGGCCGCACCGTTCGCAGAAACTACAGACGTTGTCACCTACGCCGAGCGTCCCACGCCTGCCGTTACCAGCGGTAAAATCACCAAGGTCGAGAAGGTCAACGGCACCTGGCTGATCTGGTTCAATGGCGAGGAAGCCTACTGCTGCACCCACGGTGCCAACGGCCAGCCCAAGGGCTGTCCGCCGTACACTTATACGAACACTTCTCTGGTCAGTGCGGATCAGTGCATCCCCGGTGACCACTATGGCAACCAGTACCGCATCTGGGGCGGTCTGGACCAGCTTTCTATGGATTTGCTGCCCGATACGCCCGTCGCTTTTTCTGCAGAAGATACTGAAAGAATCTCTCTTTTGGATTTTTGCCGCACGATTTATGATGATACCCAGATGTGGCTGATTGAAAATTATCCCGCGAGCACTGCTGCAAAAATCTATCTGGAATCCGCGCAGGCCCTGCTGGACGGCGCTGTTGCCTATGCAATGCCCCGCGGCTACTACACCTACATTTATACTCCTGCGCGCAACGGTTGGCAGACCGTTGCCCTGATTGGCCCTGAAATCAGTGAGGAGGAAACGGAAGAGCCGAAGCCTGTCGTACAGGAGTATTATGCCAGTTGGGAAGCCCCTGCACAGTCCGCCAGCGGCACCGTGGATCTGACCTATGGTATCACCACAGATAAGATCCAGCTGAAAACGCTGGAAAAGGTGGACGGTGCGACCATTGAAATCGAGCCTATCACCAAATCCGGCACGATTGACGGCGGCAGCTGGAGCATTTCCCCTGCCGGTGTGCAGACTGTCACCACAAGCGGCCACACCAACGACGACAATTACCAGAATAACGGCGGTGCAGCATCTGCCAGCTGGTCTGTGCATTACACTGTATCCAAGACCGTAGATGGCCGCAGTGGCACCGTCGGCCCCTATACTACGAAAGAAGCTGCAGACGCAGCCGCCAACAGCGAGCGTGATTCTGCAGTTGCCGCCATTCAGGCCGAAGCACAGAGCGCTGTAAATAATGCTATTGCCAGCGCGCAGGCACAGCTAGCATCTTTGCAGTTCCGTTATGACGAAGTCACCATCCCCTACGGTTTTGAATCCTACTGGGGCAGCAACGGCAGCCACCAGACCATTACAGTGCCGGCCAACTCCAACAACGCCTACAAGATGCGCAATGCTGAGTGGTCGCTGCAGATCAAGATCAAAAAGACGGACAGTGAGACCGGCAGCCAGATTGCAGGCGATGCCCGGTATGAAATGTACCAGTGGGACGTCGTGACCGGCAAATACCAGCCCACGGGTGGGTACAACACCTACAGCGTTCAGCGCCAGGGTGACGGCACCTATGCCGTCATCAACAACGCCACCTACGCCACAAATGACACGATGCGCCATACACTGTACTACACGCAGCGCAATGAGGGCAGGTTCATCCTTGTGGAGACGAAGGCCCCCGCGGGGTATTTCGGCGATTGGACTGACATTGACCACCCCGGCACGGCGGGCACGCCGCTGGGCAAGCGCGCCTACTATGTGGAAATTACCGCTGACAACAACAATTCTGTCCTGTGGCTGGGCAATGGTGACTACAATGCCGACATTGCCACTGGCGATAAGGGCGGCACAAAGCTGGTGACCAGCGGCGGCGTAGAAACCACAGTCACCATCTATGACTCCCCCAAGGATGCCTCCCGGAGCTATACCACCGATGCCAGCGGCAAGGCTGCCAATGAGGACGGCTACACCACCACGGCTGCGGACGGCATCATGAAGAATGACCGCACGCTGGGCGAAATCAGCATTTCCAAGGTTGATTTGGATGCACAGCGTTATATTACTGACGATTCTGCTCACGGCAATGCCTTGCTGGACGGCGCAGTGTACGACCTGTACGCCGCCGAGGATATTACCCACCCTGATGGTGTGACCGGCGTTGTGGATTATTCCAAAATCGTAGATGACAATGGCAATCCCATCTGGCACACTACGATTCGTGACAACAGCGGGCAGTGGATCAGCGATTATCTGCCCGTGCTGAGAAAGGACAATCTCGTAGCCAGTGCCAAAATCGAGGACGGCTGGCTGACCTTCGCAAACCTGTACCTCGGCAAATATTATGTAGTAGAGCGCTCCACCGGCACGGTCATTCCGCTGCGTGAGAGCGCTCTTGCTGTTTCCGGCACCTATCCTACGGTGGACAGCCGCACCAAGGCAGCTACCGGGCAGGTTGCCGCGCTGGCAGCCAGCAACGGGCAGTATACAGATTGGGTATACAAGAACCAGTTCAGCACCATCTCCAAGAGCAAGGCTCTGGACGGCACCTGGACCTACGATGCCTATTACTTGTCCTATGCGCCCGGGTATCTCTGCGATGAGCACAACTACTACATCACTCCTAACTATACAGATGAGGGCTGGTATGTGGAGAAAACCACCTTTGCCAATGATACGGTTGCCTATGGTGCGAACTACCGCATCCACAGGGACAACGGCCTGACCGAGAGTCAGGATCAGGTCGCGAAGGGCAATGTGGAGATCAGCAAGGTCGTATCCTCCAGCGGGCAGTCCAATGGGCTGGAGCTGGAAGGCGCTGGGTTCACCTTCTATCTTGTGTCCGCCTTGTCCAAGGTCGAGCAGTTTGACCAGACCCGCACCGGAAGCTACACACTGCAAAGCATTCTGGATGCCTACATCAACAAGGAATACGACAACGAGCACCCCAAGTGGAATTTTTCCGGTGAGACGCAGGCCATTGCCAAGACCTACGAGGTCAACGCCGATGAAATTGCCGCCTATAACAGGACGCTGACCGCGTCAGGTGACAACAAGAACGGCAAGGGTGATGGCTGGCAGCCCACGGGGCGTGCCAATGAGTATCAGCTGGCCGAAATCTTCAGCAATGATTCCGGCAACATTCGCGTGCAGGGGCTTTCCTACGGCACCTATCTGGTCGTGGAGACGACCACCCCGCACGATTTGTTCCAGGCAGAGCCTTTCCTGGTCAGCATCGACCCCGAGCAGGACAACAACCCTTGGGGCGCGATGGCCACGCCGAAGGACAGTGTGATGAAAGCATCGGATTCCTATCAGAAATTTACGGTACTGGATGAGGAGATTGAAGTGTATTTAAAAATCACGAAACTCGATACGGAAACCGGCAAACCGGTCCTGCTGCCGAACACCGCCTTCCAAATCTACTGGCTGGATGACAACGGCAACTATCGGCTAGAAAACGGGAAGCCCAAGCTGGTCACGATGACGGACACGGTAAACGGGCATCTGACCAAGAACGTGGATACCTTCTACACCAACGAGGAAGGTATCCTGACCCTGCCTGAAAAGCTACCGCTTGGCAAATACCGCATCGTGGAAACTGTCGGCCCGGACGGCTTCTACAACGAATGGGCCGACAGCGGCAACTACTATGTGGATTTCGATATTTCCACGGACCGCATCTATAAGGCCACCGGCGATGACAATGAAAACGGCATGGACACGCTGGTCATCGACGAGGACTACTGGAATGAGGAAACGCTGGGCAAGCTGACCATCCGTAAGATCGGCAATGCCTTGACAGGAAAGATTGAAACCAACGATTTGATCGACCCCTGGATGACCGGCGAGGCCGATTCCGACTTTGCCTATACGCTGCGCCCGCTGGCCGGTGCGGAATACACCATTACGGCTGCCGAGGACATCTACACGCAGGACCACCAGCTGGATGCCAACGGCAGCCGCACGCTCTGGTCTGCCAAGGGCGACGTGGTAGCGGTTGTTACCACCGGTGACGGCAGTGCAGACACTGCTGTGTTTGCGCCATCCCGCACCAAGGCAACCTATGATTTTCTGTCGGTCATCCACGACGGCACGCTCGGTGAGGTCAGCGTCATCCTGCCTTTGGGCAGCTACCATGTGGAGGAAACCAAGCCGCCCTACGGGTATATCGGCACGACAGACAGCTACGATGTGACATTTGTCTGGGATAATCAGCTGAACGATGTAGTCATGGCAAAGAACATCGTTAAAAATGGAGATGATGTGCAGCATTTTGATGTTGTACGCGCATCGGAAGCCTCTGCGGAGCTGGCTGAACAGCAGACCCTTGGTTTCTACAATGACCGTGAGCATGCCCGCGTGGGTGTGTACAAGATCAATCAGGAAACCGGCAAATATCTGGCCGGTGCCGTGTTCAACCTGTACACCCGTGATGACATCTACGACATGGACGGTAACAAGCTGTTTTCTGCCGGTGATTTGATCTGCACAAGCCCCGAGACCGTTGCGGACGGCTACACCTATTTCAGCTGCGATGTTCCCATCCGTGGCGAGTGGTACGGCCAGAGTGACCGACTGGATGCATCGACAAACAGCGGTAATTACTTTATCCGCGAGCTGCGTGCCCCGCTGGGCTATTATCTCAACAATGCAGAGATGGATGTCACCTTCACCTATGACGGCGAGGTTCTGCAGGTACTGGACAGCACCTGCGCCAACAAGCCTACTGAAATGTGGGTGAGTAAGCGCGATTTGACAAACGACGAGGAGCTGCCCGGTGCTACGCTGATCATCAAGGATACGAAGGACAACGTTGTTGACACCTGGGTATCTACCGATACGCCGCACCGTGTGACGGGTCTGCATTTTGACGAAGAATACACTTTGACAGAAAAGCGTCCTGCTGATGGGTATGCCGTTACAGACGATATTGTGTTCCGCCTGGAACGCAAAACGGACGCTGACGGCCATGAACTGGGCGAGGCAGACGTCTACTATCTGAAGGATAAAAAGAAGCTCTGGATCATTCCCTGGGAGGAATGGGAGCTGCTGGACGATGCCACGGTGATCATGCGGGATGACATTACCAAAGTACAAATCTCCAAGGTTGACATTGCCACGGATAAAGAGCTGCCCGGCGCGGAGCTGGTCATCAAGGATAAGGACGGCAACACGGTTGCGCAGTGGGTTTCCGAGGACAAGCCCCACTATATCGAAAAGCTGCCTGCCGGTGACTATACGCTGACGGAGATCACCGCCCCCAATGGCTATCAGCTTGCGGAAAGCATTGCCTTTACCGTGCTGCCCACCGGTGAGCTTCAGACTGTCGTAATGAAGGATGCACGCATCCCCGAGGAAACACCGCATGAGGACACGCCGAGCAATCCGCCGCAGCCGACGCCGGGCAGCACGCCCGCGCCTACCCCTGCGCCGGCAAGCACGCCCACGGCAACGCCTGCGCCGATGCCGGTCATTCCCCAAACGGGCGATGTGTTCCCCTTTGCGCTGCTTTCGGCAGCGGTATTTGGGTCTATCGTCGGTTTCGGAATTTTTGCATACAAGCGCCGCAAATCCAAACTGGATGAGAGCGAGCACTAAAAATCTATGAAACACGTACATGGTATGGGCGACTCTCGCGGGCCGCCCTATTTTTATTGGTGAATGACATGAAACATATCATCTGTTCGAGCTTCGGCAAAGACAGCAATGCAACAGCGCTGCTGGCCTTGCAGCATGGCGAACCGCTGGACGAAATCATATATACAGAGGTCATGTTCAGCAAGGAGATTTCCGGCGAGCTGCCCGAGCATACGCGGTTTATCTATGAGACAGCAATTCCGTACTTTGAAAAGCGAGGTATCCCCACAAGGGTTTTGCACGCTGAAAAGACATATCTGGATTGCTTTTACCATGTGGTGAGCCGCGGCAACGCACAGGGAAAGCTTGCCGCTTTTCCGCTGGCTGGGCGCTGTGTAATTCAGCGAGATTGCAAGGTCCCGCCACTGGAAGCCTATAAAGAGAGTTTGCCACCGGGTACGGTCTCCTATTTAGGTCTTGCAGCGGATGAACCGATCAGACTGGAGCGGCTAAAGTCTGACCAGGTTTCCCTTATGGCAAAGTACGGCGTAACAGAGCAGGATGCATTTGCCATGTGCAGGCAGGAGGGGCTGCTGTCGCCGCTGTATGAGTACAGCCACCGCGGCGGGTGCTGGTTCTGTCCCAACGCATCCATGACCGAACTGCGGCATCTGTACCATGCACATCCTGATTTATGGCAGCTGATGCTGGAATTGCAGGATGCACCGAATAAGGCAACGGAACGCTTCAATCGGAATTTCACATTTGCCGAGCTGGATCTGCGGTTCCGCTTAGAAGGCGAGCAATTGAGCTTTTATGACCAAGAGCTGGAGGTAGAGAGATAATGCCAAATCAAGAAAAATTGCCCCGTGCATGGGTGTATGCACGCATTCCCGGTGACTGCGCAGCGACCCGCGCGAGCTACGATGCCTGCTGCAGGCAGGCCGGTGACGACGGCTGCACGGTAGTCGGCGGCAGCATCGATTATAAAGGGCACGGCCCCCTGCGCGATGGGTATCAGAGTATGCTGCGCAGTATCAGAGACAGCAAGGTCAACTGCGTGTATGTCGGCCGTATGCGGCAGATCAGCGGCAAGGAGCGGTACCTGTACGCCTTTTTCAAGTGCGCAATGAAGCACTATGTAAAAGTCCGCACACTGGAATACAGCCTGCCGGACCGCTTGCAGCAATACAGGTTGGGAAAAAGAATCGAAGCATACGCCCGACGCACCGGCTCTCCGCTGCCGTGGTGAGGTTGAAATATTATTACAGAGAAAGCGAAGGTGATACCGTATGGTAGAAGAAACGGCCATCCGGGTGCAAATCAACGCAGCCAAGCTTGCTGGGCAGGGTATCTTTGGGATATTGCAGGCGGTTGCCAGTATGCTGCAAGCGCGGCAGTACGGGCAGCAATCAATTCAATCACTAAATCGGCAGTCGCAGGCTCTCGCTTCGGTGGAACTGAACGACAAAACGCTGCCCTATGTCAGGCGGCAGCTCAAGGAATACTCGGTGGACTTTGCCATTACCAAGGACAAGGACACCGGGCAGCTGAACCTGTGGTTCAAGGGGCAGGACGTGGACCGCATCCAGACCGCTATTGAAAACTGCATTGCTGCGCGCGGCAAGGAGCGGCCCACCAGTCTGCTGCAGGAGTTGTCCGAACGGGCTATGCAGCGCACGAAGGAGCTGAATCAGCACCGTCCGCCGCCGGCGCAGGAGCGAGGTGAGCGGCTATGAAGGAACAGCGCACAAAGCAAATTCTGATCTGTCTTGCTGCAAGTCTGGGCTGTTTTTGGCTGGGTAACCGGGTGGGACTTCTCTATGTGTCAGCTGTCGGAACGGTCACGCAAAGGCTGGCCGCCGCGGTAAATCTTAGCAAAATTGTACTGCATCCCTTGCAGCTATCTTCTGCGCCGATTCCTGTAGGCTGCGGTGTTGGGG
>ERZ1673737.3933-NODE-3933-length-10848-cov-3.897526_pt1 | contig 10848 bp, 15 predicted proteins | sample MGYA00580211_ERZ1673737 | MGnify/ENA primary metagenome ERZ1673737 (study PRJEB41218, sample SAMN15661789) | gut metagenome | host: Homo sapiens | place: Canada: London | collected 2015-08-20/2019-03-30 | study: EMG produced TPA metagenomics assembly of... | reverse complement strand
CATTGAAGTCTCATATTGTACAGACAATGTCGAGATAGAAGCCCGTGATACTCCAGGTTCTAGTTGCTACAGCTCAATCCAGCGCATAATATCGCCAAGGAACAAACGTATGGCATCAGAAAATCAGGAGATACCACAGGATCAAGTCTATCCAGACTGACCTATACAGCCGATAGGTCGTTGAGGGACTCTTTTGCAACCGCAAATGAAACACCACAAAATGAAAACGGAATCACGCCAGCTGTTTCGGAATGAATAATTCAAGCGCCATCGATAGATAATGGCCGAAAGTTCACAGGGTATAGAGAAGGAGGTGGTAGGAGGAGGGGGTTCGAGTTCGAGTTTCGCATAGTCAATGCCCGGAGCAGATGGGCCGTGTCAGGCTATCTCACGAAATATCGACCGTGCAAGAAGGGAGGTTGTTCAAATTTATGCGGAGAACTTGCGGGTGACCTTGGCGATGACTAAAGGAGTAATTAGCACACGCATTCACACCTGAGCTATCTACCAGCAATTCAATTCCAGGTGTTCTTACCGTGCAGACCAACAACCGAGAAAATGAAACCCAAGCTCAGAACCAGAACAACAACGGGGTCAACGCGCAGACCGGGGCTCTCGTCGGTGTAGAGCTTCAGCATGGTACCGGAGGAACCACCGGCGCCAGCAGAGCGAGTGGAGCTGGGGCGGGCATTGCGCAGAGTCTCCTTGTGGTCGGCAGCGGCACGGCGGCGCATGGCAGCGCGAGGACCGCCGGGGGTAGAGGGCGAGGAGGGACGGCCGACGGAAGAGCCGGTGGCAGCAGCACCGGCGGACTTGGAGTCAGCGCCAGACTCGGCGCCGGAGGTCAGGGGGGAGGCGGGACGGGGAGAAGCCTGAGGAATATGTCAGTTTCTGTGGCATTGTTGGGTTAAGTGGCTTCAATGGATGGTGGTGGATGGGGTAACGAGCTGGCTTGATCGTTGTGGTCGGTCGATGGATTGGATGGTACTCACCATTGTGATTAGTCGGGGATGAAAGATGGGAGACGAAGAACGGATTACAGGATAGATGGAATTGAGTTCCAGAAGAAAAGAAAGGAAAGGAGCTTGAGAGAGAATCTGGACAAAAAGAGGGAGAGGGAGGTTTGCGGAGTTGAGGCCACGATCACGGTTTCTTAGGTCATACGGTATTCGACTTGTTCCAGCTGGCTGTTCAGGGCCAACTGGGCCATAATTACACGTATTACCAATACATTTAGATCCACCAATCAAAATGTCGGACATCAAGTAGTTCATCCTCGTCTTTGCCAATTCTCACCTTTGAAGACTCGCTAACCTTGCAATATTCGTGGGTTTACACGCAGTAAACGGAATATAGTGAGCTGAATAGCCTTATAATTTTCTACTAAGCGTGGTCAAATTTTATCGCAGCTTCATGGGATCATAGATATATATCGAGGTCTTTCTAACTTTACAGCAAAGACTGTCATTTAAGGTCATTTAAAGAAAGAATAACATACAAAGTAACCATGTAGAAAGACAAGAAAATAGATAGACAGATCATGACAACGATATCAAGTGAGATACAACTCCATGGCAGAGACACCGACAAGTCCTCCTCTCTTCAACTGCACCTTCCATGTATCCAAATCTACTCCAACACACCACAATTTCAAGTACTTCCCAAAATTCACAGTTTCAACATGCGACATGCCCAGGAGACACTCAACGCAACCGGCACGTCAAAAAAGGCTGGGCATATCGCGATAAAGCCTCAGAAGACACACGATCAGACCAAGGACAAGGTGACGAAGCCAAAGACACGCAAAGTGAAGCGCAAGTCAAAGAGCCGAAGAAATGAGGCATGGTCTTGTCTTCACTTTTCATTCACTGAGCTACCATTACGAGGTTATCCAGTGTATAGACTAATGTAGTAAGTCTAGTAGCTCAACCGATTTACCATGCGTCCACCAATACCCACGTGGTCTGGAACAATGCGAGAAAAATGGTGACGAGGATATGCTATGAGGAGAAGGGATAGCCTGGAAATTCTCTACATCCGTTAATATAGAAAGGGCTGACTGGAAATATTATTCAGAAGACTTATTCTCTAGCAATCATACTTGAAGATCGTTCGTGGGACAGAGGACGTCGAACACGAGTACTTATACAAAGGAACGTTACCTCTTCCTTCACTTTCTCGTTTCCCAACTGTCTTCCTTCCACCATTCTCTTCATTACACTTGACCACTTCAGCAAGCTTGTTCCTACTCTTTCGACACATCCACAATGCGTCATGCATAGAAGACGCTGAATTAATCGAGCATGCCGAAGAAGACGATATCCATACACTACACTCTATCGTTAAAACTTTCGCCCACACGATCAAACTCACAGAAGGTTTTGATGACGAGAAGTGTGGTACCTATGACAAGGAAGAGGGCCATGACTTCGAGGATCAGTAATGGCTCCGGTCCCAGAAGGGTCTCCAGATCGTGAAGAAGCCAAAGAAGGCACCCTTTCCAGCCGAGCAACCAGCCGAGCAACTCCCATCCTAGACCAAGACTAAGCCTGAGCGTAAGGCAAAACTCAAATCAAAGAAATGAGGCATGAGAAGCTCGACTTCACTTTCATGTTCACAACGATATCATTTTGAGGTTATCGGGTGCATATACCGATGTTATGAGTCTTACAGTCCCAGTCTACAAATGGCAAAGCACGCTGTCTTTAGGGTCGGCGATCATTTAGCAAGAGGCCGGTCTTGTCTACGAGGAAAACATCCAGATGTCTAGTCTATTGATATTAAGAAGACTAGCACACATTCATATTGTAGCGTTGAAGGGCTTGTCATACAGACATGGAGAACACCTCCGGGGAATCAAACCAACCAGATAACGCCGTCGGTAGTACTCGTGCAGAGAGGGAGGGGGGTATGTAAAGGAGAACAAGGAAAGGAAAGAAAGAAAAGGGGAAAAGGGAAAGGAAAAAATAGAATCACAGGAATTTTTGGGAATGGGGGAATGATATGGGATATGGTGTAGGGGTGGTCAACAGAGGTATGATGCCGAGGCTGGAAACCACAGATAAGAAAGGAAAGACAAATGTATCAGGCTAAATTTCAAGCGGTGCCCAGTGGTTGGATGTTCACATATGTGAGAAAGAAAGAGAAGGAAAGAAAAGACATGACGCTCCGAAATTCAACGCCCCGAAATAATTATAGAAACAGATACCCGTTTTTCTCGTTGATTTGATCGATTAGTCGATCATCATCCGTGAGGGGACTTGGGTGAGGTTTGAAGAGAGCTCGGTTGTCTTTTCTTCCGACTTGGTCTTCTTCTTATTGATGTGGGGCTTCAGACCGCGGTTGAAGTTGTTCGTGCACAGGCAGGCGTTGATGATGGTGATCACAATCAGGACCAGGGTGATGATTGCGAAGAAGGTCATCGATGGTCGTGCGGGCAGGTATTGTGGGCTTGTTAGCGGGTCGTACATTCGGAACAGCTTGAAGATGAAGTAGCCCATGGCTGCGAACAAGAGGAGCTGGTCATACTGTCAGTAGTTGGATAGGAAGGTAAAAGTGGTTGTCTTACGATGATGCAGACCATGCCCGCGGTGGTTTCTCGTCGCACGAACCATGCGCCGCAGACTAGAATGATAATGGTCACTGGGATGGCGGCTACTGTGAGCGCGAACTCGGCGTCCATCTTGGCTGAGGAGACCAGAACCAGGAACTGGACTGTGAAGCCTAGGAAGAAGAAGAAATCGAATTTCAACAGCGCGATGTAGATCTAACCAGTTAGTTGTGTTGGTCGGAGGAGTGGGCGAAAGACGAACCTGATAGGTAAGGTAGCGGCGCTTCATCTGCAGATCGGCACTGATGTGCTTGTAGATTGTCCATGCGAACTCATCGTACAGCTTCCAAGCGACAAAGGTCATCAAGAATGTTCCTAATGCGACGATGCACGGAATGATGATAAGGAACGGTTCGGATTGAGCCCAGACGACCGGACTGATCGTGTCCATGTCGGCCAAGACCGAAACCGCAGTTCGAATCTGGTTCACCTGAACAGCGCCATAAATCAAGAGTCCAATATTGCAAATACACAGTCCGATGACCTGAATCGTGTTCTTCATGCGAAGAGCATCGTAGACCAGAACGAGTTCGTAGAGGAAACCGAAGGAGTACAGAGCGAGGAAAGTGGGGATGGTTTTGGATGAAGGACTGTCGTTCGGGATCTCTTGGATCTGGAAGTTGGCGAAGATATAACTAAAAGCGATCAGTATTCGATTTCCATCTCCATCCACGCAGGCGACCTCCATACCATTCAAGTCCGAGTGTCACCAGTGTTTGGATGAGCGTAACGATCGCAAAGGACCATGTCCAGTGGGTGTTGGGCATGTACATCCCGCCGGGCTTGCTCGCAGGAGCGACGTTTGCATATCCTTCTCTGGCGCGAAACCCTCCCCCTCGTCTAAAGGCAGGGTCAAAAGAGCCCCCTAAGAGCGAGGCGCGCGAACCGTGTGAAGGAATCTTGCCGAGAGGCTCCGTGACGGAGCTCGGGTCAACGTGGTGAGGGAAAGGCACGGTGACGGTGTGACCACCTGACGGCGGCTTTTGTTTATAAGTCAGGTGGGAGCCCGGGGGGAAACAAAATGAACGGGGGGGCTTGGGTGCTTGGCAGCCGGGATTCGCAGGCAATTAGACGGTCGGACTCAGGAACATCAGACCTTCGAGCCAGTCGCGATGAAGGCTTTTTTTTAACTCCCGCGTGTTTCCGAGGCGGGAGGCGGGGGGAAGAGGAGATGGCAGCGACAGGACAGCAAGGGTGGAAGTAGGGGCCCAATGCTGGAATTGAACGAGTGAATGAGTGACAGGAGGAAAAGAGAGAGAAAGATACTAGGGGGGGAAAGTATCTGGGGTTGGAGCACATACCAACACACAACAGAGCATGCCGAGACTCTCTCAGCCCTGCTTACTACTCTACACGGGATGTCTAGAATCTTTTACTCGGTCGTAATCTACGCCGTTTCTCCTGAATGGTGGAGTTGATCCATATTGTGCGCCGACAGGTACAAACCTTTAAAAAGTCGAGTCCAGAACACTTCCATCGTTTTGCGTACCATTGTGGGATTTTAATGTGGCTGCCTACGCTAACCCCCACAACTACACTAAGGTTAACAGTTGACAGTATTCCAATCCAGGGTCTCTTTACTTGTGAACAACCTGTCAGGCCACAGCCACTCCTGAGAATGTGTGAGACACGGAATAGCCACGAGTGGCTGAGGTATCACGGGATCCACCGCGTACCGTGTCTTTCGGAGCACACCGTTGTGTTTCATGTTGTTGCGCCCCATTCTTTAATCTTCGGTTTCCTCGGTTCCTCATTTTTAACAAGCTGAAACGATCCAACCCAGGGGTGTTCGCACCCGTACTTTTGGAGCTGCGTACCAGGTTCATGCCAACCATGCATATGCTACCGACACCTTGCATTGAGGTCTCGATCCAGGTCCATCCCCATTACCAGTCACCATATACTTGTACTCGCTGAGGAACTTCAGTATATTGGAGGATTCGACGCAGATATGGATAGATCTGCATTGATCCGGCTCAGCCGGCACGCCTGACACTGAAACGGATGAGCCACACCACTCCCCATTCAGTGGCAGTGCTGGTCCACTGGACCTCTGCAGATTGTTAGGCCGACCAAAGAGGTAGCAGCAGCAGGTTCAACAAGCCACAGTCTCGTCACAGCATGTCCTGGGGATAGTTCTATGGGTCACGTGACAAGTATGGTAACAGACAGTAGACAAAAGATGGCATTGAAATACACATGCTGCCCCGGAGACATATCCAGCTTGCTTACTACAATTGGAAATAGGGAAGAATCTTGCTTTGTTGCTTTGGTTTCGGCCTCGGATCCGGTCGTTGACTCTATCCTAGTAGTTAGTCACTGACAAGTTCAAAGATGATCAACATTGAAGTGCGTTTAACGAGGTCTTACTTAGTTTCAACTTTTGAACATCTCATCATAGGCTCTCTCCATGATGTGAAGATCTAACTATCATGTTGATCATTTTTCTATTGTCGTAAATTCCGCCTTATCTGTAGATCAAAGCGCCACAAAATACAGGGATAGGCTTCAGTAGGGAACCACTAACATATCTCCAATTACCCAAACATTCAATTTCAGATTCTCCTATGGTTTCCCTTTTTGGCGTGGGGTATTCCAACGTTATCGCGCTTACCCCCGCACTCCAATGATATCGGCTAACCTTAGCCGTTTGGGCTAGTACTATCTGCCTTCTCCATATAATGAAAGTCCTATGCGGTCGGTGTATATAGGGCTACAAGAATTCTGCATCTTGGATTCCTGAGTTATTAGGTACTATCTTCTATCACACTGAAACTAACATTGTTCTACAACGTCAATATGCTGTCACTGTGGGCGGGTGCTGTCTTGACCTTCGGATTCATTGTTATTCGAGGCTTGCTCTCGCCCTTGTCAAAAATACCAGGGCCATGGTATACAAGATTCACAAGTCTGTGGATCAAGTACCAAGAATTCACTGCTAACCGGCGCGAATCTATCCATGCATTGCATAAGATCTATGGGCCGGTGGTCCGGCTTGGACCGAATGAGGTATCATTCACGAGTCTGGATGCTATCAAGGAGATCTACGCTTCTGGGGGGAGTGGGTATGACAAAACCGAGTATTATGATCTGTTCAGGCAGTTCAAGATCAAGTGAGTACCACTCCCAGGCATAGGCTTAGCAGATCATTGATAAAAAGCCAGGACGATGTTCTCTACTTTGCAGAAAGATGAGGTGAGTCTTCTGAACAGTAGTTACGCAGCATTGTCCTGACAATAAGTAGCATAGCAAGAGAAAACGCATCTTCGCTGAACGATATGCCATGTCCAATATCATGAAGGAAAAGCCCATGGCCGCTATCCATGAACGAGCCACGACATTCGTATCCAAGTGTGTCGAAGCTGGTCAGACGAGCGTGGATGTCTATGTACGTCGAAACCACAGGGGCTATAGAGACACATGTACTAACCCATCTCACCAACCAGTCCCTGCTCCACTGCTACGCTCTCGACTGCGTGACCCATTTCATGTTCAGCCCCGGTGGTCTCAAATCACTCAACGATCCCCAAGACTACGAAATCATGCATGAACTAACCTATCATCAAAGTCTCCAAAGTAAGCACCGGCCTCCCATTTCCAAAACACAACCATAACTAACCATATCCCAGAAAACCTACTGGAATACTACCTCCCAACCCTAGCCCCCTACTTCCCAACCCTCCTCCACCCACGCAGCGCCCCAAAAGCAAACAAATACGTCCAAGAAAGCGCAGCCCTCCAAACCCACGACCCTCACTCCCTAATGGAAAAGCTCAAACGCAAAGAATCAAACCTACACCTAGTGCAAGCAGCAGCAGAATGCAAAGACCACATGGCCGCCGGCATCGACACAACCGGCGACGGCCTTTGTTTCCTAATGTGGGAACTGTCACAGCCACATAATCTGCAGTTCCAGCAGCGGCTATACCAAGAGTTGGCTTCTGCCCCGGCTGATGCATCTCTTGATAGTTATGTCTACCTCGATGCTGTTATTAAAGAGGGATTGCGTTGTGCGCCTCCTATTCCTATGTCTTTGCCGCGATACGTTCCTGCTGGGGGACGGGTTATTGATTCGTTCTTCGTTCCCGGGCATACTATTGTTAGTTGTCAGCCTTATTCTGTGCATCGGGTTGATGAGACTGTGTTTCCGGAGCCGGAGAAGTTTTGGCCGGATCGATGGCTTGTGGAACGGGGTGCTGCAGAGAGAAATAGGCTTTTCTTTGCTTTTGCTACGGGTGGGAGGGGGTGTACTGGGAAAAAGTAAGTTGCGTATTTTGTTTTGGGTTGAAGGTGTTTAATTGCTAATGGATTTGCGGTTTAGTCTTGCGCTTGTTGAGATGAAGATGCTTCTTCGGGAGGTGTATTCTCGGTATAGGACTACGATTGCGGGAGATATGACTGCTTCTATGAAGTTGGATGATCAGATCATTTCTTCGAGGCCTAAGGGGCAGAGTTGTAAATTGGTTTTTACTGCTGTTGAATGATAGTCAGTGTAATGACGTATTGGATAGCACCCATTTCCAACAAAGAATGTCAGAAATATCATACAAGACATTCAGTCTCATCTAGATATTAGCATGCTTTAGATGAATAATTGTATACTTCTAAGCGGCAAACTCCGCCAGATCGGAACTTGACTTCTAACCGATGCGGGGCATGAGGGGAAGATAAGGAAAAGCAACATCTCCATCTGAACTAACAGGAATCTCTTCGACATTCCCAATTCGTCTCTATAAGATCCCCCGTGCCGACTGGGCACCAAATTACCCCGGCCACACCTAACCTAGTCACACAAATAACATCACCAGCCCAACCCACCTCGTAACCCAATCCAACTCCTAAAGGCTCAACACCGTCCTACATCAAGCACACACACCAAACAAAAACCTCCAACAATGTCCCCTACCAAACCCGCAACATCCGAATGCCGCTTCTCAACGCGGATCTCAATCCGCTGGCTCCCGGACCCGCCCTCGGAAACAACAGATACAATCGTCATGTCCGTCAAAGACTGGTATCTAGATCTACGAATGGAAAATGAAACAGGCGTGATTGACTGGGCGATTGCCGGACAGCGGATTATCGAGAGTCAAGATCCTTGTATGTACATGTATATCGGATATGATTATTCCGATACAGATATCCAGTCGGGGAAGTGTGAGACACATTCTAACCTCCGCGCAGTACGAGTATCCTTTTCCCACGAACTTGACTCTCACGATGCATTTGAAAGTGTCGACTGTGGTACCTTTGTTTCCTTGCCTAATGGCGATGATCTCGAAACGGGTGTTATGCCTCGATCCGATTTACCCGGTGCGCCTGAGTGCGAGTATGAGGAGGTCTGGAGGGAATTGCCGTTCAGGAAGGGGCCTGAAGGGGACTATGGGGGTATTTCTTGGGTTCTTGAGTCCGATAATGGGGATATCTCTGGCTCTGATCGCGAAGGGGAAGTGCAAGTTGTTAAGACTTTCCTTGGGCGCATTTGGGGTACGTATTTGGCGTTGCGGCAGACTCAGACTCATGTGCGAATGAGGGATCCATCTGGTGCGCTGGTCGTTAAGAAGTCTGGTGCTGGTGTTAGTGCTAGGAGGGAGGAGTGGGAGTCCTGGTGGAAGGAAAAGTATGTTGTTGGGGAGGTTGCTGGTGCGTTGCCTTCTATGGTAGATGGGTTTGCTGGCGAGGGGCGTTGGAAGGTAGGGGACAAAGTGGACGTTAACGGGGAAAGGTATATTGTTCGAGCATTTGAGAATTTGGGGCTTTCGATGAAGTTATAATTTGAGTATTTACAGCTGTTAACCAATTACAGTATGCAAGTCAGCCTCATTTTAGGTCTTGCAGATCTTCAGATCTTTGGACCAAGGAATAGAAAGAAAAACAAAAGATGGTGGGGGTATATGTATGCAAAAAAAAGTAACATTGGATGATCATCTTTGGATCTGTCACTTTTGTAGAATGGATTGATCTCCCTTGCATTCTCGAGCTGCAGCTGAGGTGACACATCCTCAGAAAAATCGACGGATTATCGTTCTTAACTTGCCAAAGAATGTTTTCTCTGAGCCTGCCAAATTCAAAGACAGCATCTGCAAATCCCGGAGCTCGTGCAGTCCAATACGCCTGACCCATGGCCGCTGTAATGGACCTGTGGAGATTTCTCCTTCTCTGGATGATATTCTCACCATGTTATGCATTGGAAGCAAAGGAAAGCCTGACCCAGTGTTTTCAGTCGGTATGAATTGTAACCCTGACAATCCTCGAAACACAACGGCTGAAATGTCCCGATAGCGGCCAGATCTCTGCGCCCCTGTTTTGAACGTTACTCACTATGAAGAGGGCAATGTCACTCCAGGGTATATATTCCTTTCTCCGTATCACCTTACCAATTACAAAGACGGTCCATACATCTACAGTCACACTGGAGTAAGTCATTCATTATCTAGGTATACCGGTCTATCATCATACATTTCACTCACAAATCATATAGGAACTAGTGTGGAATGGCGCCGAAGATAATGACTTCGCGAATAACTTCCATCCCTGTCATATTGCCGGCCATGACAAGCTGTGTATGACAGAGTTGACACATATAGATGGCATCAAATCAACAGGATCGGCTATTGTTCTTGACAGAGATCTACACACGACCGAAGGAAAACGAGACTCGACTGAAATCCAAGCTGGCAGAGATTCTGACATTCATGAATTGAAAATCGTCGAAAACGGAACCGCCGTTTTGACAACATGGATAATGACCAGATCGTGGGATCTTTCACCATACGGCGGACCAGCGAGTGGATTCCTAAGGACGACTGGATTCCAAGAAGTCGACATTGCATCTCAAACAGTCCTCTTTACCTGGGATCCGGCCGATTACATTGATCTCAAGGATTCGAACATGGAATTTGGATGGGACTCCTATGGCGACGGTCTTACCCCCGAAACAGATTGGGATTTCTTGTATGTATTTTCAAGTCTTGCAGCATTATTCAACGTCCCAGCTAACACCTAATCAGTCACATCAACTCAGCCGACAAAACACAAGATGGGGGTTACTTGATCTCTGGACGGCACACACGTACTATATACAAGATATCACCCCGAAACGGATCCATCTTGTGGAGACTCGGCGGCAATAACTCGGATTTTACATTCGAGCCCGGCTTGAACTTTAGTTCTCAACACCATGTCCGAGTCCGAGATGAAGATGAAGGAGGCATGACGATATCGTTGTTCAATAACGC
>ERZ1673737.3932-NODE-3932-length-10851-cov-4.157373_pt1 | contig 10851 bp, 12 predicted proteins | sample MGYA00580211_ERZ1673737 | MGnify/ENA primary metagenome ERZ1673737 (study PRJEB41218, sample SAMN15661789) | gut metagenome | host: Homo sapiens | place: Canada: London | collected 2015-08-20/2019-03-30 | study: EMG produced TPA metagenomics assembly of... | reverse complement strand
TGCGAACAATAATGATGAGAAATCCGTAGCCCCCCTCCCTCCCAGTCTCTTCGGCACGGGCGGTATACCTTTCAGCCACTTTCAAGAGACTCCGGTCTTCTTCCTCTCTGGTTTGAGTGGCAAAGGTGATAATCGTAGTGGTTCCACCGGCAACAGCGCTTCTTGATCCGGTCTCAAAGTTATCAGAGCATTCGCCGCCGAGACCGTGTGGTCCTGCAAGAATTAGATGCCATCCTCTTTTTTAAAAATGATGATTGAATTACCAGTTTTGAGATCTTGACACAAATGGACGTGTGCATCGACACCACCAGGCATTACATATGCACCTCTGGATTCAATATGTCAGCTGTGTATTTGCTCTTTCGGATTCTCATAACACGAACTCAGCATCTATGATCTCAGCCCCTACCAACTCATCCTCCGTGAATGTATTTGCAAGAGATTGAATCTTGCCATCTTTGACTCCGATACAACATTCGCTTTATCTCGTTAGCGATCGTACAATTTGTCTCTGGAAAAGCCAGAGGCCCATTACCTGATGTCGCTGGCAGTCACAATTGTGCCATTGATCACAACTAAATCAAACTTAGGCGCCATGTTTCCAAATTCTGGTCGATGCCAAATTGACAGAGTGCATCGAATCGGGGTAATAGGACAAAACGTGCGGGACACGCGGCGCTCAAGCCGACTACCATCGGCCGGTGCGCTTATCTGTCCGATGACAGGACGCCACAGGGTTCGCGTTTTCATGGGAGAACGTTATAGGGCTCTAACGTTATCGCTATCAAGCTATTGATTACGATCGGGCAATCTCGCGCTACTGGATTTCCCTTATCGCCCCACATCTGCACACCAAAGGTTCATTTACTTTACTTTACGGCTTATCATTTATGGGAGCAAATCCATACGGGAGCTGCTGGGTTAAATTGTGAGAGAGACATGGCCGGTAAAATAAATTCAGAGAAGCACGTTGACTATCATAGTAAGTGGAAAGAAATGAGGTATTGGGTTTAATCACACATGGCTTGTCGGGATTATTGCTTAGATCCTGTCGGAAATCTTCTGCCACAGAGTCTGAGGGCTCTCCTAGACGTTCAAATGTCATTAAATGAGACACTTTACGATAGATTGATCTTACCTTTTCAGTAACCTCAATCGAAGAGCCGGTGACAAAGTCCATGTCGGCATAATCGACCATCTTAGACTTGGTCCAAAACTTGTATCCGAAGTAGAGCACGGCAAACAATGGAATGGGAAAGTAAGTCGTGACAAAAGAGGAAGCGTCAAATTTAGGAACTTCATGGGAGATCAATAAGGCGGAAAGACGTGCTTCATATCGTGCAAACTCACTGAAGGAACCGAACCCGCCGAAGATGATGACCATGACACAGATTGAGATTCCATCTAAAGAGTAGCGGCAATTAGCATTATTCGCACGAAATGACCGTCTTTAAACTTGCAGTAGGATAGATAAGGTTGAAAAGGTGCCATATATGGGAGTGTCTTCCGATCGATGCCCTGCGCCTCAAGACCTTTGTTCCAACGGATACTGGTCCACAAGATCCCTGTCCAAGAGATCATACCGCACATCGCAGTCATGTTAGCGACTAGACTGGCATTAGCCTCATCACTTGGTAAAAGTTCATCGAAGATATTCACTCACAATAGCCAAACACTTTGCCCGCCTCTCCATGAGCGGCGGCCATGAACGACAGGAAAGAGAAAGCCCCACAGAATAGGAAGCAAACCCAAGGGAAGCCGTCCTTTCGGGTCTTGAGAAAGATCTTGGGGGCATGTCCGCGGGCTGCCAGTCCATATAGGGTTCTTGACGAGACAAAAAGATCGGCTGTGCCGGCAGACCACGCGCTGGTGAGAAGGGCTGCATTAATAATGGAGGGGAGGACCGAGATGCCGGAGTTCTGTTATATATGTTAGCGCTTTGGCCTTGGCACAGAATATCAACGGTGGCTTACTTGAATGGCAATGACAAAGGGACTCTTGGCCGCAGTAGAAGAAAGACTGAGAGAAGGATCGGATGGAGACACGAGAAGTCCAATCTGTCATTGTAAGCAGACTGTTAGTCAGTATCGAGTTGTGAATACTCACCAAGAAAGCACTGCAAAGATAGACTAAATTGAGAGAAAACGAAAGTTAGTACATTGAGGTCTGAGAAGTGATCCACCCAAACTGACAGAGTACAAGCCTAATCCAAACACTCTTGATGGCTCGCGGGACGTTTCTTTGCGGCTATAATAGGTTGTGAGTGAAGGTAACTTGCAGTTAGTTTGGAAGAATCTTACGTTTGAAGTCTCGGCAGCTGCGATTGCTGTAATCTCAGATCCAATAAACGCGAAGGCAGCGTTAATCAAAACTATAAAATGATGAGCGATCCCGTATGAACAGATATTATAGACCCGGTCTCACCGCTGAAGAATCCGAGAAAACGCCCTTTTGCACCGTCTTTAAATCGTGTTAGATACCAATGAACGCTGCATTATTGACTTATCGGCTTACCAATGCCTTCATACTGAGTGAAACCACCAGTCTCGTCCCAATATTTGAATCCAATTGCCTCATGGTTAGGCCCGATAATAAGTCCAATGATTGTCACAACCTATATAAGTCAGTACTTCCGCGATTTTTAAATTCCGTGCTTCCCAGCTTACTTTGATTGAACAGAACCAGAATTCCATTTCACCAAAGACTCGTGTTCCCGCATAATTGATAGCAAACTAGATTGGTATTAGTATCATTTGTAGTCCAGTTATCTGCACACATCCATACCACAACTATAAGCATCAATCCAACCCACATGGCATTATTGCAAATTCCAGTGGAGCACGTGGAATCTGCCTGTCCTGCAGGGGTCCAAAAGGTAACCAGAACAGCCGCTGCGGAGATTTCGGCCGGTAAGACAACTAAAGAGATTAGATGTGTCCAGTTTTCACGGAATGAGTGAGAATAGTCGCACCAATATAACTAAAATATTTGTAAGCCCGGTTTGTCATAAAGCAGAATGAAATCTGACTTACTTATACCAGAACAGAATACCCATAGCGAAACCAAGCTCGGGTGAGTTGAACCGGCCAGCTAAAGCAAATTGACCTCCAGGAATAGGAAATTGCGACACCATTTCACCAAGAGCAACCTGCACACAGTCATTAGTCTTTGCTAAGAAGATATAATTAGTTGGAGTTTGCCTTACCATTACCGAGTATAGCAATGAAGCCATAATACAGTATCCAATAAGAAGACCAGCCGGACCGCCATTCTTCAGATCGCTCGCTGTGCCTAGAAAGAGACCAGTGCCCTGATAATTGATCAGCAAGAAAAGTGAAGTCAGAGTAGGATGACTGACGATAACACCTCCGATGGCAATCATTTGCCTAGCCAAATCTTGAGTCACCGTGCAGTAAATTTCGAGTGTGCTGTTACTTACAGATGCCGGGGCTAGTTAATTGTTAGGAAAGATCAATAGGCATTGAAAGACTGTATCTCGGCGTACCTTAAGCTGTCGTTGGAGGCCATGGTTGCTGCCTGTGTCTTGGACAATTGCCAAGCCAACGGGGATCTCATTGGCATCATAGGCCAGCTCTTTCGTCTTCTGTAACGTGAATCAATATCGAATCATCCATGCATCTTACTGTCCAGGAACATATCTCTTACCTCTTCCTGCATAGTAATAGCGTATCTGTTTGTCGAGAAACTAATCTTGGTTTCTCCTCAGGAAGGGGATAAATCATCATATTTAATTCCAAGGTTATCACTACGTCCATCAAAAACGCCCCAGAAAGCCTAAAACAGCTTATTATCTCTGTGATAAGACTTGCCTTATAACGAGGGTTGATAACAATGCGGGTCGAGCGGAGACTTCCCGCGCCTTGTCTTATCGGCCGGCTGGATACCGATGCTCCCGACACTCGCGCCCCTCATAGGTACGAAAGGGTCGTTATAGAAACATTGAACCAGGAATCTAACAAAGGAGCAATCTCAACTCTGACTTGGCGATGTCCATTTGACTCTTTGTGGTGTTCTTGCAATGGCAACATATACGACACGGCCACTCCAGCCCGGGGTATACGTGCCGCTACCAACGTTCTTTGATGAGAACCAAGAAATAGACTATGGCTGTTACGGGAAACATCTGCTAGGTAGGATACCGCTCATAGTTCGAACCCTATTAGGTACATGAGCTTATCTCACATCTACCACAGCTATGGCCACCCGTGGCATGAGTATGTTGATTGAACACAAGTTATGAAACCATGCACTAATGGCTCAACTCATCCAGTACCAGTATGTGCTGGATCATTAGGGGAAGCCGTTCACTTAGTAAGTTCTGCTCCGTTTCTCATATTCTTAGATTATTGTACTAAATCTTCTTAGGATTTCGATGAGCGTGTATCCCTGGTCCGCTTCATCAGGGCGCATTTGGATGGGGCAGGGCTGCAATCTACACCGATAGTCGCCGGCGTAGGAGGACTCAGTACGAGGGAAACTATTAGCCTATCCAAAGCTGCAGCAGATGCCGGAGCGTAAGTCAACACTGAATCCCGGGGGCTGGTTTGAGTTATTCTAACAATAGCAGAGATGCGGGGATGGTGATTCTGCCTGCTTATTACGCTGCAAGTTTGAACACCGACATGGAGCAAGTCATTCAATACTACGTTGATATTTGTGAAGCATCACCAGTACGGTTTGTCTAAGATACTCCATTTGTGTCATTCCTAATGAAGTGATAGATCCCGCTGTTACTATACAACTTCCCCTCGAACGCCGGCGGTCAAGATATGTCATCAGAAGTTATCAGTGCAGTTATGAAGAAAACAGCTAATTTGTGTGGAGTGAAGTTGACGTGAGTTCTCAAAATTCTCTTCGCCGTTAGAACAGCAACGCTGATAAAAGCAGATGTGGTGGAAGCATGGGAAAGCTCATCCGGCTAGACGCTCTGATCTCGGAAGATCCCACAATAAATACGACCCGGAAATTCCCATTCTTGTTGCTTGACGGCCTTATTGCGGATCTCACGCCTTGGGTGAAATGTGGTGGCCATGGCACTGTTAGCGGTATCCCTAACTTTGTGCCAGTGGCTTCTATGAGACTCTGGTATCTACTGAACTTGCCGGTAGCAACAGATACTGACCGCAAGGAAGCAAAAAGAATCCAAGGGGTTCTTGCTCGGGCTGATGCTGCTGCGGTTCCAGGTGGTATTCGGGCAATGAGTGAGTATATTCTTGAAGGTTTTTGGTGGACGCTGAGCTGACCATTCGTAGAGTATGCGTTGAACAAGCTGCATGGGTATGGAATTGCTCCGCGAAAGCCATTGCTGCCGCTGAAGGAAGGCGAAGGAGAAGTTTTTATGGATGCTTTAGAGGAGGCAATGCGGCTTGAGTGTCAATTAACAGAGATAGATTCAACTCCATAGGCATTATCACTAGAGGCGTGCACGAAAATATGTCCCAAGTTGAAGCGCCACGAGATATTTATACAAGATTTACAAGTTTTACAGGCGAAGTAGGATTTTACTTCCTGCTAACGGTAGACTTGCGGCATTTTCAGGGCTTTGACCGCAACTTGAAGCACAAAATCTTTCAATCACACGTTTTGAATGAATCTGTTTGGCCAGCGTAACCAATTTTCCCACTCAGGCCCTAAATATTCATTGATAGAAGATATAATATAAAGGCCGCTGTCTCCAAAGGTCCACATTTCACGGTGCATGTGTAGAAGAGCTCCAAAGTGGGAGAGGATGGCAAGCGCTTCTGATCGACGTTCCGAGAGCAGATCTATGTACTCTGGAGGGATGATGACCGGCCAAAAGATAACTGGGCCAATTTTGGAAACATTCGATGAAGGGGCGCGACTTCCATTATAGGCTTTTTGTAGATCTTGAATCGTCTGTTCGTATGCGGTACCGATCGCTGGATCACACGACATGGCATCCACCAGAGAGAGCAGCTCGAAACATTCATCCCCTGGGATACCCTCGTCTAGTGTCTTGCATTCATTTTCAAGGAAAATTTTCAGCGGTGACTGCAAAAGCATATGCCAGGACTGATTGGTAACTGCCCGAACACCACGATGCATTCTCAATGATTGTATAAAATCGTCGAGAAAAGCTTCAAAAACATGCGGGCGAAACAAAAGCTTGTCGGAGAGGACGTGCATCGCCAGACATGAAGAAAAGAGTAACGTTGGAACGCAATTGCCGGGAGACAGGTCTGGTTTGGTGGCATTGAATTCGGAAAGAGCATGTGTTTGCAGCTGGGTCGCATGATAGTGGTAGAACTCCTGCCTATCCGGGCGAATGATACTTAAATGGAATGCAGCAAATGCGAGAACTTGATTCATAAGAAATGGCGCAGTCAATATGTATTTAGTCATGTCGATAGCAGAGTCCTCAAAAGAGAACTTGTCGAAACCCAAAAATTTCAAGATGTCGGTAATAAAGTGATTGAATAATTCTAGATGCAGCTTATTCACCGGGGGACTGTCGTCTGCCCTAGCGGCATCAGCGCAACTAGAAGAATTCGCCGACGATTCGTCATATTTTCTGGTAATGACCTTTGGCTTGGATTTGGGGGTCTGTATTAAAGGAATCGCCTTCGACACCAGGTCTTCATATGAGCAATGACGCTTTGAAACATTGCAGTTGACACATTTTGGGCGAGACTCATCACACTTGTGAGGTTAGCTACGAACGGTTTGTCCAAAATCTAGTATGTTATGATATGAAAATACCTTGATGTGGCGACGCTTGCATTCGATACATCCCTGCCTTGATTTCTTGTGCGCTTTTCTTGCATGTATCATACTTTTGTTTTGGGTGCGTAGACACAACTTGAAAAAGGCTTGTCTTTTGAGCTTTGAACCAGAGAAATGCTGAACGCGAATAGAATGCCAGCTTGAAGTATGACCGAGTAACGCACCCTTGAAGGGGCTTGCGGTTTGGGTAAGAGGCCAAAATCTCCGTTTGCCTATGAGAACCTCAAGAAAGAATAAATTTTCTTCGAAATATTGATGTCCGTGACGGTGAAAATGCTGACTCAGCGCCCTGTCCATTAACCTGTGGACCACCCGACCTGGGCATCCACCTGCATCCAATCCCGGGTGAGGCTATACACCGATTGTGCTGGATAGTCCTGGGCGTAGTGTTCTCGTTCCTTTGTCACCGTTTACATTATCGGTCTTTCCTCTGTACTAACCAATCGAAACTTGGAAATTCAGGTGAAGAGCCTCGATACGTGTCTAAAGAGGAGGGAAAAACCAATCATATATTAATATCTGCAGTTGATCATAGGTACATCCAACTGTATCTGCTAACGCTTTGTCGCAGCTACAGATCACTCCTCTTAAGTGCTGATCACTGATGTCCCGTTGGCGAACTAACACCTTAATCACACAGCTTGTAGGTCAACATAATCATCAACGACAGGACCCTTGCCCACAAGGATTTTTCCCGGATGTGAAAAGTGGAAAATCGCCTGCACAAAAAACATTGGAATCGCATCGAAAATATACATGAAATATTCATGCGAGTATATATATCCATCGGTACCCCCGATATATTCGACGATTCGGAAAACACATCTCCCGATGACCAGTGCGGAGACAAGGAATAAGATATGGAGAAGGCGACGCCATGGCCCACCGATCATATTGAGACCAGCCTTGCGCAACCGAATCTGGAATGCAACAGAAACGTAAAGGAAGAATCCGAAGAAGAGCAATTGAACAACAAGTCCTACAACAAGGATCTTTTGCCCTATGCTGCGCATACTATCGATAGACTGCATGCCGCCACCAGCCAGCTGCAGGAGGAAGGCTGTAGTGTCGCCCGATACAAAGATTTTGGTTACTTTCCGGGGTGCCACGATAGATAAGTGAGGTTTGCCGACAAACGTAACAATTCGACCGTAAGTCATGTAGATTGTTGCAGCATAGAGCGATGGCGGGAGAATGATGAACATCGACTGGCATATATATGATACAAGACTATCGGGGTTTCGCGCCGATATCAAGCGGAAGACGTATCCTAGCGTCATCACTAGAGTGATATACTGGTTAGGCTTCTGATGTCCGATTCAGAGTTGTGCGAGTTGAGTACTCACTGAAGGCACCGATGAGAAAAGCAGAAAAGTACCACGTTTTTGTCTTCATCATTTGCCAAAGGTGAAAGAATGCACTTGTTCCGAACAAAAGCATTACAATAGTGGCCCCTACCTTGGAAGGATCATAAGGATAGTAGCCTCGAGACCCCATGACGCTGAAGTATGTTCACCGAGATGCCAAAATTTGTGCAGTATCGAGTCTGGGAATCCCTTGAAGCAAAAGCAACCGAAAAAATGGAACGTAAAATACAAGAAAAATGAAACAAAAGAGTGCAGTCGACGATGCGAAACTTGGGCGTAAGATGCAACGAGAGAATTGTAGACAGTTGGGTTGAGAGTCGAAAGTGAGAGATTTACAGATGAGGTATCCGTATTTGTAGCTTTGCATATGTCTGCCATGTCTGCCTACGCATAGCCAAGAATACAACTCAGCGGGAAACTTGTGGAGTGGACACAAGATCCACACGCTGGGAAGACTCACTGCTAAACAAGCTAAGAGGATCAGGGGTTGTGATGGATCCGCTGCAATATGGTTTCTTCAATATCCCGTTCGCGTCCTAGTAATGTTGCTAATTTTATCTCAAAAGGGCTCTGAGGCTACAGATACGTGGAGCCGGAAGACTTCAGATCCCGAGAGTAACAAACCCCAAGAACAACCATCCTGATGAGCATGGGTACAGAATCAAAGACATATAATTTCCATTCATCGCTCAACGGATATCCTTCATTGCCCATAGCGTACTCCACAATCCGGAAGATAGATCGAATGGGGATAAGCGCGCTGATACCGTGGAGGCTTTGAAGTGGTTGCTTCCAAGGGATAGAGATGTCAAATGCCCCTGTAGTCGGGTTGCAACGCATCCTTGTCGGGAAAAAATATGCAGTGATAACAAATAAGCAATACCATCGCTTTTGATCCACCTACTTGAACCACAAATGTAACGATATCACTTAGGACGAATGTTCGCAACCAATTCAAGGGAAAGACTGAGTGTTTTTCTGCGTGGATGGGATGAATTATTCGAGCAAAGACCATATAGACCGATGCAGCAAGAGAGCTGGACCAGGAAGGATGAAGACTGCCTTGGATACAATAAGGCATCAACTTGCCCGTATTATTGTGTATGATTCAGGTCGCATAGCCAATTGTTCAACTATAGTGCCACATATCAGAGAGGAAATGGCAAAATCATAAGCGGGCCGCGCTTACAGATGCCACCAATGGCAATTGGTAGTTTGAATCGTACTCTCTTTCGAATCACTGCCGCAAGCATGGAGGGAACATACGTATTTCTAGACGTAGTAACCACTTTTCGAAGACTCCGATTTTGCAATTATCAATAATTTCTTTTCTTTTTTTGGAATTTGAGGAATATTTGATCGGTGCACACTGCAATGAACGCTCTATCTCAACACCACACAATAATTTGTACTCAGTTCTTGAGGAGAAAATTCAGTAAGATAATTCAGCAGTTCATCCGGAGGACAACCGTATAATTTACCTCCCGGGGCCAATCGCGTTCATGGCAGTACGCGTACTCTTGAAGGTGTGGCTCTGGCCCCACCGAGCCTCCACGGGAAAAGGGATTTTGAAGGACAGTGCATACGCGGAACCTGTCCCTGCTTATTTGTCAATGGATATCATTATACCCACCGGCAAGTGGGTCGTCAACTCCTTATACAAATGCTAAAAGTCGTGTCAAGAGATTTCGATCATTAGTAGAGGTCGAATAATCTATTTAAAGAAGAGAAAGAGAGAACGCCAAAGGAATGGTGTAGTTCTACATAACTTAATCTACGATACTAAGAGCTCCCCCACATGACGTCCTATCGGTTCTCCTTATGGTAAAGAAAAAGACATGTAAAAAGAGATCAGTGCAGCCCTTTGTTACAGTAAGTGAACAATAAACAATACATATTTGAGCAATCTTTAAATATTTCTAGGCTTTATTGGACAGCAATCACTAGCAACAGCAGCATTCACAGCATTCAAAGCATTCAAAGCAGGCAAGACCACAACATCTAGAACTGCCAGTTTTCGATCACTTAGGGCTGGTACGAGACTCACACCCCACAGCAATGTCTGCCTCCTTCTCCGCGGAGTTTCATGTCCACTGTTTCAGAGTGTGCCTATGTTTATCAGCACGTCGCTCATTCCTCATAGGTGACAAGTGGAAATGGTTAGTTTTCACCGTTCTCACAGGCTGAGTCGACAACACTAGCGTAGCACTCATCATTTCCGAATGTGATGACTGTTGCATTTTCATGGTCTTAGCCTCCCATGCATTTTCCTAGAGGCGATGCGACCTGGTGGTTTTCAACCATTCAAACGTTTTGATCAAAGTTGCTGCGAAGAGCAAATGATAGGATATGATGCAGGCTGAAAAAAAAAAAAAAAATGTTCAGCGGAAGAACTACAAATGATTAATTTAAGTGAATATGTCGACCACGCATTATTGTATTCATATACTTGCCTTCGAACTGGTCAGAGTGGAATAGGTAAATATCCAATACATGTACTGTGGATCCACAGGTTGTATTCAGCCTTGTGAATCTGAGGTGTAAATGGCAGAATTCTCATGCTAGGAAACTGAAAATCATTTTAAAGATCACCGTGGGTTGCTAATTTTATTTTCCCGCTAATATAGTCAATGGGAAGTGGATTAGAATCTGGTTTGCCTTGTTAAAGTTTAACTAATGCAATTCAAGTGGCCAATTGTGATGACTGTTATACGCGTAT
>ERZ1673737.3931-NODE-3931-length-10855-cov-6.077130_pt1 | contig 10855 bp, 6 predicted proteins | sample MGYA00580211_ERZ1673737 | MGnify/ENA primary metagenome ERZ1673737 (study PRJEB41218, sample SAMN15661789) | gut metagenome | host: Homo sapiens | place: Canada: London | collected 2015-08-20/2019-03-30 | study: EMG produced TPA metagenomics assembly of... | reverse complement strand
TCATAAAGCGTCACCATCTGACGCAAATTAGTCCATTCGTGCAAAATCCCGGCTATAGGTATCGTTTGCCCGGTAATTTCCGAAGAGCCATTTTTTTACGTTAGTCGTCCGTTTAACGACCTGGGTCAGCGCTCAAATACGTCTTCAAACGTCTTGCCCTGAGCCTTAGCCTGATCCCAGCGCCAGAGAACGCGCAGACGCTCAATGGCGCGGTCCCGCATAAGCTTGCGGTTCATTGTGGGGTTGAAAAGAAGCGAGCCTCTCAGCCCCTCAAGGTAGGAGCGTACCGAGACGATCCGGACCTCCATTTCCTCGTCCGTTACGTCAATATGGCAGTTCGGATCATGGCGAATGACGTCAATCACGTGTTCGCAAACACGGCGATTGGCCGCAACGCAGATATCGAGCACCCGGGGGTTCACCAGTGCTTCACTCGCAATGAAGATCGAGAGTCTCATCGACTCTGGATCCATGTAGGCATCCACAAGCACAGAAATCTGCCTCAGCACGCGCTCTTCATGCGTTTCGTCGGGAATCTCCTCCGTCGATCGGGTGACGGTCGAAAGGAAGCGAGACGTCTGGCGTTCAACAAGCACTTCCACAATTTCTTCTTTATTCTTGAAGTAATTGTAGATATTTCCCAGGCTATTCCCGCTCTCGCGGGCAATATCTCGAAGCTTCAGCTGATGGAGTCCCGCCGCGAAGACGCAGCGCTCGGCAGCATCAACGATTTCCTCGCAATGCTGCTGGACCGCATCAGATGATTCTTTTGCCGCTCTCACTCGGACACCTTGCCGTCAACCGCTTTCGGCTGAGCGATCCGAGTGCCGCCGCCGAGGACCTTGTAAAGCGTCACCATGCTGGAGGCCCGGGCGAGTTCCGCCGCAATCAGCTGCTGATCAGCCGACACCTTGGCGCGCTGCGCATCCAGCACTTCCGTGTAGGCAGCCGCTCCGTGCTTGTAGCGGGAGTTGGAGAGCTCATAGGCGCGCCCGGCAGCTTCTGCGTAGTCGCGGCGGGCCGCAAGCTCGCGCTCAACCGTGCCTTCCGTAGCGAGTGCATCAGCGACTTCGCGGAAAGCCGTTTGAATCGACTTTTCATAGGTTGCCGCGGCAATCTGCTGCGACGCTTCCGCAGCACGCAGATTAGCGAGGTTGGCGCCGCCCGTGAAGATCGGAAGAGAAATGCTCGGAGCGAAATTCCAGATGCCCGTGCCCTTGGCAAAAAGGTCGCTCAAATGCATCGCGCCGCCGGTGGAACCCGTAGCAGCAGTGAGCGAAATGCTCGGGAAGAAGGCAGCCCGGGCCACGCCGATATTGGCATTGGCAGAAATCATGCCGCGCTCGGCGCTCATGATATCGGGGCGGTTGAGCAGCACTTCGCTCGGCACGCCTTCAGGCATGGAAGCAGGCAAAGTGCTGTCGAGAACCAATGTTCCCGGCAGGAGCGCCTCGTCGACCTTGGCGCCAACGAGAAGCTCCAGAGCATTGCGGTCCTGCGCAACCGCTCGGACGTACGAAGCAATCTGCGCGCGGGCGGCAGCCACAGTGGTGCGCGCCTGCTCATAGTCAAGCTGACTTGCTGCACCGTACTTATAGCTCTCTTCGACGAGACGGAAGCTTTCTTCCTGACTCTTAAGCGTCTCCTCCTGGAGCGTCAACTGAGCGCGATCGGCCGAAAGCGTAAGCCACGCCATGGCGACCTCAGCGATGAGCGAACCCTGAGCGGTACGCTGCGCATCCTCGCTCTGCAGGTAGCTCTGCAGCGCCTGTTCGGTGAGATTGCGCACGCGCCCGAAGAAATCAAGCTCATAGCTCGCCATTGCAAGCTGTGCAGTGTACGAGTGGGTCGTAGACATGCCCCCGCGCACATCAGACGCCGTGTTGGATGCACGCGCCGCAACCGTCGGGAAAAGTTCAGCCCGCTGCACGCCGTAAAGCGCGCGAGCCTTTTCAACATTGAGCGCGCTTATTCTCAGATCGCGGTTATTCGCGAGTGCGAGCTCAATCACCTTGTGCAGGCGTTCGTCGCGAATGAAGTCCTGCCACTCAGGGAGCGACTCGCGCTTCATTTCACTCGTTTTGTAAGACTCGCCCATCGGCCATTGGTCAGCGACAGGAGCAGCCGGACGTTCATAGTCGGGAGCCAGATTGACGCAACCCGAGAGAATCATGGCAGCCGCCAGCGGAAGAATCGGCAGAATTTTTTTCATATTTTGCTGCTGTCCTGAAGGACAGATTCCATCATTGAAAATGAGTTCGGTCTTCTGAGGCGTCTTCTCCCTCGATAATCTTGGAGAAAACGCCTCTAACGAAGGCCTTGTCAGACTGCGGCGGTTTCAGCTGCTGCCTTTGCAGCAGGCTTCCCGGGCTTGCCGGAAATCCTGTGCGAAATGCGGCTGATGAAGACAAAGAAGGCCGGAACGAATGCCACGCAAAGCACCGTACCCGTAATCATGCCCCCAAGCACGCCCACGCCAATGGCGTTCTGAGCGCCTGAACCGGCGCCGTGCGCAACCGTAAGCGGCAGCACGCCAAGACCGAAAGCGAGCGACGTCATCAGAATCGGACGCAGACGGAGCTCAACTGCATGCAGAGCCGAATGCACAACATCCTCGCCTTGCTCGAGCAGATCCTTCGCGAACTCGACGATCAAAATGGCGTTTTTACTCACCAGTCCCATCGTCGTCAGCATGCCCACCTTGAAGTAGACGTCATTGTTCATGTCGAGGATCCACGTGAGACCCAGAGCGCCCACGATGCCGCAGGGAATGACGAGGAGGACCGCGATCGGCACGGACCAGCTTTCATACAACGCAGCAAGGCAGAGGAACACCACGAGAAGCGAAATGGCATAAAGCGCCGCTTCCTGCGAACCCGCCTGACGTTCCTGATACGAAACGCCGTTCCACGAAATCGTGTATCCCTCCGGGAAGGTCTTCTGCGCGATTTCCTCAACGGCCTTCATCGCATCGCCAGAGGAAACGCCCTTGGCGGGGCTGCCCTGAATGTTGATGGAAGAAAGTCCATTGAAGCGCTCGAGGTTCGGGCTGCCGTAATCCCAGGACATCGTCATGAATGCCGAGAACGGAACCATTTCGCCCTTATCGTTGCGCACATGCCAGCGCTTCAGATCATCAGGGTGCATGCGGGCAGCCTGATTGCCCTGAACCCAGACCTGCTTCACGCGGCCGCGATCCAGGAAGTCGTTGACGTAGGAACCGGCAAGAGCCGTAGAAATGGTGGAGTTCACGGCCGAAATATCAAGACCGAGTGCGGAAAGCTTCTCGTAGTCGAGATTCAGCTTCATCTGCGCCGTGTCATCCATGCCGTTGTGGCGAACCATCGTCAGCCGGGGATCCTGATGCGCCGCGGCAAGGAACTTGTTCCTCACTTCCATCAGCTTCTGGTGTCCCTGGCCCTTCTGATCCTGAATGAAGAAGTCGAAGCCATCCGCAACGCCGAGTTCCGGCACAGCCGGGAGCGGGAAGACGAACGTGCTTGCATTCTTGAATTCAGGCGACATCATGAAGGCGCCCATGGCGCGGCCCTGAATGGCCTCCACGCTCTGGGAGGCATTCGGGCGTTCAGCCCAGTCCTTGAGCTTCAGGAAGCCCAACGCCATGTTCTGGCCGGAACCCGCAAAGGAGAAGCCGCGCACGGCAAAGAAGCTGTCGAGCGTCTCCTGTTCCGTCTTCTGCAGGAACCCTTCCACGCGGCGAAGTTCACGGTCCGTACGCTCCATCGTAGCCCCCTGCGGAAGCTGCATCGTGAGGAGCGCCACGCCCTGGTCTTCAGCCGGCATGAACCCGGTCGGAAGCTTGATGAAGCCGATCACCATAGCGGCGACCACAGCGGCGTAGCTGACGACAAGCAGCAGCGGATGATGAATGAAGCCCGCCACGGAGTCGCGAACAGCAATCGTCAGAGCCTCAAAGCCGCGATTGAACCAGCCGAAGAAGCCTCCCTTGCCCATGTGATGCTCATGATCCACCGGCTTGAGAATCTTCGCGCAGAGCGAAGGCGTCAGCGTCAGCGCGATGACAACCGAAAGCGCCATTGCAGAAACAATGGTGATCGAGAACTGGCGGTAAATCACGCCGGTCGAACCGCCGAAGAAGGCCATCGGCACAAACACGGCCGAAAGCACCATGGCAATGCCCACCAGAGCACCGGTAATCTGTCCCATGGACTTCACCGTCGCGTCATAGGGGCTCGAACCGTCCTCGCGCATCACGCGTTCAACGTTCTCCACCACCACAATGGCATCGTCCACCAGAAGACCAATCGCAAGCACCATGGCGAACATGGTGAGCATGTTGATGGAGAAGCCCGTAATGGAGAGCATGCCGAAAGTGCCGAGGAGCACCACCGGCACCGCAATCGTCGGAATGATCGTGGCGCGCCAGTTCTGCAGGAAGAGGAACATCACGAAAACGACGAGGATGATGGCCTCGACGAGCGTCTTCACAACTTCATGAAGCGCAGCGCGCACGAAAGGCGTGGTATCGAACGGAACCACAGCCTCGACGCCCGCCGGCAGCAGGTGCTTGAGCTCTTCAACGCGCTCCATCACCGCAGCCTGAGTCTCAAGCGCATTTGAACCGGAAGCAAGCTTCACGGCAATGCCCGAACTGGGGTAGCCCTGATACGTGCCGAAGGCCGTGTAGGACTGCTGACCGAGCGACACTTCCGCGACATCACGCAGATACACGTTGGCGCCCTCGTCAGTCACCTTCAGCAGAATATTGCGGAACTGCTCCGGCGTCTGCAGCAGGCTGGACGAAGAAATCGTCGCCGTAAATTCCTGCTTGCCGTCAGTAGGCTGACCCGCCAGGCTGCCCGTGGAAACCTGAGCATTCTGCGCAGAGATCGCAGCCGTGATGTCCGAAGGATTGAGCTTATACTTGACGAGCTTGTCCGGATCAAGCCAGACGCGCATTGCATAAGACGAGCCGAAAACCTGCACTTCGCCCACGCCGCTCACGCGCGACAGCGGCTCCTTGATGCTTGACTCAAGGAAGTCGCCAAGGTCGCCCGACGTCATGGACGGATCCTTGCTCATGAAGCCAACAACCATCAGGAAGTTGGCCGACGTCTTTTGAATTTCGACGCCGAGCTGCTGAACCACCTGCGGCAGAGATGTAAGAGCAGTCTGAATCTTATTCTGCACCTGCACCTGCGCCATATCCGGGTTAGTGCCCGCCTCAAAGGTCACGGTGATGCTCACGCGGCCCGCTGAGTCGGAGGTCGAATTCATGTAGAGATAGCCGTCAAGACCCGTAAGGTTCTGCTCAATGATCTGAGTAACGGTGTTCTCAATCGTCTCGGCCGAAGCACCCGGATAGGTTGCAGTGATGCTTACCTGCGGAGGCGCAATCTGCGGATACTGACTCACCGGCAGCGTCTCGATGGAGAGCAGGCCCGCGAGCATGATCACGATTGCAATCACCCAAGAGAAGACCGGGCGATCAATAAAAAAACGCGAAAACATGAATCAGCGTCTCCAGCTTAGAAAAGCGGCTTGCCTTCCGGCGCCGTCTTGGGATCGAACTCCTTCGGAGCAACCGTTGCGCCCGGAGCAGTACGCTGGAAGCCCTCGAACATCACGCGTTCGCCTTCCTTCAGACCCGAAGTAACGAGCCAGTATGTACCCATCGTTTGACCAACCGTAATCGAGCGCTGCTCGACTTTGTTGTCTGTGCCGACAACATAGACATAAGCATTGCCCTTCAGATCACGCATGACCGACTGCATGTGCACGAGAATGCCCTGAGGACGAATGCCTTCCGAAAGGTTCGCGCGCACGAACATGCCCGGCAGCAGCTGACGCTGCGGATTGGGGAACACCGCGCGGAGCTTCACGGTGCCGGTGCCTTCATCAACAATCGCGTCGGTAAAGGTGAGCTTGCCGGTTTCCGAATAGGTTGATCCGTCAGAAAGAATGAGCGACATGGGAGCCGCGCCATCGGCGTCCGTCTTCAGTTCGCCCGCGGCAATTTCCCGCTGAATGCGAAGGAGATCCTCGGCCGTCTGCGTCACATCGACATAGATGGGATCAAGCTGCTGCACGGTTGTCAGCGCCTGGCTTTGATAAGCCGTGAGAAGGGCGCCTTCCGTATATTCAGAACGCGAAACGCGGCCGGAAATCGGAGAACGAACCTTGGTGTAGTCGAGATTGATCTTTGCCGTAAGAACTGCAGCTTCGCCCGACTTCACTGCCGCCTGGGCCGACTTGAGCTGAGCCTGCGCAGCATCGTCAGACTGCTTGGAAACAGCATTGATCTTCACGAGCTCGCGGGAGCGTTTGGCATCAGCCTGCGCCTGTACGAGGGTCGCGCGCGCCTGAGCGAGCGTTGCTTCGGCAGTCTTCAGCTGCGCGTCATAAATGGCAGGATCAATCTGGTAGAGCTGTTCGCCCTCTTTAACTTCCTGACCTTCCTTAAAGAGACGTTTCTGGAGAATGCCGTTTACCTGCGGACGCACCTCGGAAACGTTATACGCACTGGTGCGGCCCGTCAGAACCGTATCAATGCGCACTGCCTGAGGCTTCACTGTGACCACCACCACTTCGGAAGGCGGCCGAGACTGCCCCTGAGCGGCCTGAGCCTGACTGATCAGGCCTTCATGATGGAAATTTGTCAGCAGGAGAGCCGCTCCAAGGGCTGCGCCAACGGCGACATGTATCGCTTTTCGTGTAAACAACATTCTCAATCCAACCTGATTGACATTTCAATATAAAAATTCGGCATCACTCTGAACATTCGTTCAGGAGTGAACGAGGGTTCAGTTTATAGCACAAGACTGAGGCAGAAATTGGCATCCGCAGAACCTTTACTCAGCCTGAGGGATGAGCTTGCAGGTAGAATTGCTTACTTTGAAAGCTATGCTTACATTTTTGCGCCTTGCATTGAGGAGGTGCCGTTTTTTCCTTGATAACGGCCCGAAATCATGTTCGAAGCCATACATTTCCAATATTTTTTGGGCGGTCTGATCTCGCTCATTACGATTACCAACCCGCCTTCCAAAATTCCGCTCTTCATCAGCCTCACCCAGGGGATGAGCGAGGAGAGAAAGCGTCAGCAGGCCAAATGGGCATTTATCTATGCCGCAGCCATCATGCTTGTCTCTCTGGTCGGCGGCAATGTTCTTCTTGCCTTCTTCGGCATTTCATACGGCGCCATGCGTATTGCGGGTGGCCTTGTCGTTGCTGCGATCGGCTATCAGATGCTTTTCGGCGGCAATACCCCGAACAAAGCACCGATCGTGCGCCGCGACAGAGAAGACTATGCATTCTTCCCGATTGCCATGCCGGGCATCGCCGGCCCGGGTACGATCGCCGTCGTCATCGGCTTTTCAACAGAAATCGCTGAGCTTTCCGACTACATCGACATGACGATTGCTTTTGCCTGGACTGCGCTCGCCATCATCTGCGCGACCGCCACGTCATGGTTCGTCATGCGCTATTCGGACGTCATCTCCAACCGGCTCGGACCTTCGGGCACGCTGGTGCTCGGCAAGCTCATGGGATTCCTCCTCATCTGCATCGGCGTGCAGTTCGTCGGATCCGGCATTCGCACGTTTATCGCAGGAAGCTGATCCCGATTTCAGCCGCCTCAAAGAAAAAGCCGCAGGTTTCTCGGCTTTTTCTTTGAGTTCAGGCGGAAGGCTATTCCACCGTTACGCTCTTTGCAAGATTGCGCGGCTTGTCCACATCAGTACCGCGAACAAGCGCTGCATGATAAGCAAGAAGCTGCAGCGGAACGACATGAAGAATGGGAGAAAGCATGCCGTAGTTTTCCGGCAGTCTGATGACATGCATCCTCTCATCAGGAACAATATTCGAGTCGCCATCCGCGAAGACGTAAAGTTCTCCGCCTCTGGCTCTCACCTCAGCCATATTGGACTTGAGTTTTTCAAGCAGCCTGTCGTTGGGCGCAACCGTCACCACAGGCATATTGGCATCCACAAGCGCAAGCGGCCCGTGCTTAAGTTCGCCGGCCGGATAAGCTTCGGCGTGGATGTAGCTGATTTCCTTAAGCTTCAAGGCCCCTTCAAGTGCAATCGGATAGTGCACGCCGCGCCCGAGGAAGAGCGCATGATCCTTGCCGGCAAACCGCTCCGCCCAGTCCATAACCTGAGGTTCAAGCGCCAGAACTGAAGAAAGCGCTGAAGGAATATGACGCAGGCGCTTGAGTTCTCCTGCTTCCGCTTCTTCAGTAAGGCGTCCGTTCATCTTCGCGAGCGTGAGCGCAAGCAGATAAATAGCCGCAAGCTGCGTTGTGAACGCTTTCGTCGAGGCCACCCCGATTTCAATGCCGGCACGCGTGATGTATGCAAGACGGCTTTCCCGAACCATTGCGGAGGTCGAAACATTGCAGATCGTGAGCGTGCGCTTCATGCCAAGGTCATCTCTGGCGTGACGCAGCGCTGCAATCGTATCTGCAGTTTCGCCTGATTGAGATATCGTGATCACGAGCGCATCCGGATCCGGCACGGAAATTCGGTAGCGATATTCACTTGCGATCTCCACATCGCAATGAATGCCCGCCAGTGCCTCAATCCAGTACTTCGCCGTCAGCGCTGCGTAATAAGAGGTACCGCAGGCAAGAAAGAGAAGTCTCGATACGCCGGAAAGCACCTTTTCAGCATCTGCGCCAAAGAGTCTGGGCGTGATGCCTGCAACGCCTTCGAGCGTGTCGGCAATGGCGCGGGGCTGCTCAAAAATCTCCTTCTGCATGTAATGGCGGTAGGGGCCAAGATCCACGGCACCCGAATAAGCCTGCACCACACGAATTTCGCGCTCAACCGGAACAAATTCTCCTGATTCAGTGCGTCTCCATACCTGATGCTGATGCGGCGTAATTTCGCAGACATCGCCTTCAGCCAGGTACATGATCCGATCGGTAACGCCGGCGATAGCCATCGCATCCGAAGCGCCAAGCATCTCATCTTCGCCGATGCCGACAACAAGCGGAGAACCCTGACGAGCGAGGACAATCTTATGAGGCTCATCGCGGCAGATGATCGCGAGCGCATAGCTTCCGCGCAGCTCCAGAACTGCCTTTTTAACCGCCGCCAGAAGATCGCCCTGATAGTGGGAGTAAATCAGGTGCGCAATTACTTCTGTATCGGTCTGACTCGTGAATTCGTATCCCTGATCCTGAAGCCTCGCACGAATGGGCTCGTAATTCTCGATGATGCCGTTATGCACCAGCCCGATGAAATCATGTGAAAAAAGCGGATGAGCATTCCTCACGGCCGGAGCGCCGTGCGTCGCCCAGCGCGTATGCGCGATACCTGTAACGGCGTTGAGACCGGCTTCCTTAGCTTCCTCTGCGAGCTGAGCCACACGTTCCGTCGATCGGCAGCGACGGAGGCCGTCAGGCCCGACAGTGGCAATGCCGCAGGAATCGTACCCGCGGTACTCAAGACGCCGGAGGCCTTCCAACAGCAGCGGGACGATATTGCGGCTGCTCGCAGCAGCGACGATTCCACACATGGTTCCTTTCCTTTATTTCTTGACCGGACGATGCCAGCCTTCAATTGTGACCTGCCTCGACCGGGCAACAGTGAGCTTGCCTTCAGGCACCTTTTTGGTAATGGTGGAACCTGCGCCAATCGTGGCGCCTGCGCCCACTTCAACCGGGGCAACCAGCTCCGTCCCGGACCCGATAAAGGCATCGTCCCCGATGCGCGTGCGGAATTTATTCACGCCGTCGTAATTGCAGGTGATGGTTCCGGCTCCGATATTGACATGTGCGCCGATATCAGCATCGCCGATGTAGGTCAGATGATTGATCTTGGTGCCGATCCCCACCATGGACTTCTTGACTTCAACGAAATTGCCGATATGGTTGCCGCCAATGAGTTCCGCACCAGGACGAAGTCTTGAATAAGGTCCGATTCGGCCGTTCATGCCGATGCGGGCGCCTTCAATGTGACAGAAGGGAAGAATCTCCGTTTCTTCGCCGATTTCAGCATCCCGGATAACGCAGTTTGCCCCGATGCGCACGCCGTCTGCGATTCGAACGCGCCCCTCGAACACGCAGTTGACGTCGATTTCCACATCCTTGCCGCATTCCAGACTTCCGCGAATGTCAATCCGCGAAGGGTCGATCAGCGTCACACCGGCATCAAGAAGGCGGCGGGCCTGTTCTTTCTGCCAGACGCGCTCGAGACTTGCGAGCTGCGCTTTGGAATTCACTCCCTCGACCTCCCAGACATGCCCAGGATGAACCGTTGTGATCCTCAGCCCCTCGTCGGCTGCGAGGCCGATAACATCCGTGAGGTAGTACTCGCCCTGCGCATTCGCAGCCTTGAGCGAAGAGAGCCAGCCGTCAAGCCTTGATGTCGGCAGGCACATGATTCCGGTATTCACTTCGCGGACAAGGCGCTCCTCGGGTGATGCATCCTTTTCCTCGACGATCGCTCGCACGAATCCCTCCTTGTTGCGGAGAATTCGGCCGTAGCCAGTCGGGTTATCCAGCTCAACCGTAAGAAGCACCAGGTCAGACTTTTCTGCCTCACTGGCGATCGCCGCCAGAGTCTCTCTTGAGAGCAGCGGAACGTCGCCCAGACATACCAGCGTTTTCAACTCGTTTCGATCAAGCTGTCCAAGCGCCTGGCGAAGCGCATGCCCGGTACCGAGCTGCGGCGACTGCAGGGCGAAAGCCACATCAGACCTGTCCGCAAGATGCCCCATCACGTTTTCTGCACCATGCCCCACAACAACAACCCGGGGAGATGCGCTCAGACCTTCTGTGGCATCAAGTACATGGTCGATCATGGGACGCCCGGCAATGGGCTGAAGCACTTTCGGAAGCCGGGAATGCATGCGCTTTCCCATGCCTGCA
>ERZ1673737.3929-NODE-3929-length-10858-cov-4.460057_pt1 | contig 10858 bp, 8 predicted proteins | sample MGYA00580211_ERZ1673737 | MGnify/ENA primary metagenome ERZ1673737 (study PRJEB41218, sample SAMN15661789) | gut metagenome | host: Homo sapiens | place: Canada: London | collected 2015-08-20/2019-03-30 | study: EMG produced TPA metagenomics assembly of... | reverse complement strand
TGTCTACGACGAGAACTCGGTCTTCTCACTCAACATCAACACCTCAGCCCCCAGAGCTCCCAACAGCGAAACAGCAGCCTGGGATGAATATATCAAAAAGAGTCGCAATCTGCAAAAGATCAACCACCTTAGCGCTCGCATGTCGCGCTCGTTCAAGGGTGCTGAGAAGATCCGCGAAGTTTGGAATGCACTCCCTCCCACTCGCCACCCCGACATGACCGCTTTCCCCGAGAAATGGCTCATTGAGTGCAACCCAGTTCCCGGTCTGCCTGATCCCACTGGACAGAGCCCCACCGGAGTGGGTGGCCTTCTCCTGACGATCCATGGACACCTCGAAGAGAGCGTTGGTGGAAAGGTCGAGATGCGCAGCTTCGATCGGACCTTCGTCATTGGCCCTGGTGCGGTTCCTGGAGCTATACGAGTGGTAAGCGACATGTTCTGCCTTCGCGCCTACGGTGGACACGAGGCCTGGATCCCCGAGACCCCGGAAATTCCTCAAACTATTGCTCCCCCTGCTCCGGGTCCTGTCCCAGCCGCTCCGGGTGCAGCTCCCGGTGGTGAGCAGGCTCAGCGCGAGCAGTTGATTGCGCAGATGAGTGCCAAATCTGGCATGACCCCTCAGTTCTCGGAGATGGCCTTGTCGAGCAATAACTGGAACCCCGAGCTTGCGTGGAAGAATTTCGAGCAGCTAAAGGTAAGCGCATATATTTCTCCCCTGGCACTATTCCATCATATACTAACGACCTTTATAGGCGCAAAACCAGTTGCCACCAACTGCTTTCCTTGCTCCTGCGTGAGCTTTGCTTCACTCCCCGTTTAGATTCCCATACACTTGCGCTTTGGCTTGGTTGCTTTCGTTTTTAGCTACACATATGCACCCCGAAAGGGGTTGCACGTACGATGCATCGGATTGTGTTTTCTTTTCTAAATGTTTCAATATTTGTATTTGCATGGCTCCGGCGATGGGGGACAATTGTCATACTTCTGGACATGGGCCAATGGGCCAAAACCTAAAACAAAAAATGACAGACAAACATTACATAGTTCAGTGACTCTATGTCCGTAAATGCAGTAAATTGGGGTTGGTAAGTAATGTTATCTATGTAGGCACAATGTAGGGTTGCGTAAGATGCCAAGCTGGCGCGCTAGAGCCATGCGGGTCGCGAATCACCTCCGCCATTCCACCTCTTCCACGCATTCCGCCTAAACTGTCTCGAGGCCAAGGGCGGGATGATACTTGCGAGCTGATGGAATGACTGCGATTACTGCCCCAACTACCGGCCACATGCCGCCAGACGAGGAACACCTCGATGCCTTGGATGCAGGTGCGGAACAATTGGCCTCTCGTGCTCATCGTGCATGCTAACACTAAGGCAATAACAGTGGACTACGATCCGATTGAACACTTGAATGCCGTTTTCTCCCATCCTTCCACCCTCTCCTCCGTCTCTCAGATCTCCGACGCCCTACACGAATGCGAAGATGAACTTGACGATGACATCGCCACCCTCGTGGAGGAGCAGGTTACCTCCAATGCCGATAGCGTGGAACGGATACAGGCAGCCAAGGCTGATCTGTCAGAGCTATTCAAGAAAATCGACGATGTCCGGGAACGCGCATTGAAGACCGAGCAGGCAATCACCGACATGACGGCGGACATCAAGCAGCTGGACAATGCGAAGAAGAACCTGACACTCTCTATGACGGCGCTGAAGCGATTGCAAATGTTGACTACAGCATACGACCAGCTCCAGGCTCTCAGCCGGACGCGACAATACGGGGATTGTGCACAGCTACTCCAAGCCGTGATCCAGTTAATGGCCCACTTCAAGTCATACCGCTCCATCGACCAAATTGCCATGCTGAGCCGGAATGTGGCAGATATACAACGTGATCTTCAGGAGCAGGTCTGTGAGGACTTCGAGATTGCCTTTGCAAAGGGTGAAGTAGGCCCCAAGCGAGCGATGCTCGCGGAAGCGTGTCTGGTCGCAGATGCCCTCGGTGATCATGCACGGTCTCGTCTAGCGACTTGGTACTGCAATACACAGCTCCGTGAGTACCGGCAGGTCTTCCGAAATAACGAAGAGGCTGGATCCTTGGATAACATCTCACGCCGGTATTCGTGGTTTCGGCGCATATTGAAGATTTATGATGAAGAGAATGCGGCCATCTTCCCGACTTCGTGGCGGGTCGATGAGATCTTGGCCAATGTCTTTTGTGAAGGCACACGGGATGACTTCAAGGGCATCTTGTCTCGGTCTGTGCGCAGTGGACAGAATATTGATGTCAACTTGCTGCTTTCTTGTTTGCAAGAGACACTCGACTTTGAACATTCTCTCGAGCGCCGCTTTGCCCCTGCATCGCGTGCATCTACTGATACTTTTACTTCAACTGAACCGCCTGTGTTTAGCCAGTCTATCTCCGAAGCCTTTGAGCCATACCTCAGTGTTTGGGTCGAGGCCCAGGATAAACAGCTCGCAGCGCTGCTCCCTAAGTACCGGCAACAGCCCCTTAAAGTTCCGGACGAAGAATTCAACTCGCACATTGTTATTTCATCCTCGACTGAACTTTTCACATTCTACCGGCATGCTTTGCAACAGTGCGCCAAGCTCTCAACTGGAGGCAGCCTGGCGGAGCTTGCAAAGGTATTTGCTAAATACCTGGATCAGTATGCCCAGCAGGTCCTTCTCAACTATATAAGTGAGCGACCTACAGGACACACACCATCTCGCGTGCCCACGATAGAAGAGCTGGTGTCGGTTTTGAACACCGCCGATTACTGCTACACGACTTGCAACCAGCTGGAAGAGAAGATCAGGGGCAGGTTGGACGAGAATCTGAAGCAATCTGTGGATTTGCAAAGCCAAGCGGATTCATTCATGGGTATTGCGTCCGCTGCTGTACGGGATCTGGTGCGAAAAGTCGAGGTCGAGCTTGAACCATCCTGGCGAGAGATGCGTAACACGCCGTGGGCCAAGATCGAGGCTGTCAGCGATCAGAGCTCTTATGTGGGTGAAATGCTTTCTCGCACGAAAGATAAAGCATCAGAGATTCTCCAGCTATTGCACAAGCAGCAATATGCGCGTGCTTTCTCTGACCATTTGGTGGAGCTCATGTCGAGTCAGTTTATCAGCAATGTTTTCCAATGCAGGCCTGTATCGGAAACTGGCGCTGAACAGGTACGACGATCACCCCGTCCATTCTATCTTTCATCTTACTTACTCAACCTCCAGATGCTCCTCGACTCCTATACACTCAAGAGCGGCCTTTCATCCCTTCTCCCGGCCCCCGCCCCAGCCGGCTTCGTCAAGCGCGTAAACACAAGCTTCTTCAAGATCGAAACCCTCCTCAAAACACTCCAGGTCCGCCCATCACCACCAGAAGCTCTAGTCCAAGCATACCTAATCCACATCGCGGACCGCAACAACAACAACTTCCGCAAAATCCTCGATCTCAAAGGCATCCGCAGCCGCCAAGAACAAAACCACCTCGTCGAGCTATTCCAGCTCCACCGCGCTTCAGACCGCTACGCCTCAAGCCTCCAGCCAAACAACCCCATCCTCGCCGCCCTCCAAGGCCCCACAGCCACCGGCACGACCTCCGTATCTCAAGGCCTAGGACTCGGCAGCGCCACCTCAGCCATGCCATCACGATTCGACGCCTCCATGCTCGGCTCTGCAATCATCTCCGCTGCAAAGGATGGCGTCGACCGTTTCGGGAACCCAAGTCTGACGACCCTAGGCGCCGCAGGGCCCCCCGCCTCTGGATCGGGCATCACCAGTCCATCGGGGACGTCATCTCCTGCTCCGACTGGATCCATACTCCAGCCTAATAACGTGCAGACATCGGAAGGTACAGCCGCGGGTAATCTCAATGAGAACCTGAAGAATATTGGCAAATTCTTCCGTCGTGATCTAGGTGGATTTGGTGGGAGGTTTGGACGGAGTACCGAAGATGGAGCATAGTGGTGTGCTCCTATTTGATTATTCTTTTTATACACTCCATTTTTGATGGAGCACGGATACCACATGTCGTGATTAGAAGGTACATAGCTTATATCCAGGCGTCGTATCTCTAATTAATGTCTGATGTTCGTACTTGACATTTGTATACCATTTGGACAAACTGCTATTTTAGGCCAACCAGCCCTTGATTCCATCCCTCTCGTGCATCATTGGCGATGGCTGCCAACGTAACCAGACGTAAGCAGCAAGCTAGAGATGCCGAGAAAGACAACAAGCAAGACAGACCCACGATGCGACCGAGGGTGCTTCATCCAATAATGGCGTTGAGTTCAAGGGATGGGTAGCACTGCCTCGCAACATGAGCTTAGAGCTTAGACCTGATCTAAGATAGCAATTGCGAGTCAGGTTTAAACTACTACCAACAGGATGACTACAAAGTTTGAAAGAGATTGTAACTGAATAATTTCATTGAGTGTTGAAAATCATTTAAGATAACAACACAAGCGAACAGACGTTCTAATGGTATCATCCAGCTACAGAATTGCCTACGAGACATCGGCCTACTGTTGCAAGGCGAGGATCTGTAATCTTATAGCAAGTTAGCAATTGTTTGCAAATTGAGTGCAAGTCAAAATGAGAGGCAAAAGCAATGTGTGAAGGTATGGCGTCATCAAAAAATTAGAGTGTTGTTGTTGCGTGTTTTTAATCTTCAAAGCGCCCCGGAGAGGGGCTTGATGCTCGGGGTTAAAAATGTATAATCATCCGCCAGGGAGACATTGTAACAAGGTGTGTGTTGGGGAAGCAAGAGCAGCAGAGAAAAAGAATGTAGTAACTCACCAATTCAGTGGAGACGACAATGGAGCGCGGCTACGTTCCATTATACGAGTCCTAGGTTTCCGAAGAAAATCCATTGCCAAGGCATCATGTTTCATTGCCAGGGGCTTTTTCAAGCTCTGGTTCAAGTAAATCTAATACATGGCATTGTCCCGTGGAGGCGCTTAGTCGAAGAGACCGAAGCCCATGTCCTCATCGGACTCCTCCTCATCCTCAGCGGGAGCGGCGGCAGCGGGGGCGTCACCACCGGAGGTGGCAGCGGCAGCGGCAGCGGGAGCAGCAGAGGCGTAAGCATCGGGGTTAGCGATGCGGTCCTTGAGCTCATCGATCTCGGGCCAGCTGTAGGCGGTCTCGACGGCGACAGCGAGGACCTTCTTGTAGCCGTTGATGAGAGAGTGCATGGTGGCAGGGATGGTGGGGTAGTTGGCAGCCAGGGAGATGGCAGTGATGGTCTGAATGGCCTGGGAGAAGGTCTTCAGGAGCTGCTCATCGGTGATGTCGAGGACATCGGCACCGAAGCACTGGCCGTTGTCGTAGACCTGCTGAATGGTCATACCGTAGGTGAAGGGGGAGATGTTCAGCAGGTTAAGGAGGGTAGCCTCGGAGGCACCGACCTTGTTGCCGGCCTCAACGAGCTTGAGGTCGGAGACAATTTCGATGGTACCACGAGCAATCTTGGTGGGGACACCAAGAGCCTGGAAGAACGCGGTCTTACCGGGTTCCATACCGGTGTTACCACCGGGGATCCAGACGTCACCGGGAGCGACGGCACCGGCACGAGCGGGAGCAGCGACACGGTTGGCCAGGATCTTCTCCTTGATGGCCTTAAGGTCGGCGTTGGTGAAGATGAAACCAACGTTGCCTGGGAGGTTCATATTAGCCAATTGGTTACATGCGACAAGGAGAAATAGTACACACCCCTAACGTGAGGCAGGAGACGCTCGAACTCGGGGTTCTCGGTGATGAAGCCCTTGAGAGCACGACGAACCTAAAATCAGAGCGGTCAGCGAGGGGCTCAAGGCAGGTATTGTCAATTGGTAGACATACCATGGTGTTCTTTCCCATCAGGACAACACCCTCTCCACGGAGGGAGATACGGATCTCGTGCATCTGCTGAGAGCTGACATTGTCGACACCGACAATGAAGACGGTGCGGTACTCATCGAGAAGCTGCTTGAGCTTCTCGAAGTAAGCGGACTTGGTAGCTGACTTGCCCCCCATTTCTCCTTAATTTCGCTGAAGATAGGTTGTTTAAGGACAAGGTCGTTGTTGTGGTTGATGAAGAAGAGAAATGGTTTAGTGCGATTTCGGGAAAACTTTTTGGTGCGTTCGCTAGTGGGTCACGTGATGTAAAAAGTAGACCCGCCCATATGGACTTGACGAGAGACGACGGACTTCGATTGCCATTGCGATTTGAGTCTATTCTGCGCATTCGGGGATTTATCTGGAGCTGAATTGTTATCCCTTCAGCCGGATCGCCCATTTCAACATGCCTTCTCTCCAGCACCCGTTTCAGTGTCTGCGATATGTCGCAAGAGAATCGGCAGGCCAGTCTGATTTGCTAATTGCTACTGCTGGTGCAAAGGTCTATTCATACTCTGCTTCTACTGGCGACTGCCTAGATGTCTTTCCGAGTGCGAATGAATCGATCGTGTCGGACGATCTCAACAGCCCCCCGGGCAAGAGACGCAAGTTATCTTCGCCCTCTGAGCAGAAGGATGAGCAATCCGAGTCCGCAGGCAAGCAGTCAAAGGACGATGTCAAGCTCACTTGGTCGAGTATTCCCCTCCTCATTGTGGCCCAAGGCAAATATGTAATTTTCCTTACCGCCGAGGACAAATGTATTCGAGTCTACAGCCTAAAAGACAATGGGCAGTTCGTAAAGGAGAGTGTCCGGTAAGTGCCCGTTTATCCATTTCAAGCTCACCAAGCTCATTACATATAGAACAATGCCAAAGCGGCCAAGTGTGTTGGCTCTGACACCTAATGAGAATGATATCCTGTGCGCCGACAAGTTCGGCGATGTGTACATTATCCCGGTGATTCCCAGCTCAGAGTACAAGAGAGTCGTGGCCGAAGAGAAGGAATATGCTCCATCTGCCACGAATCTCACTGTGCACACGAAGCGCAACCTGGAATCCTTGGAACAGCAGATGAGACAGGCTGCATTGAAGAAGAAGGCTTCAGCAGAAGCTACCGCACTCAACTTCGAGCATCAGGCCATTATTGGTCATGTTTCGATGCTGACAGACATGGTCTCTGTGACCCGGCCTCCAGATTCAACCATCAGTCACCCGCGGAATTACATCCTCACTGCGGATCGTGATGAGCATATCCGTGTATCCCGTGGTCACCCCCAAGCTCATGTCATTGAGCAATACTGCTTTGGTCACACTTCTTTCATTAGCAAGCTTTGCATTCCTTCCTGGGCACCAAATGTTCTCATCTCAGGTGGTGGCGACAAGCATTTGTTTGTGTGGAATTGGGTTGAGGGGCAGGTCTTGCAGAAGGTCCCTCTGCCTGAGTCAGAAACAGATATCACGGTTTCTGGAATCTGGGCTGTCTCCGATAATGCCGATGGCCTGAAGAGTATCTTTGTTGCATTTGAAGGGTACGTATCACTGGAGTCGGTGATCATTATCAACACTAATACTGGAAGCAGATCTTCGCAACTTCTTTGCTACACTCTCGAAAACGACAACACGCTAAAGCAACAAGAGACCCTACAACTCTCAGGCAACGTCATTGATCTGGTTTCGATCGGTTCCAAGGACACCATTGCTGTCTCCGTGGACAACCTGCGAGAACCTAACTCGACCAGTGTGTGGCGATCGTCTCCCCAGGCTCTTCTGGAAACCTTTCGGGTTGAGGCTGGAAAATGGGTCCCTGCCGAGGACTCTATTGTTTCCAGTATCAACACCGATAGCAGCACACTTGTTCACACGGAACTGGACGAGAAGACCACCAAATCGCTCAACGAGCAATTATATGGTTTGTCCGTTCTCCGGAAGAATGGGTGGAATTAAAAGTATGCATGTCTTTTATGTACATTTAGCAAATATTTTAGATATCTCCAAACTCGCATGAGACTATGAAGCAATCTATGTTTTAATTGGCAAAAAGTATGAAAGAGTAGAGAAGATATGCTGATTCTTGACGGTATATATATGCGGGGACGTAGGTCTACCCAGATTTGGATTTTTCGAGCGAGCAAACTTTCATTCAGATTTTGGATATTCCATCTAATTGAATTAATTTGAACAGTTAAAGGAAAACAATATTACCATATTCGACTTTGGCAGCTTTCTAGACAGATGCGCAACTTATAAAACCTCCGAGGTCCCGATCCGATCGCGGGCCTGCGGTACCCGGAGAACTTGGAATTCCACTTCTCCTCCTTCATCCCACCACATCACACAATGCAGGAACAATTTGAGCCCCTTAAGAACGATTTGCTGCTGAGGGCTGCTCGGGGTATGTAGACCTTGATTTTTTCGAGTTGAGCGGAGCTGACAATCGCAGGCGAGAAGGTGGAGCGTCCTCCGATTTGGGTTATGCGACAGGGTGAGTTATTCCTACCAAGCAGATCACGACCTAGAACAATTAGCTGACCTTGATTCTCTCTCAAACAGCTGGTCGCTACCTTCCCGAGTATCATGAAGCAAAGGGTGGCCGTGATTTCTTCGAATGCTGCCGCACACCCGAGATCGCATCGACCCTAACTCTCCAGCCCATCGAACGTTATGAAGGCCTCATCGACGCCGCAATCATCTTCTCCGATATTCTGGTCATCCCACAGGCCATGGGAATGGTCGTAGAGATGTTGGACAAGAAGGGACCCCATTTCCCAGAGCCCCTCCAGTCGCCAGAGGACGGGCAATACGCCAAGGTGATGGAGAAGGAAGTGGATGTGAAGACAGAGCTGGACTACGTCTACAAGGCAATTTCACTCACACGCTTTAAGCTGAAGGGTCGCGTGCCCCTCATTGGCTTCTGTGGTGCGCCGTGGACGCTGCTGTGCTACATGGTCGAAGGCGGTGGCAGCAAGCTCTTCGTGCAGTCCAAGAAGTGGGTGTACAAGTACCCGAAGGAGGCACAGGCCCTGCTGCAGAAGATTGCCGAGATCTGTGTGGAATACCTTGCTCTCCAGGTCGCTGCTGGTGCGCAGTTGGTGCAGGTCTTTGACTCGTGGGCTGGCGAGCTGTCTCCCACTTCGTTTGCTTCCTTCTCGCTTCCTTACCTGCGCCACATTTCCGCCAACCTGCCCAAGCGGCTGCAGGAGATGGGCTTGGAGCCCATTCCCATGACGGTTTTCGCCAAGGGCGCTTGGTATGCTCTGGACGATCTTTGCCAATCGGGTTACAATGTTGTTGGCCTGGACTGGCTGCACGATGCTGGTGAGGCTATGCGCATTGCTAATGGCCGTGTTACCATCCAGGGTAATGCGGACCCCGGCATGCTGTACGGTGGTCGCCCGGCTATTACCGAGACTGTCGAGCATATGGTGAAGGGATTCAAGAAGGGCAAGCAGGGATGGATCTGTAACCTGGGTCACGGTAAGTTGAGCCTCATATTAGGGCTTAATATCAAGCTAATTGGTCATGCAGGTGTTACGCCCTTTGTCGACCCCGAGCATCTCAAGTTCTTCTTCGAGGAGATCCACCGGTTGACCGTATAATTGGACATGACCAAGAGCTTAAAAGTGGTCGGCTTCTTCCCCGACTGAGATCATAGAAGACTACATGGAAACAAAAAGCACTCCCATTTCACGATATGAATCGTTGTCGATTCTCAGGGTATTTAAGGCTACATAAGCAAGCCTAATGAAACTAGACAGCGATATCCTCATTCCTGTACCGCAACCAGCATCAGTATCAATGACCATGAACAAGACAAGAAATCCAATGCAGCCACGCGCATTACAACACCCAGAAACAAAAACAAAAACAAAAACATACCATAGCTCCGGCTTCTCCTTCATGAAATTGGCCATCAATTCCTTGCACTCAGCATTATCAAGCACAATGACCTCCTTCCCACGGTTCTTGAGCGACTCCTCACCACCCATAAAGCTCACATTCTCACCCACCACAACCCGCTTTACCTTGTAGAGAATACAAGCACCAGTACACATATCACAAGGCGAGAGAGTGGTATACATAGTAGCACCCTCGTAAGCGGAAGCAGGAAGCCGGCCGGAGTTTTCAAGCGCGGACATCTCGGCCTTTCCATGGAAATTGTTCACGTTAGCATATCCGTCCCTACTTGTAGATCTGTCCCAAGTCTAGCTCTAGGATTCATGGTATATAGTATCAAGGTAGACTGACATGCAAGACGGCGCTCCCCTTCTGCACGCGCATGTTGTGACCTCGGCCTAGGATCTTGCCGTCTTTGGATACTAGAGCGGCGCCGATTGGGACGCCTCCCTCGGCCAGACCTTGCTTGGCCTCTTCAATTGCGGCGATGAATCCTGGATCTTGTTCCATGGTTGTTATATGGATTTGTGGGTGTAGAAAAGAGAGAGAGAGAGTGATATAGGCCTAAGTTGTCTATAGTCGGGGACTTCCGCCCCTCTATGACGGGTGGACCATGAAGAGCCTTCCCTCGGCTTTATCGATAAGTGGCGTGTGGCTAAGTGGCGAGTTGGAATTTTCTGATTACATGACTATGTCTATACAGTAAGTGAACATGTTAATAACATTTTCATGTATAATGTCTCTGTTCTACTAACTTAGTACATGATATGCATGTCTTGAATACATAACGCATCTTATGAATAATTAAGTCTTAGTCAGCGGTAATTTACATACCATGGAATACGTGCGAAGACCATCGAATGCCATGGAATCCCGTAGAATCAGCGCTCGGGCCAGAACTACAGGGAAGAAACCACCAGAACAGGACAAATAGAGTGGTGTAAATAGTGAGATGTAAAGAAAGAAAGCACACTTTTCTAAGTAGATCCTCTTTCAAAGAAATTGAGAAAATCAAATTCAAAGCCTGGGTTGCCCTGGTAATTTATACGAGCCCCATACAGCCCATACAGTGCCTGGCAAAAA
>ERZ1673737.3927-NODE-3927-length-10858-cov-14.089049_pt1 | contig 10858 bp, 7 predicted proteins | sample MGYA00580211_ERZ1673737 | MGnify/ENA primary metagenome ERZ1673737 (study PRJEB41218, sample SAMN15661789) | gut metagenome | host: Homo sapiens | place: Canada: London | collected 2015-08-20/2019-03-30 | study: EMG produced TPA metagenomics assembly of... | reverse complement strand
AATGTGGTGGCTATTCAGTACGAAAATTTTGCACTTCGTTATTGAATCTCGGAAATTTTTATTTAAAGACGCGTTTGCGTCGGTGCTTGTCAATGCGCTTCAAGCCAGTTTGCGCCCGAGCCGCAGTCGGCAACGAGAGGTACAGTTCCGCTGAAGGCAGCCTCCATCTCTTCTTTTACAATGCGGGACACAGAATCCTCTTCGCCAGGAACGACGTCGAAGTTCAACTCATCGTGCACCTGCAGCAGCATCTTCGACCGTATTCCCTCGCGGTCAAACCGACGGTAAATGCGGTTCATCGCGATTTTGATGATGTCGGCAGCAGTTCCCTGTATTGGAGCGTTGATTGCGTTTCGCTCGGCATATCCGCGCACCACGGCGTTTCGCGATGTTATGTCGGGAAGCATGCGGCGCCGTCCGAACAGGGTTGTCACAAAGCCTTTCTCTTTCGCCATCTCGATGCTCTGGTCCATAAACCGACGCACGCCGGGGAATGTCTTGAAGTAGCCTTCAATCAGTTGTTTGGCCTCGCTGCGAGGTATTTGCAGTCGCTCCGACAGTCCGAATGCCGAAATGCCGTAAATCATACCGAAGTTTGCGGTTTTTGCTTTCCGTCGCTGGTCGTCGGTCACGTCTTCGGTGCGTTCGTGGAAAATTTTGGCGGCAGTGGCACGGTGGATGTCCTCGCCTGCAAGGAAAGCCTCCACGAGCGCCTCGTCCTTGCTGATGTTTGCCACGATGCGCAGCTCAATCTGCGAATAGTCGGCAGAGAAGAACGAGTGCCCGTCGTCGGGGATGAACGCTTTGCGGATTTCCCGTCCGTCGTCGTTTCTGATAGGGATGTTCTGCAGGTTTGGGTTTGTCGACGACAGGCGTCCAGTGGCCGTGACAGTCTGATTGTAGGTGGTGTGGATTTTTCCCGTGTGAGGGTTTATAAGTTCGGGGAGAGCATTGACGTAGGTTGACAGAAGCTTCTTTATCTTTCGGAACTCCAGGATCTTGCCCACGATGGGGTGTTTTCCCGACAGCTTTTCAAGCACCTCCTCAGTGGTGGAGTATTGCCCGGTTTTGGTTTTTTTCGCTTTCTCGTCGATTTTCAGTTTGTCGAACAGCACTTCGCCCACCTGTGCCGGCGAGCCCACGTTGAACTGTATTCCCGCAAGGTCGATGCATGTCCGCTCGATGTCGGCAAGACGCTGAGTCAGGGCTTTGGAGTAGGCGGCAAGGGCGTCTGTGTCGATGCGCACGCCAGTGTGCTCCATGTCGGCGAGCACCTCGACGAGCGGCAGCTCGATGTCGTGGAGCAGATGCGCCATTTTCTCCTCCTCGAGTTTCTTGTCAAACACAGGCTTCAGCTCGAGGCATGCTGCGGCACGTGCGCAAGCCACCTTGGCTATATCTTCGATTTCAAGCGAGAGCGCCGGGTTGAACTTGTTGGCCTTTGCCGTGGCGGGCAGCTGATAGTCGGGCAGAATTTTTTTCAGATATATCTCCGCCAGCCGGTTTATTGAATGGCTCATCTCCGGTTGCAGCAGATAGTGCGCGATGGCGACATCGTAGTAGGGCGCCGCTAATTTATCAGCGATGTTGAGCGCCACCACCATATCGAATTTCAGGTTTATGCCCACTTTCTCCACAGTTTCCGATTTAAGAATGCGCAAAATGTCGAAAGCCGACTCCTCGGTGGCTTCAAGATAGAAAGCCTCGTCGGGGCTCAGTGCCACAGCGATGCCGGCAGGAACAGCCTCCATGGCGTTTGGCGCGGTGCAGACCATGTGGATTCCTATTGTTTTCTGCGACAACGCCTTGTCGACAAGCTCGTCGATGTTGGCATCGGTTGCGATGATCGTTTTGCAGGTATGCTCGGTTGGCGCAGGCTCCGCCTCTGCGGCTGCCGCGTCAGTTATGTCGTCGCCGAAGAGCGAAAGTTCGCCGAAAGCGGGCGCAGGCTTCGGCGCAGGCTTTGCCTCCGCCTTGTCGCCGAGCACGCGCGACAGCAACGAGCGGAACTCCAGTTTGCCGAAGATGTCGCGGATGGCGGCTTCGTCGACAGGGTGGCGGCTGTAAGCCTCCTCGTCGAATTCAATCGGCACTTCGGTGCATATCGTGGCGAGTTTTTTTGAGAACAGAATGTTGTCCACGTTTGACTCCACTTTGGTTTTCAGCGCGCCTTTCAGCTTATCGGTGTTGGCAATGAGATTCTCCACACTGTCGAACTCCAGAATCAGTTTCGACGCCGTTTTCTCACCGACGCCCGGGCATCCGACAATGTTGTCCACCTTGTCGCCCATGAGCGCCAGAATGTCGATCACCTGTATCGGGCGGTTGATGCCGAACACGTCGCACACCTCCTTCTCGCCGCGCACCTCCGCTGGCTGTCCCTTGTAGCCCGGACGGTAGATTTTCACAGACGGGTCGACAAGTTGACTGAGATCCTTGTCGGGCGACATGATAAACGTTGAGAATCCGCGGCTGCGGCTCATCGTGGCAAGCGTGCCAATCACGTCATCGGCCTCGTATCCCTCTTTTTCCACCACAGGGATCCCGTAAGCCCGTATAATGTCTTTGATGTATGGAACAGCCACCTTGATATCCTCCGGCGTAGCCTCGCGACCAGCCTTATAGTCGGCAAACATCTCGTGGCGGAACGTTTTTCCCGCAGGGTCGAAACACACGGCGATATGCGTCGGGTTCTCCTTGCGCAGCACCTCCTCGAGCGTGTTTACAAAGCCGAAGATGGCGGAAGTGTTCATTCCTCCCGACGTGAATCGAGGAGAGTATTTCATCGCGTGGTATGCCCGGAAAATCAAGGCATAGGCATCGAGCAAAAATAATTTTTTCTGTTCCATATATTGTAGGTGAATAGTACTAATTAATATAAAAAAATCAATGATTCGGCATTAATTCACCGTGAAATTACAATTTTCGCAGAATAAATGATTACTTTTGTGTCTTAAAAATCGTTTTATGACGAATTTTGATGAAATAAGAGACCTGATATCATCCGATTTGGAGCGGCTGCAGAAGATAATAAAGCAGTCGCTCTCAAGCAATAGTCCGCTGCTCAATAAGATTGTAGACAAGTATTTGGAAACAAAAGGCAAGCAGATACGCCCGATAATCGTTGTGCTCAGCGCCAAGTTTTTCGGCGCCGAGGTGTCGGACGGTGTGCTCTGCGGCGCGGCGTCGGTGGAATTGCTCCACAATGCCTCTCTGATACACGATGACGTTATCGACGAGACCAAGCAGCGTCGCGGCCACGACACCATCAACAACACGTGGGACAACCATATCGCCGTGCTTGTCGGCGATTTCTTTGTCAGCAACGCCCTTGCCTGTGCCATCCGCACCAACGATTTCCGTGTGATAAGCACCATCTCCGAGCTCGGCAAGGAACTGTCGACCGGCGAGATTGACCAAATCGACGTTGCCAAGCATCATTCCATCGACGAGCAGACTTATTTCAGCATCATAAACAAGAAGACGGCATCGCTGTTCCAGAGTTGTGTGAAGGTGGGCGGATACTCTGTAGGTGCCTCCGACATCGACATCGCCAACCTGTCGAAGTTTGTGGAGCTGCTGGGACTGTCGTTCCAGATCAAGGACGACATCTTCGACTATTTCAAGGATGATGCCATAGGCAAGCCCACGGGCAACGATTTGCGCGAGGGAAAGGTGACGCTGCCGCTGATTTACGCATTGTCGCACACCGACGCTCCGCGCCACGAAGAGATGCGCCGTCTTGCCGACTCCGACTCGCTTACCACCGAACAGATAGAGACGCTGATAGACTTTGCCAAGGCAGAGGGCGGAATCGAATATGCCTATGCCACGATGGAGCGTCTGCGCGCCGAGGCACGCAGCATCCTTGAGCCATATCCCGACAACGAAGCCAAGCGGGCATTCCTGTCGCTGTTCGACTACATAATCAAACGCCACCACTGATGTTGTTGCCGTATCTTGAACCGGGACGCCTCGAGGCAGGATGCGATGAGGCTGGGCGCGGATGCCTTGCCGGACCGGTGTTTGCCGCGGCGGTGATTCTGCCCGATGGCTACACCAACGACCTTCTCAACGACTCAAAGAAGCTTTCCGAGCATGCCCGCGACGCACTGCGTCCCGTGATAGAGCGCGACGCCCTGGCTTGGGCAGTGGGCATCGTTGACAACGATGAGATTGACCACATCAACATCCTTCAGGCTTCGTTTCTCGCCATGCACCGCGCCGTGGACGGCTTGTCGGTGCGTCCCGACTTTCTGCTTATCGACGGCAACCGTTTCCGTCCCTACGACGGCATCAGCCACCAATGCATTGTGAAGGGCGACGGCAAGATGATGAGCATCGCCGCCGCGTCGATTCTTGCAAAGACCCACCGCGATGAGTTTATGAAACGCATCCACGAGGAATTTCCGCAATACGGCTGGAACGTGAACAAAGGTTATCCCACAAAAGCCCATCGCGAAGCCATTGCGCGTTTCGGCGCCACCCCTTACCACCGCCACACCTTCCGCCTGCTCGCCGAGCCTTCGCTGTTCCCAGAGTTGTAGACGCCCTCGCTCGGTTGCTACAGACGCAACCGTAAAGCCAAAAAGTTGCAAATAGAGCATAAAAATGCACAAAAATGTGATTTACATGGCAAATAAGTCGTAAATTTATGGCGGAAAAACAAAAACTCAATTACCTATGATGAAAAAAATCTTTCTTGTTGCCGGACTTCTTTTGGCCGGCGCAATGACAACCAACGCAAAAACTGCTGTCGACCGTATGGACCCACCGATGTGGTGGACAGGGATGGAAAACCAGCAGCTGCAGATAATGGTTACGGGCGAGGGCATACGCGACGCTGTGCCGTCGGTCGACTGTCCTGGCGTGAAACTTGACTCCGTGGCGCGTCTCGACAGTCCAAATTATCAGTTTCTGTATCTCACCATCGGCAGCGACGCCAAACCTGGCACTGTCGACATCACGTTTGCCAGCGGCAAGCGCAAAATCAAGAAGCAATATGAACTGCTTGCCCGTCAGGGCGACGGAGCAAGTCACGAGGGTTTCGACTCTTCCGACGTGCTTTACCTGATGATGCCCGACCGCTTTGCCGACGGCGGCGACGTGAAGCATCAGTCTACCAATTTCGACTACCGCATAGACCGGACGAATCCAGGCGCGCGTCACGGCGGCACGCTGAAAGGCATCTCCGACCATCTCGACTATCTTGAGGAACTGGGCGTCACGGCAGTGTGGCTCACTCCTGTGCTTGAGAACGATATGCCCGGTGGCTGCTATCACGGTTATGCCACCACCGACTATTACCGTGTGGATCCGCGCTTCGGAAGCAATGACGACTATCGCCGCTTGATTTCAGAATGCCACAGCCGCGGTATCAAGGTGGTTATGGACATGATTTTCAACCACTGCGGACTCTACCATCCGTGGCTCTACGACCTTCCCAGCCACGACTGGCTCAATGCCCAGCCGACAGCCGACGGCATCAGAAGCGTGCAGCAGGCAAATTTGACAGGCAAGAGAAATGCCGCCGTCGACTCGTTGCTGCTCACCAACTTCCGGCTTAACGCGGTGCATGATCCGTATGTGAGCCAATACGACTTCAAGCACACCGTCGACGGATGGTTTGTGTCGGGTATGCCCGACCTCAATCAGCGCAACCCCCACTTGATGACATATCTTATCCAAAACTCTATCTGGTGGATTGAGTATGCCGGAATCAACGGCATCCGCATGGACACCTATCCGTATGCCGACATGGAGGCTATGGCGCGTTGGAACCGCGCCGTGGCACGCGAGTATCCGCGGTTCAACATCGTTGGCGAAAGCTGGCTTGAAAACGAGGCGAGCATTGCGTATATGCAACGCGGCAACAAGTTGAACCCAGTCAATACAGAATTGCCAACGGTAATGGATTTCCCGTTGTGCTTGATGGCGCAGCAAGCGTTTGGAGAACAGACAAAATCAGGAAGCGACGGACTCAACCGCCTGTTTAACCACCTTGCGCTTGACATGCTTTATGCCGACTGCAGCCGATTGCTTACGTTCTATGACAATCACGACACCGACCGATTCCTCGTTGAGGAGCCGTCGGACCTCGCCCGTTGGAAACAGGCACAGGCGTTTCTTCTGACCACCCGCGGCATCCCTCAGATATACTATGGCACAGAAGTGCTGATGCACGGCAGCAAGGCGGTGACCGACGGCTATGTGCGCCTCGACATGCCAGGCGGATTCCCCGGCGACAGCGTATCGGTGTTTACCGCCGACGGGCGTACCCATCTTCAGCGCGAAGCGTTCAACTTCATGAGCCGTCTGCTCCATTGGCGACAAGGCAACAAAGCCGTGTCGGCAGGCACTTTGCGCCATTTCATGCCGTCCAACCAGCTCTACGTCTATGAGCGCACCAGCGGTGACCGCCGCTTCATCGTGCTGATGAACGGCACCGATGAGCCTCTCACCGATGTTGACATGAGCCGATATGCCGAAATCATGCGTCCCGGCGACACTTTCCGCGACGTGATTACCGGCGATGCCGTGACCGTCGCTCCGCACATGTCGTTCCCCGCACGCGCCACTTTGGTGCTCGAATAGCCATCGCGCCGCATAGGAATACAGCAGAAAGACGCCGACTCCGTTATGGAGCCGGCGTCTTTCTGTTGGTGCGCAGGCATTATGGAAAAGAAACGATGCGTGGTTAAACATTGTTAATTCAGTAAAAGATGTTTACACACACCGCCAATTCATGGGATTTATGTTTAACTTTGAATGTTAAAATAATGGGAAAAGAAAATAAAAATGAAGCGGATTAAGCATATCATTCTGATAATCTTACTGCTGTCTGTCGGATTCGCCGACAGACAACCGGTGAAAGCCGTGACGGCGTCAGACAGCGTTGTCGACACCACCGTCGACTCGCTTTCTGTGAAAATGGATTCAGCCATCAGGCAGTTTGTGTCGAGCCGTGCCATGACAGGAGCCACAGTGGGCGTCTGCGTGATGGATTTGCGCACAGGCACACCAGTTGCGTTCTACAATCTTGAGCGGCAAATGATACCGGCGTCGGTGATGAAAATTGTCACATCGTCGGCAGCGTTGAAGCAACTCACCCAGAACTTCCATTTCCGCACGCGTCTGAAATATACAGGCACTATCGACAAAAACGGAACGCTCAACGGCGACATTGTCATCGAGGGCGGCATTGACCCGACGCTTGACTCCAAGCATTTCCCCGACCGCGAAACCTTTGTCTCCGCCGCTGTTGAAAACATCAAACTGTGGGGCATAAAAGCTATCAAAGGCAACGTCCGCCCGGAGGAAAAGATACAGCCGCACAACGCCGTGCCCAAAGATTGGCTCGACGTCGACGTGACGGAAGACTATGGCGCGGGAGTGCATTCGATAAACTACAACGACAATCTGTTCTCGCTGATTATCGACACATCGAGCGGCCGCGCCCTTGTGGTCGACACCGTGCCGCATCTGCGTTCGATACAGATAGACAACCGGATGACGGTGGTGAATCGCGGCAGATTCAGCCCTATCGTGCAACGCAAGAAAAACAACAACCGAATCACGCTTAGCGGAGCTATGCGCCGCATGCAGGAGCCGATAGAAGTGGTCACCACGATGCCGCATCCAGCCGTAGGTTTGTGTGCCGATGTGAGAGAGACACTCGAGAGCGAGGGCATCCCCGTTGAAGGAAAGAAGGTGAGTGCAAGCGACAGCGATGCCATGCAAATCCTGTCGTACGAGTCGCCGGTGCTGCCAGAGATTCTGAAATCGTTGCTTTTCCGCAGCGACAACATGTATGCCGAGTCGGTGCAGCGCAAATTGGGCGAGAGCATCTACGGCGATCCGAAGCGTGAGTATGGCGAGAAGGCAGTGACCAAGATAGTAGAACAATGGGGCATCAACATGGACAATGTGACTCTCTATGACGGCAGCGGATTGAGCCGCACAAACCGGATGACACCTCTGTTTCTGGCAAGCGTGCTGCGCTCGGCCGCACTCGACTGGCAGACCGGCGACCTTTTCCCGACATTGCTGCCACGATGCGGCGTTGACGGAACGGTGCGCAACCTGCTAAAAGGCACGTGCCTGTCGGGAAACATCGCATTGAAGTCGGGCAGCATGACCGGCGTGAGATGCTATGCAGGCTATTACCCCGCCGAGCGTCCGCGCTACTCCGTAGTGCTGCTTACAAACAATTTCCACTGCACCTACGAACAACTGAAATCATCGATAGAACGGCTGATGGTGGGAATGTTTGAATCGTATCAGGACACTATTGACAAACGACAAAATACTCCTCAATTATGAAAACCGACATAAGAAAAATGATTGCCGAGGCTTACGAACTCGAGGGACTTCTGCTCCTCGCCGACAATCGTGGCGCCGACACTCCGGAATATGTGTTTACGGCAATAGGAGAGAAGCTCGACAGGTTGCAGATGCTGCTTGGCGAGAGAGAAGGCGATGAGGGCGAAGAAACGCAGGAAGACACCTGTATGGTGGAGAACGACGAGGCCGATGCCGGAAGCGAAGAGCCGGTGGCGGACGCGCCTGAAAGCGAAGAGCCGGAACCAGAGCCGGAGGAAGACGTGGCGGAAGTGACGGCCGAGCAAGTTGCCGACGGCGAATATGACAATGAGCAGGAGCCTATGGTCGAGCTCGTGCTTGACGATGAACCCACCGCAGAACCCGACGCAGAGACATCGAACGTTGCGGATGAAACAGAAGACGTCGAGGCAGAGGATAATGAGGATAATATAGAAGAAGAGCCGGAAGCGAATGAAAAGGCATCCGACGACAGCGAGCCTCTGCGTCTTGACGAAAAACTGCAGCGCAGCCGTTCGAAAGACCTTAAATCAGCGTTCTCGCTCAACGACACATTCCGTTTCCGCCGCGAACTTTTCGGCAACAGTGCCGCAGAGATGACCGACGCTCTCCATATGGTGGAGGCAATGCATTCGTTTGACGAGGCGGAAGATTATTTCTATGGCGATCTTGGATGGGATCGCGAGTCGGACGACGTGAAAGAATTTATGGCGATAATAAAAAATCATTTTCTATAGCGATGGCACAGAAACCCACAGCGGAAGCCGGCATACTCTATGTGGTGCCGACGCCGGTAGGCAACCTTGACGATATGACCGTCAGAGCGGTGAATGTGCTCAAGGAAGTAGACGTTATTCTTGCCGAGGACACACGCACCAGCGGAGTGCTAATGAAGCATTTCGGCATCGAGACGCGTATGCAGAGCCATCATAAATTCAACGAGCATGAGACGGCGGCAGGCATAGCCCAGCGTTTGAAAGGCGGAGAGCGCATAGCCCTTGTGTCGGATGCCGGCACTCCGGCCATCTCCGACCCCGGTTTTATGCTTGTGCGCGAATGCCGTCGTGTGGGCGTCAAAGTGGAGTGCCTTCCCGGCGCCACAGCCTTTGTTCCCGCGCTTGTCGACAGCGGTCTGCCATGCGACAAATTCTGCTTTGAGGGATTTTTGCCACAAAAAAAAGGCCGTTCCACACGCCTTGCCGAACTGAGCGTAGAGCCTCGCACAATCGTGTTCTACGAATCGCCGCTCCGCTTGGTTAAAACCCTGACACAGATGGCAGAAGCATTTGGCCAGGACAGAGAGGCAAGCGTCAGCCGCGAAATCTCAAAACTGCACGAAGAGACCTGCCGCGGCACCCTTTCTGAACTTTGTGAACATTTTTCCGTGAACGAACCGCGAGGAGAGATTGTTATAGTAGTGTCGGGCAAGAAAGAAGAAAAAAGCGCCGGCAAAAGAGATAAGTACGCACATTTTAAAACCGAAAAAAAACAGAATCTACTATGAAGAAGATGATGATTCTCGCCCTTGCGCTTACAGGTGCGCTCGTGGCATGCAACGGCAACAAAGAGCAAAAAGACGCTCTTGCCGACACTACGCAACCCGACATCTCGAAAGTTGAGGGACAGCGCGACAGCTTGATGAACCTTATTGGCGACATCAGCCAGAACCTTCTCGAGGTGAACCGTATGGAAAACATCCTTGTGAGCGGCGATTTCAAGGACACTCCCGACAAGCGTCAGGAAATCATAGCCAACATCAACGCCCTCCGTCAGGAGCTTGACGCACGCAAGCAGGCGCTGGAGGAACTTGAGAGCAAGTTGAAAAGCTCAAACGGATATTCTGCAAAATTGCAGAAAACCATAGAGTCGCAGAAGCAACTCATTGATGAGCAGTCGCAAAAAATTCAGCAGCTTGAGGCAGCATTGGCAGATGCGAATGTGAAAATCTCAGATTTGAACAAGAATGTGGAAGATTTGAACACACAAGTGTCGACCGTGACAGAGGAGCGCAACGCAGAGACACAGCGTGCCGACAAGGTCACCGACGAACTCAACATCTGCTACTATGTTTGCGGAAGCAACAAGGAGCTGAAAGAACACAAGATTCTGGAAAAGAAATTCTTGGGCAAGACAAAGACCATGGAGGGCGATTTCGACCGCTCTTACTTCACAAAAGCCGACAAGCGCAAGCTCACAGAAGTGAAGACTTACGCCAAGAAGGCGGAGCTGAAGACATCACATCCAGCTGGATCATACTCGATGGAGACGGTTGGCGGAACAGTGGTGATAAAGATTAAGGATGCAAAGAAGTTCTGGGAAAAATCGAATTTCCTTGTAATCCAGACTAAGTAATACTCAACATTCCCCATTTTTATAGAAATCCAGTGGTGCCAGGCATGAGAATGTCTGGCACTACGATTTTTCTTCAATCAGGTTTTTCTGCCGGCCCCGTTTATTGACGGAAAAACCGAGATTCAATAACGAAGTGCAAAATTTTCGTACTGAATAGCCACCACAT
>ERZ1673737.3926-NODE-3926-length-10859-cov-7.083210_pt1 | contig 10859 bp, 15 predicted proteins | sample MGYA00580211_ERZ1673737 | MGnify/ENA primary metagenome ERZ1673737 (study PRJEB41218, sample SAMN15661789) | gut metagenome | host: Homo sapiens | place: Canada: London | collected 2015-08-20/2019-03-30 | study: EMG produced TPA metagenomics assembly of... | reverse complement strand
CTCGGGCGCCGCATCGGGCTCAGATCCGATACGGGGCGCATGCGTCTGCAGGCACCTGTACAGGGACCCGTCCCACGCGACGCGGTCGCCGGCGCCATACGAGGCCTCGCCCACATACCACGACCTGATGAGCTGGGGGACTTTAGCCGCGTCCTCGTCGGCAAGATTCTCGGCGGACATCGCGGCAAGCCTCACGGCATCGTCCGCAGGGCTGTCCGGCACAATGCTCCACGTCTGCGCAATCGAGCCATCCACCTCCTCGAAAGTCATGAGCGGCTTAAAGCCGTCGGGGACGTCAGGCTCGTCGGCCGCGAGAATCGGGAGTCCCATCCCATCCGTCGCCAGACGCACCGCCGGCCCGACAAGGGTCCCGATCAATGCCATTTAGGCTCCTTTCTTTCGACCTACCGTGAGGAAATCCCACGCGCGTATCCTCTCTCTGAGAGCCCACTCGTCTGGGATTTAAGAGGACGGAGATGAAGATGAAAGTTGCTGAGGCCGCATCGAGGTACATGGACGACAAGCGCGGGAGGCTCCGCGCGTGCACTTTGGCCGGGTATGAAAGCGCGCTCGCGCTGCACGTGCTCCCCCGCTGGGGGGACGCCGAGCTGGGCGAGATCACGCCCGAGGACATCCAGGGCTGGGTTGACGGCTTCGAGCTGCCGGGCGCAGCCGAGAAGGCCTACAAGACCCTACGGCAGGTCGTACGCTGGGCCATCCGCAGGCTCGGCGTGCGGATGTACGACCCGACCGCGGCCGGTATCGAGCTTCCGCGCAAGGCCGCACACCGTCCGCGCACGATGGATGCAGCGCAGGTGCGCGCCTACCTGCGTGCCCTGTGGGGCCACGAGTGCGAAGCCGTCGCGATCTGCTCCGTGACCCTCGGGCTGCGTCGCGGCGAGGCGTGCGGACTCAAGTGGTCCGACATCGACCTGCGCACTGGCGAGGTCCGCATCCGCCGTTCGAGACAAGTCGTGCGCGGCAATGAGGTCGTCGAGGCGCCGAAGACCGAGCGCTCCGCGCGGTCCTGCTGGCTCCCCCGCTTCGCGGTCAAGCGCCTGCGCGCGCTGCGAAAGGGCCGCTCGGGCTGGCTGTGCGAGCTGTCGCCCGACGCCATCGCGCGGCGCATCAGGTCCGCCTGCCGCCAAGCCGGCGCCGCCTGGACCTCGATGACCGAATGCCGCCACACGTGGGCGACGCTCGCCGTGGAGGCCGGCGTGGGCATCGAGACCGTGGCCATGATGCTGGGGCACACCGACATCGGAACGGCCTACGAGCACTACATCGTCCCGCGCCCGCGCATCTGCAAGGATGCGCAGAGGGTGGTGGAGCGGCTGATACTTGGGGGCTAGGATTCCGTATCCCGCGTCTTGGCGACACCGGGAATCAAGCAGACCGGCACGGTTGTCATCCCCGGCCTCAAAGGCCGCGCGGCGGTGACCGTCGCCTTCGGGCACGGCGCTTACGGCTTCATGCCGACCTCGGACGGAACGCACGTCGTGGCTGGCGTGGCGGGCGGAGACGGCTACTCGGTCGTGAGCGCACACGCTACGGCGTCGGTATCGGGCGAGCGGGTGACCTTCAGAGACGCCCTCTTCGCCAAATACATGACGTCCGGCCTCGGCAGCGCGCTGACTTTCGGCGCGGGCGACGCCGAGACGATCGATGCGATATACGGATAGCATTCCGTATCCCTGTACGAGACGAAAAACTGGAGCGTCGTGCGCGTGGGCATGACGGTCTACGTCCGCGCCACGCAGATCATCGCTGATCCTGCTGAGGGCATCACGTGTTCGTACGTCATTCCCGAGGAGCTGCGGCCGTCCCATGCCTGGTCCGCGGCGATGGTCACCGAGTACGGAGGCGCGGACAACTCGTACCGCCTGCTCGTCATGCCAGACGGCACCATCAGGGTGCATAGCATGAGCGGCAAGACGGACCATCGGAACCACTTCGCCTCGCTGAGCTACCCCATCGGCATGTGATTCTGTATCCCAGAGTGAATGGGCCTATCTGTACGGCGCGCTTGGTAGCGGGAAGTCGTTCGTGCGCTATCGCCGCGACGGCGCACGCTGCGTACTGCAATGGGGCGCGACACGGGGCACGTCGGCATACTGGGCCGCGGGCAACCTTCCCGAGCAGATGCGGCCAGCAGACGGCAACGTCTACGTGCCGGGGGTCTGCGTGTCCCCCAACGGAACGGTAGAAAACATCTGCGCGTACTGCTATGTATCGGCATCGACCGGCGAGGTCGGTCTGCAGGTAGCGACGACAACGAACCGAAACGTCCGGAATTGCGGGGAGACGTCGTGGTTCATCTAGACCGACTACTCGGCTGAGTGCCGTATCTCCTACGCCTTCTAGGCCGCCGGCCAGCAGGCAGTGCAGGAGAAACTATAGGTGCCTGACAGGCCCGTGCCGCCGAAGTTGGCGATGTACATCGCGCCGCCCGGCTGGACCCACAGGCCGCTCGACCTGTCGGTGTCGGTGTTGGCCACCTGGCACCGCTGGCGCAGCTGGTCCTTCGGGCGGAAGCCCTCGGGCACCGTGCTGACGAACGCCGTGCCCCACGAGCCGGAGACCTTGGCCGTGACGTTGTACATGCTCATGACGACGATCCCGCCGACGCGGCAGAACTCGATGTAGCCGGAGCCGACGGTACTCCGCACGTAGCTGCTTTTGAACTGGGATACGGAATCCCCGAGGTCTGCCAGCGGGGTCAGTTCCGGGATGAGCAGCTTGGGCTGGCCCGTGGTCAGCCCGTCGAACGTGACCGAGCAGATCGGCACCGTCACGTCAGCATCGCCGTCCAGGATAGACCCGCTCGGCACCGAGGGCGCGATCGCGTCCGTGCCGGGGGTGCCCCGCAGCACGGTCCATTCCACGGTCTCAACGAGCGTGGGGCTCGGACCGCTCACGTCGCGGGAATAGTGGACGCAGATGTAGTCCATGCGCTTCTTGCCCTGCGACCCGCTCGCCACCTTCACGTCCTCGGGTGACGTGATGCCGATGTGCCGGCCCTGCACGATCATGTCGCCGGTCGCGAAGCGCACCGTGTTCGCGTCCACGAGCGACGGCGCGAGCCCGCCGCCCGTCTGCAGGACGTAGCTGCCCGCGCCCACCTCTCCCGCGATGCGGCGGCCGTCGTCGGCCGAGCTGACGTGCGGGACCCCCGCCTTGCCGGTTACTAGCTCCATGTCTCTCCTATCCTATCCTCGTCGTTCCGGGGGTCGCCCCGTAGGTGACCGACGCCCCGGCGCCCGTTGCGGTCGTGACGCGGCTCGACACCTCGACCGACACCGTGACGTTCGGCGAGTAGTGCCTGGCCTCCACGATGTCGCCGAGGCCGAAGCTCACGCCCTCGCCGACAGTGACCTTGACGCCGCCCTCGGCCTGCATGTCCCCGAGGCGGTCCATGGCCTGGTCTCGCAGGTCATCCCCCTCGCTGTTGTTGGCGTCGTAGTACTCCTCGAGCTCGAAGACGCCCGCCATGGCCTTTGACGTGCCCACGTTGCCCTTGGAGTCGGCGTAGGCGTCCACGACCTGGCGGGAGGCGAGGTCGCCCTTGCCCGCCGCCTTGAGGTGGTTCGTGACGAGCAGGTCGCTCGTGAGGTCGAAGTTCACGAGGTCCGAGTCCACGCGCCCGCGCCAGTCGGTGACGGGCACGGCCTGCAGCCTGCAGGAGCCGTCGACCCACCTGGCGTCGAGGCGCAGCCCCGCCGACTTCATAGCCAGGCGGAGGTTCGTCCAGGCGTCCGGCACGTCGCGCGAGCACCTGTAGCCCACGGAGACTCCGGCGTCCACGTCGGGCACGGAGAAGAACGACTTCAGCCCCAGGCGCTCGATTGCACGCCTGAGCACCGCGTTCGCGTCGCCGGAGAGCGTGAGCCAGTCCTGCCCGGCGTCCGGCCACAGCAGCCGCTTGGCGAGCACGCCGGACCACGTGGAGCCTTTCCAGTGCAGTTCCGAGGAGGTGCGGCGCGTCTTCAGCTCGAAGCCCTCGACGCGCCCGCCCATCTCGGTGCCGTCGGCGAACACGCGCCAGGCAGCCCCGGGGAGCGGCGCGTCGGGGTCGCGGACGATGAGGTCGAACGTGTTGTCCACGCCGTCGCCCCAGCCCGCGTCCATGTCCAGCTCGAAGTCCGCGATGTTGAAGAGCGTCCTCCCGGCGCTGTCGGCGACTATCAGCTCCACGGCGGCTCGCCCTCCTCCTGGTAGTGCGTGATGTCGAAGCCGAACGAGCCGTCCCACGACACGGTCGAGGTGCCGGGGCGCAGCGGCTCGAAGCAGTACGAGCCGGAGCCCGCGCCCTCGCCGCGCACGCCGTCGGCGAAGCGGTCCTCGACCTCGCCGTAGGTGCCGATGAGCTGGATGCCCTTCGGGTAGCTCGACCCGTCGATGACAAGGCGCGAGCCGCCCGGCACGGCGACCTTGGCGCTGTAGGTGTTCGAGAACTCGCCCTGCGCCACGGTCACGCGCGGGTTCGTCACAGGTCCGTAGATGGTGAGCCTGCAGTCGGCGGGGACCAGCCCGGCCACGGTGATCGTGCGGTTCGCGCCGCTGCCGCCGTAGTCGTAGTCGAAGTCGTGCGGGTAGTCGAGCGCGGAGCTGTCCGACACCTCGTTGGCGTAGAAGCCCGTCGTGACCTCGCGCCTCCACGCGCCGTCGAGCAGCAGGAAGGTCAGCTCGGTCTTGATGCCGCGCCTGCCGTACACCTCCGACACGTCGGACTTGGCCAGGTATGCCCTCTGGTACCACTCACCGTCGAAGGTGAGCCTGCCGGGGGACGAGCCGGCCATGTCGCGGTCGGCCTGCTCGCGCAGGGCATCGGCCGCCTCCGGGCTGAGGTAGGCGTCGACCGTGGTCTCGCGGGCGTCGCGGGAGACGCCGTAGGCGCTCCTCCACGACAGCTCGTAGGACCACTCGCGGCTCCTGAGCTTCGGCGCGGTGCCGACGTAGGCCCCGGCAGCGTCGAGCTCGACGACCCTGCCCGTCGACGAGGTGTAGGTGAGCCTATGCACCCGCCATCACCGCCCTCACGTGCCTGTCGAGGTCGCGCTCGAGCGTGACCGGGGTGTACCTCTGAATGATCGCGGGGAGGTTGCGGTCGAGCCACTCGATGACCTCCGAGGGGTCGCCCCCGGTCGAACCGATGCCCTCGCCGATGCCGCGAAGGACGCTCGGCCTGAGCGGGATGACGGCCTCGTCGCCCGCCTCGCCGACGCCGATGACGCTCGGCGATGAGAAGACGCCGCCGGACGCGTACCAGTTCACGTGCACGGAGGGCACGGAACCGGACTGCGCGTCGAACTTGCCGCTCATGGAGAAATGCGGCAGCGCGCCCACCTGGATGCGCGGAAGGGTGAGCCTGAGCGAACCCACCTGCGCGCTCATCTGGCGGCACGCCCCCATGATCGCGAGCCTCGCGGCGCTCGCCGCCGTCCTCGCGGAGGCCGCGAAGGTGCTGAAGGCGCTCGTGGACTTGCTGCCGAACCCGGAGACCGCAGAGGACGCCGAGGACATGCTCGAGCGCACGTTCGCCCCGACGGAGGCGATGGATGCGGCGAGCACGAGCGCCGCGGAGGCGGCGGTGCCGCACGTGGCGGCGAAGGCCGCGAGGGCCGGGGTCCCCGCGAGGAGTCCCGGGGCGGCGGCGGTCGCCGCGGCGGCGACTGCGGCGAGGCCCGACGCGGCACCCGGCGCGCCGGAGGCAACCTTGGGCATCGCCGTGCCCATAGTTTTGAGGGAGGAGGCGGACGTCTTGAGGCCCGCCGCCACGGTTGTCACCGCCGCCGCGAGGGCGGCCATGCCGCCCGCGAGGAGCGTGACGCCCCCCGCCGCGAGCGCGGCCCCTCCCGCGAGGAGCATGACGCCCGCGGAGGCGACCATGGCCCCCGCGCCGAGGAGGATGAGGCCCGTCCCCGCGAGGACGGAAGCCGGGCCGATGACCATGACGGACGCGGCAACGAGGGGCGCCCCCGACGCGCAGAGCGCAAGCCCCGCGCCCGCCACGAGTGCTCCGGCCCCGAGGAGCAGGAGCCCGACGCCCGCTGTGACGGCCGAGACGGCCAGCGCCGCCACGCCCGCCGCCACGGCGGCCGTGGCGACGGAGAGCGCCAGGAGCCCCGCCGACGCCACGATGGCGCCTGGGCCGAGCAGGAGCATCGACGCGCCGAGGGCGGTGATGCCCACCGCGGCGGACGCCCCGTACATGGAGACCGCGGGGAGCGCCGTCGAGAGGACGAGGATGCCCGCGCCCGCGAGCAGCACGCCCGCGCCGACGAGGGCGATGGCCGCGCCGAATGCGACCATGCCGACGGCGCCCGCCGTGAGGGCGGGGCCGAGGGCGGCGGCACCCACGGCGAGCAGGGCCACCGTGCCGACCATGGCCGCCATGGCGATGGCGGCGGCGGGGCCGGACGACGCGATCATGACGGCCGCGTTGGCGAGGACCAGCAGGCCCGCGCTCGCGAGCAGCACGCCCGCGCCGACCATGAGCACGGCCGCGCCGAAGGCGAGCATCTGGCCCGCCGAGACGCCAGCGGCGGTGCCGGCCGCGGTCTCGCCGCCCGCGAGCGCCGTCGTCCCCGCCGCCGCCGCGGGAGAGGTGACGGCCATGCCGCCCACGGCTGCCGAGAAGGCGGAGACGAAGCCCGCGACGCCCTTGGCCACGCGGAAGGCCGCGAACGCGACGGCGAGGCCCTTCACGTAGGGCGCGGCCTCGCTCGCGTGGTCCTTGAGCCACCCGGTGGCGTCCGAGACGCCCTCGACGACCGGCTTCGCGGCGTCGAGCGCATTCTTCAGGCCGTCCGCCGCGTCCTTGGCGGCGTCCCCGGACGGCTCCACGCCGAGCAGTGACAGCGCGAGGCCGCCGAGCGCCCCGCCCACGTTGCCCGTGGCGGTGCCCAGCTGCCCGATGATGTCCGATAGGGCCTGGGCCGCGCCGTTCTTCTCGCACGAGCCGATGAAGGCCGACACGCCGTCCGTGACGGCGGTGATGGCGTCGGTCGCTCCGTTGATGCCGCCCGTGATGAGCGGCTTGAAGGCGTCGAGCAGGTCCATGCCCGTCTTGACGCCCGCCGCCTCGAGGTTGCCCATGGCGCCCTCGATGGTGGCGGTGGAGGTGGCCGCCTCCTTGGCCGCGTCGGTCATGCCGAGGTCCATGATGGTGCGGTTGAACTCCTCGGCGGAGATCTCGCCCTTCTCCATGGCCTCGCGGAAGTTGCCCGTGTACGCGCCGTTCGCCTTCAGGGCCTCCTGCAGCTTGCCGGAGGCTCCCGGGATGGCGTCCGAGAGCTGGTTCCAGTTCTCGGTGGTGAGCTTGCCCGCGCCCGCCGTCTGGGTCATGACCATGGCCACGGACTTGAACGTGTCGGCGTTGCCTCCGGCCACGGCGTTGAGATTGCCCGCCGCCTCGGAGAGCTGGGCATAGTCGTCCACGCCGTTCGCGGCGAGTTGCGCCGTCGTGTTGCGGATGTCGGAGAGGTCGTAGACCGTCTCGTCCGCGTAGGCCTGCGTCGAGGCCGTGAGCTGCCTGATGGTCGAGTCATCGAGGTCTGCAAAGCTCAGCGTGCTCGCGAACTTCTGCGAGGAGTCCGATGCGTCGGCGATCTCCCCCATGAGGCCCTGTACCGCGCCGATGAGCTTTGAGCCGATGGTCGAGGCGAGGCCGCCGAGCGCGCCCGCGATGGCCGCCCCCTTGGCGGAGATGCCCTTGCCCACGGACTCGCCCATGGAAGAGCCCGCCTGCGTGCCCGCGCTCCTGAACTTACCCAGGAACCCGCCGCCAGGCTGCGCTGCGCCGCCGAACTCCTTGGAGAAGGCCGCGCCGCCAGACTTGCCCGCGCCGCCCAACTCCCTGTCCATCTTCGCAGCGAAGCCCGACATGGTGGGCATGATCGTCACGGACGCCGAGCCGACGTTCACCGCCATCTACACACCCCCTTCCGGGATGCCGAGAATCCTGTCTATCTCGCCGCGCGAGCGCTCCGCGTTGGCGCGGCGTCGCTCGGCGTCCGCCCTCTCGCCCGGAGTCTTCGGCGGCTGCGGGGCGCGCCGCCCCTTCTGGCCGTCCTTGGTGCACTGCCTCCACGCGAGGAGTCTGAGATAGTAGACTGCCTGGTTGAGCATGTACTCGCCCTCGCTCCACTCGAGCGCCGGGCTCTGCCGCCTCGCCGTCCTCGACTCGCGCGGCAGCGCGTGCCACAGCATCGCCCAGCGGGTGCAGTCCTCGTCCCCGGCCTCCAGAGGGAGGTCGATGCCGTAGAACTGCCTGAAGTCAGCCACCGTGTCCTCGCGGTGGTCGAGCCAGTCGCGGGCGAAGCCGGTCAGTTTTTTGCCGAGATGGCCTCCGCCATCGCTGAGGTGAAGGCCGCCCAGTCCTCGGCGGAGCACCCCAGCTCGTCGGGGGCGTTGCCCTCGGCGTCGGGGATGCGCCCGATGTAGTCGACCAGGTGGCCGCAGCAGACGATGTCCATTGCCTCGTTCGCGACCCTGGAGTCGCGCTCGCCCAGGTTGAGGGCCGTCTGGATCTTGAGCGACGCGAACGCCGTCTGATCCACCTCGAACGTCAGCCCGCGGAAATCGAACTTGACGATGTCGTGCTTCTTCTTAGTCGGCATTCGCCGCTCCTTGTCTCTTCGTCGGCAAAATGGCGGGCGCGGCGCGCCCGCCCGTCAACGGCCCTAGGCGGCCTTGGTGGTCTCCGTGGACTCGTAGTAGTCGTAGCAGGTGTTGCCCTGCTCGTCGGTCAGGTACTTCATCGTCAGCGCGCGCTGGCACAGCTCGGAGCTCGCGATGGTGAGGTCGTCCAGCTCGGAGGACTTGCCCTTCGGCACGACCTTGCGCCAGCGTCGGCCGTTCTTGAGCACGAGCTCGAGCACGTAGGCGAAGGTCGGGTGGGAGTCGGAGTTGTGCTTGACGGTGATGAGGCCGCCCTTGTCGGTCACGTTGTCCTCGCCGTACTGGCGCTTCAGCGTCTCGGCCTTGATCTCGGCGAGCGTGAGCTGGGCGGACTCGACTCGGTTGGAGTTGGTGGAGTCCATGACGTCGCCGTTCATGTCCGGGATGTCGTCGGAGTCCTCGTCGACCGTCTCCACGTAGCCGTCCTCGGAGATGAAGCCGAGGCACTTGAACGCGGGGTCGAGTTGGGTCTCGATGTCGGTCGGCAGGTCCGTGCCCACGGGCGCGGAGAAGATGTAGCCGCCCTTCACGCCCTTTGCGGAGCTGACGTTCGCCTGGTTGTTGGTGTTGGTTTCTGCCATTCGCAGGCCCCTTTCTTGTCTACTCGCAGACCCACAGCTGGATCTGCACGATGTAGCGAGAGCGGCCCGTGTCCGGGTCGTTCTGCCGATAGGTGTTGGTGACCTCGGGGTGGAACACGTTCGGCTCCTCGTCGAGGTCGTAGACGGCAGCGCCCACCCTCTCGGAGAGCGCCTGTGCCGTCTTGCGCTGCTTCTTTCCTGCCCAGCAGTCGACGGCGAGCTGGACGGGCTCGAACATGGAGCCTCCCCCGCCCAGCCGCTCGACGCTGATGAAGCTCTCGGGCGTCTCCCCGGTGACCTCCGCGCGGCCGGGCACGCCGACCGCCTCGGAGAGCCTTCTGGCCACCACTGCCTCGATGTCCATGCGCTACCCCCTCGCCGCGCCGAGCGACTTCGAGAGGGCCTTGTGCTTGGCCTCGCAATAGCGCCCGTGGTTCGTACCCGTGGCCACGATGTACGCGTGGTCGCCCTTCTTCGGGAGCACGACGGGCTTCATCACGAACGGCGGCTTTTCGTACTCGGACCCCGGGTAGGCGATAATGTCCTCTGGGTGGCGTCTCGCGGGGCCGCGGACCTCGCCGTTGCCCCCGGCCATGCTTACGGCCTGGGAGCGCACGCGCTCGGCCTTGCCGCGGAGCATGCCCTGGACGGCACTTGAGTTCTTGACGGCGCTGTAGCCCGCCCTGTTGGCCTTGAACTTTCCGAACTTGACGCTAGCCATCTGCGCGGGTCACCTCCGCGGCCATGTTGAAGGGGCCGGGCGTCGCCGCCTCGGTCGTGCGCTGCGGGTCGCCCACTACGTCGTAGGTCTCGCCTCGCACCTCGACCGAGCAGCCGCGCAGGCTCCCAGCGTAGGTCTTGGGGAAGTAGAGCGTGAAGGCCACGGTGACCCCCTCCGGGCGCGTCGCGTCCATGTCAGAGGTCGCCCCCGGGCACACGACGCAGCGCACCTCCTCGCGCTCGGCCCCCACCTCGACGGGCTCGCCGAGGTCGTCGCGCTCGATGCTCGGGCGGACGACGGTGACCGGCTCCGTGGGGATGAGGCTAAGCATGGTCATCGCCAGCCATCGGGGCGATGATCGCGACCGTCGCGGTCGGTATCCCCGGCATCGGAATCATGCCTCCCCCTTCCTGTCGGCGGCGGTCATGGCCTGGATGCTGCGCACACGGCACCCGGCCAGGCCGAGCCGCTTGAGGTCGGAGCGCCCCAGGTAGAGGTCGCCAGTCGGGTTGGCGAACGTGACGCTCGCCGAGTACGGCCCGGTCGTCTGCGACTGCTGTGTGATGCCAGCCATGGCGCCGGGCGCGTTGACCGCCCGGGCGACCATGGCCACGCAGACGGGCTTCATGTTCTCGTCGAACGTGGGGTTCGCGCCTGCGAGGTACCGGGTGCCCATATGTCGCCGGTACGCGCCGCGCAGGTAGGCCGAGGCGTCCTCGAGCAGGGCGGCGACCCGGCCCTCGTCCCCGTCCTCGACGGGGCCGCAGCGCGCGACGTAGTCGGCGACGGTGGCGAAGGCGTCCACTAGAGCGACTCCAGGATGGCGGTGAGCTCCGCCTTGGTCGCCTTGCGCGGGGCGAAGCCGTTGGCGGCCT